>RCUE01000436.1_pt1 | contig 10174 bp, 8 predicted proteins | sample 2166111 | NCBI WGS metagenome assembly RCUE01 (sample SAMN09930795, study PRJNA488358) | compost metagenome | feature: garden; material: soil; isolation source: compost soil in phenylacetonitrile-enriched culture | place: Germany: Experimental Botanical Garden Goettingen | collected 2016-01-27 | reverse complement strand
AAATGAGCCATATCCCAATCATCCCGCAAGCATACATGAGTATATGTACATCACTATAACGGGCGCCTAGCCTTCGAACCAGATAGCTTCCCAAAGTCATACATAGTGAATAACCTGCCTTGATCAATCCCATAATCCAAATCCCTTGTTCAGAAAGACCGACCAGACGTGGCTGTTGAAATGTATTCCCCGCCGAGTTTGAAAAGCTGATAAATAAACCAATGATAAACACAATCCAGATCGACTTATTTTCAAAACCGATACGGACACTTTCTCCGATAATCGTTTTAATACGAGTAGCAGATGTTTTTCGATGGGTAATATTCTTCTCTTTCATATAAAAGCAGCATAGAAAAATACACAGGATAATAGATACAATGCTGGCCACCCAGGGAAGTGAATAGTTAAAAGTTGCGAGAAAGGCCCCCAACAGACCGCAAATAAATCCCGAAATGTACTGTATACTGTTAGAGGTTGTAAAAAGAACTTCCATCGGCTTATCGCTGTTTTCCACAACCCAGGATTCCAACGAGCCTGATTGCAAGCATATTGCCAGACCCCCAAAGACTTGTGCGAACACAAGCAGCCACATGTGATCTACCCAAACGAACAACACACTGTAGACTAGAAAACAACAAAGCCCCAGAACAACAGAAATTTTCCTTCCATACTTGTCTGCAATAGCTCCTGTTGGTATTTCAAACAGAAAAATACTTACAAAGAATACAACCAGCAAGAAATTCGCACTTTGCAGAGAAAGTCCTTTAGCTAATAGAAATAGAATAAGCGTAGTTCCCGTGATTTCACTCATAAAAAATTGCAGAAAGCTGACGGAGTAAAATAGCTTATGTGGCCTCACTTTCAGGATTCCTTTGTTTTCTCTACAGCCTCATACTCACTTCGCAACATTCCCATCTGAATAATGTCATAGTACTGTCCTTCCCTGAATAGCTTTTCCCGTAGCCGCCCTTCCTCCTTGAAGCCACATGCCAGATAGCAACGATATGCACGTTCATTGAACGCATACACCTCCAGTTCTAGCCGATGCAGATTCAGCGAATGAAACGCAAATTTTTGTATCAGCCGGATTGCTTCCCGCCCATAGCCCTTGCCCAGGTCACCGCCACGCCCGATTACAATCCCAAGGGTGGCATGCCGATTCACCCAGTTAATTTTGAATAAATCGAGTTGTCCAATATAGTCCAATGTGTCTTTATGAGCAATGATAAAGCCCTTGATCTCAGAGTTGCCGTCAATCATCATCTGTACAAAAGATTCACTATTAGCCTGTGAATGCGGATAGATAAATACGTCGCTTAACCCATGTGTGATTTCCGGGTCATTGACCCATCTTCGAATATCAGGTATATCCTCCTGACGGTACTCTCTTAAAACAATTCGTGCTCCAATGAGATGTGGCATCGTCAGCTTCCTCCCTATATGTATTTGTTCTGGTAATACTCTAACACCTCGCCATCCCTTTACGCTCCCATTAATCTCACAAACTCCAGAAAACGTGTACCTTTATAATGAACCTCCCCGCGATCCCCGATTACAATCATTCCGAAGTCCGTATCCTTCACCTCCAGCTCCTTACGTTCCTCCTTCAAACTCAAAGGTGATATAGTAGTCGGTCGAAGCTGAAAAATCGCCCGATCCCCCACGCACTCTCGTTCGCTTATCCACAACCTTGCATGAACGTTGGACCTGTTCGGCTGCTTGATTGGAAAGGCCCGCTCCGATTGTTTTCACAATCCCCGTAATGATTACAATAGCAATAAGTCCAAGCACGATAAAAAAAATCACATTAAACGATTGAAATTCCATAAAAAAACTACTTCCCATCTACTTCATCCTTTCTACAGTAAAATGTAAATTTTACATTCTATTGCCCATTGACAAATCGTACATCTCCAGCCTCAAAAACTCCAATACTTTTTTAACATACTTACGAAAAAAAAGTTCTTTCGCTCTTTTCCGCACCCCGCTTGGACTTCTACCCGATCTGGGTCCTCTGATCCCCTCTAGACCGATTGACAAAACTATATATAGATATAAAATAGAGAATGTACTCTAAATATAGTGTAAAAAACGTATTTATGCCCGATATCTTGAAGATACAGGTATGAAAATACATGTAAATATAGAGTCAAAAATCTTAAATGGCGCAGCCAGCAAGGGATTCCATCTATAATAGATCCCAGGCAATGCCGTTTTCTTTTTTCGTTAAATGTTTAAGGAGGTTGCATACCATGCTGATTGCATATGATTCCAAGACCGGCAATGTAAAAAGATTTATAAACAAGCTCAAGCTTCCAGCGGTTCAGATCGAGGAGCAAATGACTATAGAAGAACCTTACGTACTTATTACATATACAACTGGGTTTGGGCAGATACCTGAGAGGGTATCTTCCTTTTTGAAAAAGAATGCTCAAAACCTTGTTGGTGTAGCTGCAAGCGGCAACCGTAACTGGGGTGAGAAATTTGCCAAAAGTGCGGATTTGATTGCCGATCATTATAATGTCCCCGTGATTAGTAAATTTGAATTATCTGGAACGTTCGGAGATGTAGAGCGTTTTAAACAGGAGGTGAGCCGAGTTGCGGCATATTGAATTGAACAACATGTTGATGAAACGCGATACAGACGGCTTTTTCCAATTGGAAAAGGACCAAGAGGCTGTAGCAGAATTTATGAAGGAAGTTCAGGAACGGAGTTTGAAGTTTGCTGACACAGCCGCTCAAGTGCTGTATATGATTGAGAATGATTATTACGAAAATTTCTATAACAGCTACACGGCTGACGAAATTAATGATATTTTCCATATCACTCATAGCTATAATTTTAAATTTCCTTCTTATATGGCAGCATCCAAGTTTTATACCGATTATGCAATGAAGAGTAATGACCGTAAAGTCTACCTGGAACACTACCCTGACCGGGTGGCTGCTGTCGCCCTGCATTTGGGACGCGGCAACGCCGATACGGCCCGCCTGTTGTCCCGCTCGATGATGGAGCAACGTCTCCAGCCAGCTACACCAACTTTCCTGAACGCTGGCAAAAGCCGCCGTGGGGAATTGGTGTCCTGTTTCCTGCTCGAAATGGACGACTCTTTGAACTCAATCAACTATGTATTGAACACTTGCATGCAATTGTCCAAAATTGGCGGCGGTGTGGCGGTTAACCTGTCGAAGCTGCGGTCACGCGGTGAGGCGATTAAAGGTGTAGAAGGCGCAGCAAAAGGCATTATGCCTGTGCTGAAGCTGATGGAAGATGGTTTCTCCTACGCGGATCAAATGGGTCAACGTAAAGGCTCTGGCGCTGCCTATTACAACATATTCGGATGGGACGTGCTGGAGTTCCTGGATAGTAAAAAAATCAATGCCGATGAAAGAGTACGCCTCAAGACACTTTCGATCGGATTGCTGGTGCCCAACCGCTTTTACAAGCTGGCTCAAGATAATGAACCGCTGCATGTGTTTGCACCTTATAGTGTGTTCAAGGCTTATGGAACGCATTTGGACGACATGGATCTCGATGAAATGTACGATACGCTGCTCGCTGACGATCGAGTGAAGAAAAAAATAGCAATGAGCGCACGTGATATGCTGACGAAAATTGCCATGATTCAGTTGGAGTCTGGCTATCCATATATTATGAATAAGAGTAACGCAAATCAGGCGCATGCTCTTAAAAACGTGGGCCAAATCAAAATGTCAAACCTGTGCACGGAAATCTTCCAGCTACAGGAAACTTCTGAGATTGCCGATTATGGACAACAGGATATTATTCGCCGGGATGTAAGCTGTAACCTGGCTTCCCTGAACATTGTAAATGTGATGGAGCACGGCAAAATCCGCGAGTCCGTTCACGAGGGTATGATTGCTCTCACTTCGGTCAGCGATATGACCCAAGTGGCTAATGCACCAGGTGTTGCGAAAGCGAACCGTGAAATGCATTCCGTTGGTCTGGGTGTCATGAATCTGCACGGCTACCTTGCCAAGAACAAGATTGCATATGAAAGCAATGAAGCGAAGGATTTTGTCCGTACCTTCTTCATGACGATGAACTATCATTCCATCGAAAAGAGTATGGAAATCGCGAAAGCGGCTGGACAAAGCTTTTATGGATTTGAGGAATCGGATTATGCGACAGGCGTATATTTTGACCGATACCTGAACACAGATTATCGTCCAACAACTGCACGTGTGCAAGAGCTGTTCAAGGGCATCTATGTTCCGACTACAGCGGACTGGGACAAATTAAAAGCAGATGTGATGAAAAATGGCCTGTACCACGCCTATCGTATGGCAATTGCGCCGACTGCCAGCATTTCGTACATTCAAAATGCAACATCCAGTGTTATGCCGATTGTTGAGCAGATTGAAACCCGTACCTATGCCAATTCGACGACCTACTATCCAATGCCTTATTTGCAAAAGGATAACGTGTTCTTCTATAAATCTGCTTATCAAATGGACCAATTCAAAGTGCTGGATCTGATTGCAGAAATCCAGCCGCATGTGGACCAAGGAATTTCGACCGTGCTTCATGTGAACAGTGACGTGACTACGCGTCAGTTAGCACGTTGCTATCTGTACGCCGCACATAAAGGACTTAAATCACTATACTACACACGTACCAAAAAACTGTCTGTGGAAGAGTGCCTCACTTGCTCCATCTAATGCATACATGATAACAAGCTATAGAATAAAATGAGATTTTGAATAGATATGAATGCTTGGCATTAGAAGCTGTATCCAGCGCGTGGTTCAGACCTTTACAGGATTGAACAAGGCCCTCGCGGATACAGCTTCCATATGTCAAGCATACGATGACTCTCCGGCAACCTCTCATGTGTGTTTCCAGGGAATCTCGCAAGCTGAAGGGAGAATGCTAACAATGACAGGTATACAAGCCGTAAACTGGAACCGCTCGGACGATGATTTCACATTGATGTTCTGGAACCAGAACATTATGCAATTTTGGACGGATGATGAAATTCCGCTGTCTGACGATAAAATGTCCTGGGTAACCCTTAGTGATATTGAAAAAGAAGCCTACATGAAGGTGCTGGGCGGCTTGACCCTGCTGGACACCATTCAAGGCGGCGTGGGAATGCCGCAAATTATGGAGCATGTGGACGGACTGCAACGCAAAGCGGTATTAAGCTTTATGGCGATGATGGAGCAAATTCATGCCAAGTCGTACAGTAGCATCTTTACAACCCTGGCTTCCACGGAAGAAATTGACGGTGTATTCCGCTGGGTGGAAGAAAATCCGCATCTCCAAACGAAAGCTGAAACCATTCGTCAGTATTATATGAACATTCATACACCGAAAGACCTGTATCTCGCGATGGCTGCGTCGGTGCTATTAGAAAGCTATTTGTTTTATAGCGGCTTCTTCTACCCTCTCTATCTGGCGGGTCAGGGCAAGCTAACATGCAGCGGGGAAATTATCGATCTGATCCTGCGGGACGAAAGTATACACGGTGTCTACGTAGGTGTACTGGCACAGGAGATTTATGCGGAACTGGACGAGGAAGAACAACGCGATCTCTACCAGACGCTGGTAGGCTTGCTGCGCTACTTGCACAATAACGAAGAACAGTATACCGAGCAAATTTATGCCCCTATTGGACTTGTAGACGATGTTAAAGTCTTCTTGCGCTACAACGCCAACAAGGCCATGATGAACCTGGGCTTTGATCCACTTTTTGAAGAAGAAGAAGTCAATCCCATTGTATTCAACGGCATCAGCACCCACACCAAGCAGCATGATTTCTTTTCTAAAAAAGGAAACGGCTATGTACGGGCGATGAATGTAGAGCCGCTAACAGATGATGATTTTAACTTTGGCGTATAAGTGAAGGTACACACGTAAAAAAACGGCCAGATCGCTATAGTAGCGGATCGGGCCGTTTTCTATTTACTACGATCGAGCTTCTGTGAACATTTGAAAGGTGACACCAAACTTGTCTGTTACATTCCCATAAGCTGGACTAAAATGGGTTTCCTGCAAAGGCATTCCCACCTGTCCTCCCTGCTGTAGAGCATTAAACATTTTTTGAGCTTGCTCCACACTATCGGTTGTAATACAGATGCTCACCTGATTCCCGCGGCTAAACGGTGACCCGGGAAAGGTATCAGAAAACATGAGCTCTGTCTCACCCACTTTAAGGGTAGCATGTCCCACACGTTCCTTGACCTCTGCGGGAATGGGAAAATCGGGGTTTTCCGGCATTTCCCCAAAGGTTTGAATAAAAAGCAGTTGAGCATCCAATGCCTCTTTATAAAATTCGATTGCTTCTTTTGCATTTCCATCCATCGTGATGTAAGGAATCAAACGTTTGGACATCTTCAACACAGCTCCTTTAATTCGAGGTGGTTAACCCAGCATTTCTCCTGTATTATATACAAAACTTGTCAAGAAAAACAAATCTGTATTCTTAGCTTTCATGCACTTGAACGCCAAGCTGCTTTAGCTCCTTTATCGCTTCCGTAACGTTACGCTGTGGATGAAGCGCAGAGATCATCTGTGCAGTGATCGGAACGCCGTTGAAAATCTGGCTTACCACCCCTAGAGAAATCGGCAACTCATAGTAACTCTCAGCCCAATCCTGATATTCCTCCGGTGTAACTATAATTTTCCCCAACAAAAAGGATGAGCCATCGTCATATCCCTCAGGAAAGTTCGCGTTGCCCATACGCCACTCTTTATCTCCCGCTTCCCTCCACATACAAAAGGTAACGTCCTCTTTCTCCAGTGCTTCATCTTCCAAAAGCTCCATCATATCATTAGGCACACCGTCATATATGCCCGGCCAGACTTCATAATCGTCTCTCGCATGAGAACTTACAGGGGATTCATGGTCAAACCCCTTCAGCAGCACACCTTCACCCGTCCATAGCATATGAATCGTATCTCCAGCGCCATTGTTTACCTCACCCAGGCACACATCACCAGACCATTCAGACTGCATACGATACGTGCGTAACCAATCTTCTGGAGACAATATAATGTCCAGCGCTGACAGCAGCAGCATTCTGTCTTTTAAGCCATTCGGCGTTACCTGTGCATCAAGCATCATATTCTTCATCATTCCTCCACCTTGTGTCCATACGTACTAAGAATTCATCTGTCCTTGCCTATATCTTTCAAGCTTCGCCCGCTCAACCACCTGCCGAATGAATGGTCCTTTGGCTTCGGTATACGCTGCACGGTCATATTTGAATGCATAGCTTTCTAAAAAATGCCTTCTAATCGTGCTTGGCACAAATCAGAAGGCATTCTCTTGTTCAATTTAAAAATCATTCAGCAACTCCAACCCTATTATTCGGCTTCTCAATCACGATCAGACAGGTGCTGTCTGGAAAAGAAACCTGCTGGTCCTGCTCATCCATGAACTCAACACGTCTGGACAGCGCCTCGGCATAGCCCTCCTGTAAATAATGACGGCTCACGCGGATAATCGCTTGTGATCCAAGTGTGCTACGAATACACTCTTCATACTGTGACGGGGTAAAATAACCAAACTGCTCCTGCACTTCATGCACATAGGCTTCCGCTCCCCATGTATAGGTATATAGAAATTCCATTGCATCATTTACCGGCAAAACAGCCTCATGCTCACCTATACGCTCTATTTCAATGGGGCGACCCGCAAAATCCTGCGCATACCGCATCAGCCATTCCATTCCGTCCGGCTCCAAAAATCGAATGCGTCTGCGCTGCTCTACTGGTTCGGTCATAATACCGTCACGAATGATAATGCGTCCGCCGGGTGCAAGTACACGATAGGCGCTTTGCAAAGCAGCCTCCACTGTTTGTGAATTGAACCTTTTTCCATCTCGTTCGATGTAGGAATACAGCTCGTGAAGAATCGAAGAGAAAATAACCGTGTCCATGCTCTCCGTTTCCACAAATTCTTCCAGTCGAAGCGCATCACCTTTGATGACATCCCAACGACGGTGCTCCAATTGCTTTTTGCGTTTAAGAGCCTCAATCACATTCACAGAAATATCAAGACCCAACGGCTTGGAGTCTGGTCTTTCCTGCTCGATCAGATCCAGCAGTACGCCCCCGCCGGGTCCGATATCCAGTATACGGGTTCCAGTAACGTAATCCAGAATGACCCTTTTGAAATCTGCGGTCTGGTTCATATCTGTAAGGTACGTCTCCTCATTGTGAAAGCGATCATAAGCATCACGCCGTAATCCGAACAGATCAAACAGCAGCAGAACTGCTTTGTCATACAGAGGCGTCTTTTCTGCCTCAATACAAAAGTCGATCAATTTTTCAGCAGCTGATGAAAATACAAAATTAAAAAACACGGTACTTGGCAGCTCCTCCTTATGCTCCACGATTACACTCAAATGAGGATTATGCTTCCGTTTTCCTTTTGTGATATCCTGCCAAGACAGTGCGCTTAAATATTTTTCTATCATTCGTTTTTTGTATACGTTAATTTTCTTAACACCACGATAGTCATAATACATCGTATTCATAAGTGATTCAAAACTGATATGCCGTACCGTTGCAGGCTGTTCCTGCCCTGTGCCATCCCTCAATGTGAGTAAAAATACCTTAACCAGTTCTTGAAGTGAAAAATCCTGCAAAGCTGATTCTACATACCAAAGTGTACGATTCTCCAGCGGAGCCAGCGCCTTCTCTACATTCAGCTCCCGCTCCAGCTCGGCGTAAGCCTGCTCAAACGGCTCACCTTCATGAATCGAAACCGACCGCAATCTCTCCAGTCGCTCCTTTACACTCCAGACTACAGGTGCGTTATCCCAGGCAATCCAGCCGATTAGCTGCTCCACTTCACCGCGTACTTGTTCCCATAATGCAGGATCTACACCGGCGATAATGCATTCGTTTAGTGCTCGTAATACAAGCTCCAATTCCTCCGAGCTCAGCCAGCCCTTACGAGTGATTTCGAGCAGCAGTCGATTTTCTGCAAAGGGTATTTCTCCCCGTATATACTGTCCGATCAATCCATGCGTCTCAATCAAAATTCGGGTCATGCTGTTGCGCGGGTAGGCAGGGGACTCTGCTTGAGCCTGTCTGACATACAGTTGGGAGGAGCCAATATTATGTACAAATAAATTAATGCCCTCATGCTGCCAGCGTAGCCGTTCGCGGACTGTGCCTCCTTTGGCTGTCTCAGACCATACCAATACATCCTCTAGTAGCTCTTTAACCCAGAATGACAATGGAAGTCCGTCCAAAATAAGCAACGTGCGCTCCACGTAGTCCAGCACAGGATTGGCATCCTTTAACTCACCTATGGATCGAATGCGCTCCAAATTTACAATACGCTCCTCAGCCGAAACAAGCAGCTTTAGCCAAGTCGGTGTATCCCAAGCCAGATCACTTTCTTTCCTGTAATTAGCAATGGCTTTTAACGATTGTAACATTTTTCTCACCTCGTGTGATTCGGATTCGGTATGCACAGGAGACTTTGGAAAATATCTTGTATACCCTACACTTTACCATACATTTGTAGCTTCCATCTCGTGGAAAATATTAAACATTTGTATCAATTAATCGCTTGACATGTTCTAGGCTTCACATAATCTGATTTAAAGTTCCCATAGTTTCCGAGACGTCTTTCCCTCCCAAAAGCAAAAAGATACCTTCCAGCCTAAGGCCGAAGATATCTCATTGCTATTGTTAGACGCAGCAAAATCATTTTCCTGCGATGTTTTATAAAGTTATAGCGTCGCTATGTGACACGTCAATCGTCTAGCATATATTCTGCTTAGTTATTAACGGAAACGCCATCTGGCACTGGAATACCAAAATTAGGTGTTCCATCTTCATTCCAGTTCAACGGCTGAACACGTGTATGACGATTCGGATCATACAGCGGGTCACCTGTAATTTCCTTGTAATTGCGGGCGTGATATACGATAACGTCACTACCATCCTCAGCAACAGTAAAACTGTTGTGACCAGGTCCGAATTGACCTGTCTCCTCATTCGTACAGAATACCGGCGCAGGAGACTTTGCCCACGATTTCGGGTCAAGTAAGTTTGCATTCTCATCTGCCGTTAGTAGGCCCATGCAATAATTGTGGTCCGTAGCACTAGCTGAATAGCTGATAAAAATCCGGCCGTTCCGTTTCAGAACCGCTGCTCCTTCATTCACCTTAAAACCGATGATTTCCC
>RCUE01000435.1_pt1 | contig 10193 bp, 8 predicted proteins | sample 2166111 | NCBI WGS metagenome assembly RCUE01 (sample SAMN09930795, study PRJNA488358) | compost metagenome | feature: garden; material: soil; isolation source: compost soil in phenylacetonitrile-enriched culture | place: Germany: Experimental Botanical Garden Goettingen | collected 2016-01-27 | reverse complement strand
CCCCTCTCATGATAAGCAATAAGAGAGGTCCGTGTAAACCTCATTGCGCATACCGCTAACTCTTATATTTTTTTAAAACAGTCCTGAAACAATGCAAACCACCCCACATATCCGTGTGTAAGGCACCCCTTGGAAGGTTGAGATCCACACCATTCCAATACGAAAATCCCGCCTGCTCTATCCATTGCTCCATCGCTGATAGATCCACTGTAGGGTAATCAAACGTCAGCAGAAGCATTCCGTCATCGCGTATGGTCCGGTGAAATTCATGTAAGGCTGCCAAAGACTCCTCAGGTGTTAAATGTTCCAGCACTGAAATACATACAATTTTGTCAAAACTGGCATCCTCATAAGGCAGAGCTGTCAGATTGGCATGTGCGGAGTGGAGCCGAACCGGTAAAATCTCCTGAATGCGCTCGGCAGCCTCCTCTCCGATATCCCGCCGCACCTCGGCCAAAATGGCATCCACGGAAACGATCCGTATATCCAGATCGCAAGCATAGACCTGAGCGCAACGGCGGGCCAACTCAAATTTGAATGGATGTGGAATTCCACACGCTGCATCCAGCACCGAATCTTGACCGGACATAAATTGAAGACACCACTCATACTCATAGGGGCGACTCCACCAGCTTTGGGGGAGTCTGTAAATCATGCTGGAGGAGTTGGGGTCAGAATATACAAAAAAGCGAGATAGATACGGGTCAGACATGTTCATGGATGCTGCCTCCTTTTGGAGAGATTTAAATTACTCTTGCAACACAGCACAGTTCATGACCCCGTTTCTCGCCTTGAAGTTTGGCCAACAATCCCATTTGCTCCGTAAAGGCAAGATCACCGTACAAAGGATGGGCTTGCAGCAAGGCATCCAAACCAGAGGGAAGCTGGCGGGTAAACATAGCCACCGAGCGCAATCCAGACTTTTCCAGTAAGAGCGCCAGCGTATGCTCAGAATAATGATATAAATGATCTTCCTCAGTAAATAAAGGTGAATAAACACCATAAGCCTCATTGGTGAACGAGTTTTTGTTGGGCACTGTAATATATAACGTCCCGTCAGGTTGAAGCTGTTCGCGTAAATCTGTCAAAAATGCAACAGGGTCCGCAATATGCTCCAGCACATGCCAGCATGCTACGGCCTCGTATTTGTGATCCAGTGGTAATTCAGTATCTTCTTCTACTTCTTGTATTTCTTGTGCTTCATTCAATTCCTGCATATCACATGCTTCATCGGTTTGAGTATCTTCTTCGGTTTCACCGTTCCAGTAACCCGGCAATAAATCCACGTCATATTTGTGTTTGGCGTAAGCACGCGAGTCTATGGAAGGTTCAATACCCACTGCATCCCAGCCGGCTTGAAGGGCAGCATGGATAAATTCTCCGGTACCTGATCCAATCTCAAGCAATTTTCCTTTACCGGAGCTGAACATATCCAGTAGCATGAGTCCAAAAAGGGCATGATCCCCATAAGTTGACGCTGCTGCACTATCCCGCATAGCAACCCAATCGGCATTATAAATCTCTGCAATCATATCCTCCGGCTGTATATGATCCACATCATTACGAAAAACCAAGCCACAGGAGCCGCACCCCATCAAGGTAAAGCGTTCATAGTTATGAAATACTCCCGTGTCAGACGAACCACACAGTTTGCATTTACTATAAAATACGTTCTTTATTTCACTTTTAATTTGTAGACCGGAATTATTCATAACCTGGACACTTGAAATCTCGGCAACATCCATGGCGTTCACATCATGGGTAGCTTCATACTCTGGTGCAGTTTCTTTTTCTGCATTTATGTTGTCCTGATCTACCCAAAGCGTGAGTCGGGGGTTCGGGTCCAAAATAGATTCATATTGCTCTTTCCAGCCATAACGAGCACTTGGATCAAGCAACTGATATCGCTGAAATTTGGCCATGCGAATAGCAGGTGTACACCATCCCCAATGCTGGATGCGGTAGTTGCTGATTTCACTGGGAAGGTCAAGCACATTTTCGGGAAATCTCCCACAGTGCAAGGACTGCTCCTTCCATTTATAAGAGAACCCTTCCTTATATCGAATTAAAAAAGGACGGTAATATTGATGAGCCTGCCAATAATCATCATCGCGGTAATGCGTGGAATTCCACATATCAAACAACCTGAAACAAATCGTATCCGCTTTCGTTCCCGCTAACAAAGAATGTACCCCTTGAGCAAAACGGGATTCGAACATTTCGTCAGCATCCATATTTAATATCCATTCCGGAAAAGAAGCCAACGTCTCTCTCCACTGCTGCTTACGCAGCTCTAATTCATTGCTAAAAGAAGCTGTTTCATTGCGTATTAAACGCAATGGGATTCCCTTTAGGATCTCACGGCACAACTCTCCGCTATCATCCTGACTGCCATCATCAATAATGACCGCTTCATCAATATATTCTCGATGACTCCGCAGCACGTCAATGAGCTTGCGATCTGCCTCATTGTATACCGTCATGGTCAGCGTCAATTTGGGTTTGGAGACAGGCGGCGTATGAAGTTCACTTTGTCGTGGACCAGGGAACGTTTGTGGTATAACAAAAGAATCTGCCGTGTACTTGGCAAAGACAGCTGACTCACGGAGATCATACGGTATAACAGGAGGTTCAGGGAACTTAGATGGACTTGATGATGCAGAAGGATTGAAGGCAGGAGAGTTAGTAGAAGTATCGGAGTGATTTAGATATGCTAAATGTTCTGATTGGTCCGTATGAACAGCGCTCGTTGTAAAATAATTTAGGGTGAATAGTAGCTGCTCTGCCTTCATTCTGTCCGCTTCCCGGTACAGATGCATCGCCGGATAGTGTGTATCCACAAAAAGTGGAAATCCAAATGCAGCTGCCCGAATACAGAAATGTCGATCTTCTCCCCAATAGGAAACGTTTTTGATTTTACCAAAGTGAATCCCTGCTTCCAGTGCACGTCTGCGGATTAGGGTGCAAGCGCCTAGACCCCCCACTTCGTACAAACCAGGAACATGCATTTGGTGTATGAAATGCAACTCGCGTTGCGCTCGCTCCTCTGCCGACAGCACTTCCCCTTCTTCACGATGGAACAAATTATATTCATCACTAACCCACACCTGAGGCAATAGAGGCCCCTCCGGCTGCCAGCGTGTCCAGAAAATCTCAGATACAATATCCTTCTCCGCCTCCACCAGCTTACATAAGGTACGGGAATGGAGAATCAGGTCTGAGTCGACTAAAAACAGCGCGTCATAATTATGCTGAAGTGCATAATCAATAAGACGATTTTTGAAGTCGGCCACTTTCCAGACGAGGGCTGGCGGCCAATAATGAGTGTGCTCATCACTTCGGTTCTCCACTTGCTGTGGACCTGTTAACAAGGGCAAAACCCTGCCCGGCAGCCGATTGGAAAAATCGGCAAGCCATTGGCTTGAAGTCGGATTGTCATTATCATCGACAAATAAATAATCGGGCAGCACATCAGGTGCCTCCAGTCGCTCTAAAGCTTGAAGAAATAAAGACAATATTTCCGGTTTCTGGTGCACCGGGCTACCGATTAGTATACGCATGATTCAACGCCTCCATCAGGCAGAAGCCTCATAACCGTTCCCCCTCCATATCCTAAGGCATACCATAATTGCAACCGAGCGATATGGGAGTGAGCGTAGTATGAATGGACTTGCACCTGGAAATATCAATGAAAACGACATCCATACAAAAATACAATCTTACCATCCAAACAACTACTCTTTTTCAGTTTTCTACCCGTTTTCTAACTACATTTAGCCATCAAATTTATTTCCCGGTCGCACTTGATAATATCGAATTTCGCACAATCTCCTCCCCCTTCATATCAGACTTTGATTTTCTAATTTATTAGAGCAAGATTGAATTTATGATCATCGCACATCCTCTAAACGATCCATAGGAATTACTACATAATGAGCAAGCTATCCTAATAAAATGGAGATTATACCAAGTTTTTTGGGAGGGACAAAGAGCATGGTAACTGTCAGCTTATGTATGATTGTCAAAAATGAAGAAGAAGCCCTTCATACCTGTCTGAAATCAGTCCATGACCTGGTAGATGAAATCATTATCGTTGATACTGGATCTACCGATAGAACCCAAGAGGTCGCTGCATCGTTCAATGCTCGGGTATACCATTTTGAATGGTGCGATGATTTCTCTGCAGCCCGCAATTATGCGTTTGATCAGGCAACGCAAGAATATCAATTTTGGCTGGACGCTGATGACATACTGGAAGAAAAAGACCGAATATCATTTCTCAACTGGAAGAAACAAGCCACCCTCTCCTATGACAGCATTACGATGGATTATGTGCTGTCTGTAGATGAACAAGGACAGCCGTTGTATAAGCTCAAAAGAAACCGAATTGTGCGGCGTGATCGAAGATTCAGATGGATCGGCTTTGTGCACGAATTCCTGCATGTGACTGGCAGCACCTTTCACAGTAATATAGCGGTGACTCATAAAAAGACACGTGCCTACACTGATCGTAATTTGCATATATATCTCAAGCATCGGGAGCAAGGCACTGCATTTTCTGAGCGAGATCACTACTACTTCGCGAATGAACTATATGATAACGGACGCATACTAGAAGCCATCCAGCAGTACGAGCACTATCTGGGACTCGATCAAGGATGGATTGAGGATCGGATTGCTGCTTGCTTTAAGCTAGCGGATTGCTACGCCCACCAGGGTCAAAAACAGGAGCAGCGTATGGCTCTGCTTCGCACACTTAACCTTGATGTACCACGCGCCCAGTTCTGCTGTGTCTTTGGCAATTTGTTCATTGAAGATGAGCAGTATACTCAAGCCATTTACTGGTTTCGTCAGGCGACGCTGATCGAGCCCCCGCAAGATGTGATGGCCTTAACCAATTCGTCGTACTATACCTGGTTTCCACACTTGCAATTATGCCTGTGTTACGACCGAATCGGTGACATCGAAAAGGCAAAATCGCATCATCGCATAGCTCAGTTGCACCACCCTACTCATCCAAGTGTTTTATATAACGAGAAGTATTTCGCACAACTGAAGCAATAGGGATGAGAAAGACGCGCCGGGGAAAGGTCGTTCAATGTAGCCGACCTTAGTCATCATGCCGATATGTGCTCGGCACGATACCCGGCGGACAGCCTGCAATTTTTCGGGGCTTTTATTTTTACCCCCTCTTATATATAAATGCCCATTGCTGCTCCTCGGGAAGGACCATTTCATTAGCTTAGATTACCTCAAAAGAAAAAAAGTCTCCTGCAAGCTTAAGCTCACCAAGAGACCTCGTATATCATTTTATCAGAACACTTTCTTCCGGTCTCTTTCCCCCTTCAAAATTTCCACTGACTCACGGAAACGGAGCGAATGGATTATTTCACGTTCACGTAGAAACTTCAGACTATCTTGCAAATCCACATCGTCTGTCAGATCAATCAGCCACTGATATGTAGCTCGTGCCTTTTCCTCTGCCGCTATGTCCTCATATAGATCGGCAATAGGATCGCCTTTGGCTTGAATATAAGCCGCTGTAAAAGGAACTCCGGCAGCGTTTTGATAATATAGCGCATGGTCGTGTGCCGCATAATATTCACCCAGACCGGCAGCCTTCATTTGCTCTACGCTCGCATCCTTGGTCAGCTTATAAATCATAGTCGCAATCATCTCGAGATGCGCAAATTCCTCCGTGCCTATGTCGTTCAGTACACCAATCACCTTATCGGGAATCGTATATCGCTGATTCAGATAGCGCAATGCCGCTGCCAGCTCGCCATCCGCTCCACCATACTGCTCCATAAGCAGTTTGGCCATATGAGGATCACATTTGCTGACACGTACGGGATATTGCAGTTTCTTCTCATATACCCACATTCATGTCCCCTCCTTTATAAAAGGTTGTTAAAAGGTTGTACCTGCCTAGACCTGCCACGGCCAAGGGGATTGACTCCACTCCCAAGGATACTTGGAATAGGCACGACCAAAATTTTGTAAAGGCCCATATAGCATCTGATACTCGTTAGCAATCGCCGTTCTTTCCTGCGTCAGCTTATTGAACTGCTCGATGGCCTGTAAATCATCTGGGTGCGTATTCAGATACAAATTCAGCTCCACCAACACAAAATCCACCGCTTGGAGCTTCTCCAGCAACGCATAAAACTGGGCATCCCCCGGCTTGGTTTGGGACGTGCAGCCTTGGGTCGGGTTTCCGGCTTGACTATAGCCCTGAGTTTGGTTCTGATACTGGTTCTGGTATGGATACGGATTTGAATAAGGGCTTTGATATGGATTCGGCTGTTGCTGTCCACTCTCATGCTGATTTTGCTGCTGGAATTGGAATGGGGACTGACCCTGATTTGGATTCTCCATTCTATTCGCCTCCCCCCTGGTTTCTTCTAGGCTCATAAGGGCTGTAAAGCAAAGGCCATAGCGTTCCCTTCGTCAGCGCCTCATCTGGACTGAATTGCGGTAGACCAGGGGGCTGAAATTGTATAAACAAGTTTGGCGGAAGCACATAAGTCTTGCACAGAACGGGCGGACACGGATCGAACGGGCCGACAAACGGGGCATACTCACCTTGCTGTGGAAATTTCACGGGCCGGGACCTCCTTTGGTTGATCCATCTGCTTTACTATTCAACATATGCCGCATCGCCCAAGTCTCGAACAAAAAATCACAGATAAAAATAATTGTTCAAAAAAAATAACTATAAAACTGTTTCTAATCAAAAAGAACCTTTAAAACCACGGTAACGTGGATCTAAAGGTTCTTGCTTCAGCACACTATAATAACTTACATACCTGAACTGATCTTACCTATCTCTGTGGATCAGGACTCAATCGGTAGAAAGCTCATCTTCAATCACAGGCTCAGGCTTGCGGTGAATCTTCACTCTCATTATGCGAAGCCTTGTTGCTTCCTCCACCTCGAAGGTAAGGTTATAAAACTCAATTTTCTTCCCTTTCACCGGAATGCCTTCCAATTCCTTGAACAGCCATCCTCCGATGGAATCCACCTCGTCGTCTTCAATGTTTACTCCAGTCAAATCATTGACATCCTCAATGAGCATACGACCGTCCACAGAGATGAAGTTCTCCTTGATTTCCACGCTTGGGCGTTCATCCTCAAACTCATCATAGAGATCCCCGACGATTTCCTCCAAAATTTCCTCCGCTGTCAGCAGCCCGGCCGTTCCGCCGTATTCATCTACCACGAGAGTCATTTGGGAATGTTTTTTCTGCATAAGGCGTAGCACGTGACTCACTTCCATAGACTCCGGCACATTCAAAATAGGACGTACCACCGAAGCCAGATCCAGTTGTTCCCCCTGCTCAGCTAGCAGAAGATCCGTGATATGGACAAAACCGATAATCTGGTCTTTATCCTCAACCGCTACCGGGTAGCGGGAATGCTTGGTCTCGCTGATAATCTTGAGATTTTCCTTAAACGACAAATTCGTATACAAACAATCCATATCTGTACGCGGCAGCATGATTTCACGTGCAAGCAAGTCGGAAAAATCAAAAATATTATCCATCAGCTTAATTTCGTCCTTATCAATCACACCGCTTTTGGCGCTCTGATTCATCAATATACGAATCTCTTCCTCCGAATGAGCCGCTTCGGCTTCACTCGCCGGCTGAATCCCGAATGCACGCAACAGCAAGTTTGCCGCAGCATTCAATACCCAGATCACAGGTAGAAAGACCTTATAAAAAAGCAGCAAAGGCGCCGATAAAAACAACGCCACACCTTCAGTCTTCTGAATCGCTAAGGACTTTGGCGCCAGTTCCCCCAATACGATATGCAAAAAGGTAATTACGCAAAATCCGACGACAACGGATACCGTTGTAATGAGTGTACCGTCAGTTACACCGAGTTTGTGCATGAGTGGCTCTATCAGGTAGCCGGATATTGCTGGCTCTCCAATCCAACCCAAACCCAATGAAGCCAGCGTAATGCCCAATTGGGTGGCGGACAGATAAGCATCCAACCTTTGGTTCACCTTCAGCGCATAGCCTGCCAGGCGATGACCCTCGCTTTGGAGCTGCGTCAATCGGGATTGGCGCATTTTGACCAACGAAAATTCTGCGGCCACAAATACACCATTTAGAAAGACAAGCAGCAGTACCAAGAGGAGATTCACAGCTAGCAATCCCCAATGAAACTCGGTATGACCATCCAATACGAACTCCCCATTTCTATAGTTGTAATGCTTTTCTTGATTTAAAGTCTATTCCTTTGTAGTACATATCCGCTACGAGCAGGTTCGGTCCACAACAGGCAGCGGCATCACAATGACAGTTCACAGTCTGATTCAACGGATGCTCATTCAGCCATTCACCAAAAATATCGTCCAGACTGTCTTCCTGAATGTTGCCGAAAGCCGGAATGTCTGCAAAATCCGTCACATACACGCTACCCGTGAACATATTCACATTCACACGGTTTCTTCCGTCTGGATCATTACGCACCGTAATATTCGGTTCCTGACACAAGCGGCGAAGCAGTTTGCGATCTTCTTCCCGGTCCGAACAAGCAAAGAACGGTAATGTGCCAAACAACATCCACATGTCCTGATTACGTACATCCAGCAGCTTATGGATAGAGTTCCGCATGTCGTCGAGTGAAAGCACAGGCAAAGCAGAGGCAAAATTTGACGCATACATTGGATGAACCTCATGCCGTCGGCATCCCATTTCGTTGATCAACTGATGAATGCCCTCCAGCTTCGTGTGTGTCCGATAATTAATCATGGATTCAGCTGAAATGAACATTCCCATTTCACTTAATCTGCAGGCATTCTCGATCATTTTTTCATACAGGCGAACAGCACCCGCACGTGGGGTCGGCCGGCCTGTATTTGCAAAACCCACTTCATAAAAATCGTCCGCATTCAAATAGTTAAACGAAATATGCATCACATCTAGATAAGGAAGCATCTTCTCATATCTGCGAATATCTAACGTCAGATTGGAGTTGATTTGCGAGCGAATACCGCGCTCTTTGGCGTATTTCAACAGTGGAACGATCACTTCATCCACTGTTTTATCGAGCAAAGCAGGTTCCCCGCCTGTAATACTGATGGTCTCCAGATGCTCGACTTCATCCAGACGCTTCAGCATTAGGTCTAACGGAAGGAAAGGGGCCTCCTTCATAACCAGCATGTCGCCAACAGCGCAATGCTCACAGCGCATATTACACAGATGCGTTACGGTCATTTCCACACTCGTAAGCAAATGACGACCATGTGTACGCAATGAGACAATCGGGTCCCACGGATCATACGTTGGCGATATTTGGGGTAGTGTGTTATTTTGTAGAACTGTCATTATGTTTTCACCTTATTTCTGTTATTAACCTCAAAAGACGTATAATTATCATATCATGATGTGTAAAGTGTCTGCATGCTTTCTTCCACATCATCTGCTAATCTACGTGTACTCCTCCGAAAGGGGCCACAGTAGCACCCAATGTATTTGTAATCATAACCGAGAGGGATATGGACAAATCCACATCATAAGGTGCTTTCACTTCCTGCCCATCCCGGTCCCTTACAATGCGAATGACGGGTCTTTGCGGGATTTTGGAATGTATACGCACCACGACCCCCTCTTCCCCCGTGTTGAGCACCACAGAGAGTCCCAAGGGGTAAATAGCCACACAGTCACGAAAGGCTTCTAGCATTCGCTGCTCATATAACGTTCCTGCCCCGGCGTACAGCACTTCCATCGCCTCATAAGGCAACAAAGCCTGCTTATATATCCGACTTGCTGTCATTGCGTCGTACGAGTCTGCCAGGCCGATCCATTTCGCATATTCGTGGATCTGGTCCTTTTTCCAACCGTGTGGGTATCCGCTGCCGTCAATACGCTCATGATGCTGTAATGCACAATGAGCCGACAACAAGGGAATTCCAGGTTCGTCTTTAAGCAGCTTGTAGCCGATCACCGTGTGTGTTTTCATATGCTCATATTCCTCTTCGGTCAATTTACCCGGCTTATAGAGTACTTGAGGTGAAATTTTCATTTTACCGATATCGTGCAGTAGTGAACCTATCCCCAGCTCCATGAGCTGGTTATTATCGTAGCCATTGGATATCCCAAGTACTAGTGAATATAAACATACGTTCAAAGAATGATGATACAAATCCTGATCCGCGGCCCCGATATCCATCAACATAA
>RCUE01000434.1_pt1 | contig 10197 bp, 10 predicted proteins | sample 2166111 | NCBI WGS metagenome assembly RCUE01 (sample SAMN09930795, study PRJNA488358) | compost metagenome | feature: garden; material: soil; isolation source: compost soil in phenylacetonitrile-enriched culture | place: Germany: Experimental Botanical Garden Goettingen | collected 2016-01-27 | reverse complement strand
CGCATTCCAGCCCCGCAATCAGGTTGCGCTTAAACATGGTGGCTACGCTCGTCGATTACTGCTCAGTGATGAAGTTTCAGAGGATGCCCGGGAGCTTGCCCTGGAGGATGAGTTATTTCGCCTGCGCGCTGCCAATCTCATGGCTGCTGAAAACATCGGCCGCTTGATAACGCGGATTGAGGATGCTACGGACGAGCAGAAGAAGGTTATCCGGGACGAAATCACCGCTGCTGACAAAGCAATGATGCGCAATACAGTCCGCATTGAGTCGCTGGAACACACCAAGGCGTCTATTTCTAAAATGCAGGTCGATACGGCGTATCGAGCGGCGGCTACTGAAAAAGTGGAAATGGAAATCGATGTAATGAAAGACGGCGACCGCGATAATGCGATTGTCGTGCATAACGCGCTGCCGATACCTGGAAGATGATATGGCTGACATTTACCTTCCGACACTTCATGACGGACAGTTAAAGGTTTGGTCCGATTCATGGGATGACCAGTTGCACGCTGTCCGATGCGGTCGCCGCTGGGGTAAAACCTTCATGCTTTCCAGCGCGGCGGTGACCTACGCCACAGCGCAGTTTAAGCGCCCGGGCATGAACATTGAACTTGGCGGGCGGGTAGGGATCTTCACCGCTGAGTATCGCCAGTATCAGGAAATCTACGACAAGCTTGAAGAAACACTTCTCCCGCTGAAGAAGTCATTCAGTCGCCAAGAAAAGCGTCTACTGCTGAAGAACGGCGGCAAGATAGATTTTTGGGTCACCAATGACAACAAACTGGCCGGGCGTGGTCGTGAGTACGAAATCATCCTGATAGATGAGGCGGCATTCACCAAGTCGCCAGAGATGCTGAAGGAGATCTGGCCTAAGTCGATAAAGCCAACGCTACTGACGACCAAGGGTCGCGCCTACATATTTTCAACACCGGACGGCGTGGACGAAGAAAACTTCTTTTACGCTATCTGCAATAACAAAAGCCTGGGCTTTGTTGAGCACCACGCGCCAACATCCTCCAACCCGTTCGTTCCGCCGGAAGAACTGGATAAGGAAAGAGAGAACAATGACCCGCGTGTATTCCGCCAGGAGTTTCTGGCTGAGTTCGTCGACTGGTCAGCGGCATCACTCTTTGATGTACGCAAATGGTTCGAGGGTGAAAATCAGGATCAGCCTGTTGATTACCCGGAGATGTGCGAGGCCGTATTTGCAGTTATGGACACCGCCGTAAAAGGTGGTGTTGAGCACGATGGCACGGCGGTGATTTATTACGCCGTCGATACGCGCCCCGGGCGTCAGCGACTGACCATTCTCGACTGGGACGTGGTGCAGATTGACGGTGCGCTGCTGGAAACATGGATGCCGTCGGTATTCGAGCGCCTGAGTGAACTGTCAGGCCAGTGCGTGGCTGTAAACGGCAGTTTGGGCGTATTTATCGAAGATGCCAGCATGGGCAGCATCCTTCTACAGAAAGGTGAAAGTCTCGGGTGGCCGGTAAATAAAATCGAATCTGCCCTTACCAGTAAAGGTAAAGATGAGCGCGCCATTATGGCATCCGGTTATCACTACCGCGGGCTGGCGAAAATATCCCGATACGCCTACGAGAAGACGGCCGTCTTCAAAGGCGAGACAGCAAACCACCTTCATAAGCAGGTATCGCGATTCCACCTTGCCGACAAGAAAGCGCACAAGCGTGCTGATGACTTGCTTGATGACTACACCTACGGGCTGATCATTGCCTTCGGCAGCGGCGACGCAATCTGACGAGAAAACCAATGAACGAAGATGATTTCGAAATCGGCAACTGCTCTCATTCAGAGTTGATGGCATTGCTGGACAGCGATGATATCCAGCCAGGATCTACGGCGGGCTATCAGACCTGCAAAACGGTCTACCTCTACCACCCGCTGGGCGGCAAGATGGTGGATCGCCCAATTAAGATGGCGATGAACGAACCGCGCACTGTGCATGTTGCTCAGTCTTATGGCCTTGAGCAGCGCCTGCGCGATGCGTTTGAGCGCGAATGGAAAGCCCTGGGAGCTAACCAGCTCATTGCCAACGCCGCCCGCATTGCCCGAATTTACGGTGTATCAGCGGTTGCGATGCTGGTGGACAACCAGGCGCCCAATGAGTCACTGGACTACCGCACGCTGTACAAGCACAGCGTCAGTTTTAACATTCTTGACCCGCTAAACACCGCTGGCAGCATCGTGCTTAATCAGGATCCAAATGCCCAGGACTTCCAGAAAGTCGAGGGTATTCGGGTGGCCGGAAAGCCATACCACAAATCGCGCTGCGTCGTCGTGCAGAACGAGGACCCGATTTATCTGGCGTACAACCCGGCGGCGTTCGGCTTTACCGGGCGAAGCGTCTACCAGCGTGCGCTATATCCGCTGAAATCCTTCATCCAGACCATGCGTACCGACGATATGGTTGCGGTGAAAGGCGGTTTACTGGTGACGAAAATCAAGGGGCCAAGCTCTGTCGTCAACAACATGATGCAGAAGCTCAGTGGCATTAAGCGAATGATGTTGAAGCGTGGGAAGACGGGGGAAGTTCTCCAGATCGGTGACGCCGATACTGTTGAGTCTATCGACCTGAGTAATCTTAAGGATCCTCTCGACTCTGCCCGTAAGCACATTCTGGAGAACGTGGCCGCTGCTGCTGACATGCCAGCCATCATCCTGAACTCAGAGACGTTTGCTCAAGGGTTTGGCGAGGGTACAGAGGATGCTCGGTCGGTGGCCGTGTACATCGACAACATTCGCGAATGGCTGGACCAGCTTTATGCATTCTTCATTCGTGTTTGCCAGTACCGGGCGTGGAGCATTGAGTTCTTCCAGTCGCTGCGCGCCGACTTCCCAGAGCTGAAAAACACCTACAGCGTGCATTTCTCGATGTGGATAAATAACTTCGAGTACCGCTGGTCGTCCTCTCTCAAGGAGCCGGAGAGCGAGAAGGTGAAGGTAGACGAAACGCGCTTTAAGGCCATCGTCAGCATGCTGGAGGCGATACTTCCGCAACTCACGGCGGACCCAGAGAACCGCGCAACGCTGATCGAGTGGGCGTGTGAAAACGCCAACGCCAACGAGAATCTGTTCCCTCAGCGGCTTAACCTTGATTACGACTCGCTAAAAGATAATCCGCCGCCAGAGCCACCGAAGGCTGAAGAGCCGAGCGGTGGGATGATGCTATGAGGACATTTACAAGAACGGTTCGCGAGGCGGTGAAGTTCTTTCTTCGCAACGGCTACACGTCTCGCGAGGAGCTGGAGCGCTGGCAGAGCATCATCAGGCAGGCTGCCGAGAGTGAAACGGCGGACGACTACATGGCGATGGTCACGCGGAACCTGACTAAATCGTACGATCTGCAGGTTGGTCGCGCTGGCGCGCTGAAACGGCACCAGGGCATATCCCGCTTTACGCTCAACTACCTTGAGCCAAAACTGAGGACTGAACTCGACAGGCGGATCCTGTCCAGCGCCGACCTTATCCAGCTCAACCGCAAAAAAGCTATCGACACAACGTTGTCGCGTTTTAGCGGCTGGGCCAGCAGCATACCTTCTGCCGATAGCATCGCGCTGTCTGGCATTCAGGGGACGATGCGGGCAACAGCGGATCATATTCAGAAGGCTGCCGAGAAGGTGGACTATGAAGCGCGCCGTGTGATGATCGACCAAAACCGCAAGCTGATAGCCAATATTGATAACGTGATAGCAACGAGCAATAACGCGATTGCGGCGATATGGCACAGCCACTGGCGCAGGCCTAGTTATGACTTCCGCGAAGACCACAAGGAGCGCGATCAGTTGTACTACCTGATCCGCGGGAACTGGGCGCAAAAAAACGGGTATGTGAAAGCCGGTCCTGCCGGGTATCTCGATGAAATCACTCAGCCTGGTGAAGAGGTTTTCTGCCAGTGCTATGTGACCTACATCTACAACATCCGCAGTATTCCTGAATACATGCTGACCCAGAAGGGTCACAAGTTCATGGAGTCAATGAAAGCAGCATAGGGGCATTAAAACGTGGCTATTTTTGGCAGCGGGATAATGTTCCGTCAGGGTAAGTTCGTCTTCCTGATCCAGCGCTCTGATGATGGAACGTGGTGTCAACCTGGCGGCACGGTCGAACCGGGCGAGCTCGCTATTGATGCTGCGCGCCGCGAAGTGCTGGAGGAAGTGGGGTATCAGTACGATGGCCCGCTGAATCCGCACAGCGTCTACGGTGATTACCTGACGTTTCGCGCTGAGGTGCCGGAGCAGTTCGAAGCGAAGCTTAACGACGAATCGCTGGCCGCCGGGTGGTTCCATATTGACGATCTGCCTAAACCGCTTCATCAGCCTTTTGCTGAGATGCTGGCGCAGCAGACGCTCAATGAAACCGAAGTGGCCACGCTCATCGCTGATGGGACATTAAGCAGCCCGCAATACTTTATCAACATGTGGATGTTCGCCATCCGGGTGACCGGAACGGGTGTTACCTGGCGCTCTGCAGATCAACAGATGGCCTTCCGTAACCCGGATGACTATCTCACCCCTGAGTTTCTCCAACGCGTTGCCGGTGTACCGCTCATCTGGCTGCACCCGGAGAAAAACAAGCTCGATAGCGATGAATTTGCGAAGCGTGTTATTGGCACCCTGACGAACAGTTGGGTTGCTGATAATGGCGAGGTCTGGGCTATCGCCCGGGTGTATGACGTCGAAGCCGCCGGAATGATGGCGACCAGGCAGTTAAGCACCTCGCCAACCGTCACGTATAGCGAAATGCAGGACTCAATCATCAAAATCGACGGTCAGCCGCTATTGGTGGAGGGTTCCCCGGTATTGCTCGACCACGTTGCAATTTGTGAACAGGGGGTATGGGACAAGCTCCTATCCCCTACTGGTGTTAAATCTGATTCCATTCCAAATGAGGCTGAAAAGATGGACGAGGAAAAAATCGTAGCGCTTATCAACAAAGCGATCGATGCCCGCATGGCAAAAGCTGATTCTGAGGCGAAAGAGTCCAAGGAAAAAGCGGATGCTGAAGAGGCGGCGAAGAAAGAAAAGGCTGACGCTGAAGCGAAAGAAGCTGATGAAGCGAAGGCAAAAGCTGATGCGGAAGAGAAAGCCGCGAAGGAAAAGTCCGATGCTGAGGCTAAAGAAAAGGCTGATGCTGAAGCAGCAGAAGAAAAGGCAGCAAAAGAAAAAGCAGACTCTGAACTCCGTCAGCAGATTGCCGACCTTAAAACACGCATCCCAACCGAGTTGAGTGATGAAGAACGCAACGAAGTTGCTGACGCGCAGGTGAAGGCTGACAGTGTGTTCTCCAGCTTTGGCAAACGTGCCCCGGTCCCGCTGTCTGGCGAAAAGCCGCTGGCATACCGTCGCCGTCTGATGATCCAATTGCAGGAACATTCGCCGGACTTTAAGACCGTCGACCTGTCATCAATCGCTGATTCCGCGCTGCTTGGGTTTGCTGAAAAGCAGATTTATGCCGACGCGCAAAAATCGGCAAGCTTGTCTGTAGGCCCTGGCATGTTGCGTGAAATCAAACGCGCTGATGCAACAGGCCGCCAGATCAGCACATTCGAAGGCGATCCTGCAGCTACCTGGGCTCCGTTCCAGTCAGGTAAACGTCAGGTCACTAGTTTCAACAACCAGGCTTAACGGGAGCTCTGAAGCATGGCTAATTTATCTCTTAATCCGATGGCAACCACGAATGCGCTGGGTTCCTTCGGTGTGCAGTCCGACGGTTATATCCAGGGCATTGCTCTGGATGACCCGGCTAACCGCTTTAATCTGGCCGCGGGTACCGTGGCGGCAACTGAAACTAAACCGCTCTGGGGCGGTCTGCCGGTGGCTGAACTTCTGTCTGGCACGCAGTCTAGTCCGCGTGGTTCATACATCCGCCGTGCAGCGTCTGTCGCTGAGTTGGAAGGTTTCACCGTATTCAACCAGGCGCACAACGGCCTGACCACACCACAGTCACCGGTTCCGCTGTACGCATCCGGTATGAGCGTTTCGTACTATCGCCTCGGCTCAAACATGCGCGTTCCGCTGAAAGCTTCTGCACAGGTTGTTGCGCTGGGCACCAGTGGCGCATCCGTGAGAACGGCTCTGGCCTGGGACTTTGTGAATAACCAGCTAACCACCGCTGCCGCGGCGGGTTTTGCCGGCGCTGATATTGATACTACCGCCGTGATGTATGCTGCAGGTATGGCAACAGCCATCACCGCATCAGCCCACGGCCTGAGCGCCGGCCAGTATGTGAAAATCAGTGGCGTGGCGCCTGCCGCGTACAACGGCACCGTTGTTGTGCTTTCCGTTACGAACTCAACCACCTTCACCTATGCCACAGCAACAGCACCGGGAGGCCCGGCTACTACGCAAGGCACTATTGGTGCAGTAACACTTTCCGACATTACGCTGCCGGTAAAAGTGATCGCCATCGAATCAGGAAACTCAAAGACTGTCAGCTATGACAGCGCGACGGGTTTCCTGACCTGGAATAACACCGACAGCTGCGCGCTGGTCTTACTTTAATCGGGAGCTGAATTAAATGGCTGCAATTACCCCCAGCTACACCATCGTCAATCCGTCGTATATCGCGCCGGAGATGATCATTGGTTATCAGCAGGCGTCTGGTGCGTTTGAAACCATCGCCAGCGGTAACCCGCAAGTTCGCCTCGGCGTTGGCGACCAGTACGTCTACATGCGCCGACTGGATATCCGTACCCAATCCACCTCCAGCCAGTCTGGAAACGGCAACCAGCTGCCAAGCGTGGCGCTGGATGCGAAGATGATTTCCACCCCAACTTATCTGTTCCGCTGTCGTGGTATCTACGATCACCACGACATGGCAGCGGCCGGTAACTGGAACTTTGCTCTGCCAGAGGCCCAGCGCCTCGGTATGCGCCAAGGCATCTTCCAGCAGCTGCGTTCTGCTCTGCTGTACGGCATGAATCCTGCTGGTGGTGAAGGCCTGCTGAACACCGCTGGCGCGACCACAGAGTCCCTTCCTCCGGACAGCAACGGTAACACTACAGTGCTGACCTATGACCACGGTCAGATGGCTGTGTATTTGCTTGGCCATGTACAGGCAGCGCTGACCCGCACCATGCAACTGGGTCGACAACTTCGCATCACTATTCTTGGGCCGCAGCGTATCCTCGGCGCTATGGAGATTCAGCAGATCGTTCAGCTGACTTCTTACCAGCGTCCTGGCGGTGGTACTGCGACAGTCAAAGGCACCATGAAAGGCGTGCTTGGCGACGCAGACCTCCAAATTGACTGGGTATATGACGACACCCTGATCGGAGCTGGTGCAGGCGGTACCGATGCGGTGGTAATCACCATCCCTGAGGTTGAGGTGCCAATTGTTAACTCGACCGTTAACACCAACGAATTCGCCAAGTTGACCCCGTCTCTTGCTGCGAACGCTCTGATGTTCTGCGACATGGCCGCGCCGCGTGAAATTCCGACACCGATTGCTGGTGGCGCGATTGATGTTCTGTCCGAAATGCGTTCTACCGCAGGCTGGGCAGTGCGTCCGGAAGCCATCACCATCTTGTCGATGGCGTACAGCGCCTGATCCATTCTTGTAGTGATTAAGCCTCTGCCGGGGAAACTCTGCAGGGGCTTTTTTATGAGGTAACCAATGAAACTCTTTATCGCTAACACCACCAAACAACGCCAGATTTTTGCTTACCGCAAACTTGAGACCGGTCGGCTTGTCCAGATCCCGATTAACCACGGAGACCAGATGATGGTGCTCGACGGTTCCACTGACGAGGTGGAATTAGTTATTCAGCATCACCAGATGTATGGACTGATCGACTCGACGAAAATCGACCAAAGCCAGGCATTTGTCGGGCTTTGCTACAGCATCAATAAGCCAGTTTCAGCGTCGGTTATCGAAAAGACCATCCGCGATAACGATATCCATCTGACACGTGGTGCGCACAACCGTCGCCAGGCATCCGTGGCTGCGCTCGACAGCTCGTTGCGCGATAGCGGCACCGGCTATTCCGGTGAGATGGAAGTCAGCGCAGAGCAGGCGAAAGGCCGCGATGACAACGAAGACGCAGATGTGGTTAACGAAACCATCGTGACTGAAAAATCCGGGAGCAAGAAAAAATGACGACGAGCCTGTCGGGATTTATTGAATTCATTCGAACTGACATGAAGGTAACTGCTGAGCAGGTTCCCGACGACTCTCCATCATTTTCCCTGGCTTATGGCGGCGCGGTCGAATGGGTTAACTCGGATATCGCGTGCGTTATGCCGAACCTGTACACCGTTGCTGTGTATAACCTCGGCGCGTCGTTCCTGGTCAACTACGGCAATGAACCCGTGTTTGCTGAATTCAGGAAGGTATATGGCCTCAATGATTTCACTGCAGGGGTTATTACCGGGGCCAGTGATAACGCAACAAGTTCTCAACGTTTGGTACCCGACTTCTTCAAAAACTTGTCTCTGGCAGATCTCCAGATGCTTAAAGACCCGTATGGCCGGCGCTATCTGATGATTGCTGAGCAGTTTGGCAGCCTGTGGGGGTTGTCATGATCACCTTTCATCTGGGTGTTATCGATATTCCTTACGGGGATGAGAACACCACAACCGGCGACGTTGCTGAATATCTGGAAGAAAAATACCAGATTATGCAGACCTTCTTCGATAGGTATGGCAATGACATTGCCGAGCTGATGAGTAAAGACCTCGCCGCAAATCTTGAAAATATGTTGGCTGGCGCACCGCCATCAAGAGATCCGCTTGCAGAATCCATGTCGCGGATCCACGACTTGTTTGTGGCCTTTCTGGATAACGACGAGATGAACGGTATGCAGGGCGTCCCAACCCGACGCGCGCTGCTTGGCATCTCGAAGCGCTTCAAAAACAAGAAAGGCGATCCGCGAGCATCATTTATCGATACAGGAAATTATCAGGCAGCCATGCGCGCCTGGGTAAGCGGGGTGTTAAATGCCTTCCCTGAGTGAACTGCAGCAGAATGCGAAAACCGAGCTTAACGCCACACTGACGCAGGGGCTTGACGACCTGAGCCGCTTTCAGGTGGTCACCTTCACGAAGTACATCAGGAAAGTACTTCCGCTGGATGGCTTCGTGTTTTGGGTAAAGGCGTCGATTATTACCGATGATCCGGACAGTGAACCGGATACCAAGGACGTGAAAGGTTATCTGCACCTGACGACAGAGAGCATTCAGGATGAGGAGCAGCTCTACGACAAAAACGTGGTGACGTTTACCGCGCAGGCCGATATCGATCCCTTCAATGATATTGGCTCTGAGGTGCTCTACATCGGTGAGTTTTACGGTATCCGGTTTGCGTTTTCCCGCCGTTCCGGATTGAACGAACCCGCCAATATTTACCACTACACCGGGCACGCCATTTACCCGCACATGATGTCGCAGATCATCAATTCGCCGGACGATATCGATCTGGCGGATGTGGTGGTCTCCAGTTCGCTGCCGATCTGGCTGTCATTGAACCAGTACATGCCGATGTTTCCGGCCATGCTGTCATTGCAGAACCTGGCCCCGCCGTATGCCACGGTGAAATGCAGCGACCCGGTACCGGTCGCCGGCGCTTTTTACCTGGATGAAAAATCCAACCAGTACCAGCTGGTTTCCGAGGATGTGACGATCTCGGTAACCGGCCTGCGCAATGCATCCGTAGAGGATTTTCTCCGCTACGTCCAGCAATACACGCTCAGCGATGATGCCGAGATGGGCGTGATGAATATTCCCGTGGTGCAGGATGAGCGCGTGACGCAAAACGAGCTCAACATCATCGCCATGCGGAAGAAGATTAAATTTCGCGTCAATTACTATCAGCAGCGGATGAGGAATGTCGCCCGCCAGTTGATCATGTCTGCCATCCCGTCCATTTATGTGGAGAAATAATTAAATGGCCATTGTGAATATTAATGTATCGGTCACCAACCCACCGAAGCCGACCCAGCTGCTGAAATCTGGCGCGCTGGTCTCTGTCGGGGGGACGACGTTGGCACCAGGCAGTTATGAGTTGTTGACGTCAAAAGATGACCTGAAAACGATTGTCGCTTCGGCGAAAACGATGACGGCAATCGCCTGGGCGGCAAATATCGTTACGGTGACGCTATCCGAAGCGCATGGCTGGGCCAACGGGGATAAGGTGCCTGTGGTGATTTCCGGTGCGGCACCTGAGGGGTACAACGG
>RCUE01000433.1_pt1 | contig 10211 bp, 10 predicted proteins | sample 2166111 | NCBI WGS metagenome assembly RCUE01 (sample SAMN09930795, study PRJNA488358) | compost metagenome | feature: garden; material: soil; isolation source: compost soil in phenylacetonitrile-enriched culture | place: Germany: Experimental Botanical Garden Goettingen | collected 2016-01-27 | reverse complement strand
ACCCATTCCCTGCGTAGCAGGGGTATAAATGGGCACTACTGTGATTTTTTGCTTTTTGGTTTATCCAAAATGGTTAGACACCTAAATTGAATAATTAGCTAATGTCTCGTATACAAGAATGAAAATAACGAAAGTGAGGTGACATAACAATGCTAAAATTCGATATAAACCTTATGGGTTTAGGCAGAGTAAAGATTGAAATTAAGTGGTTTCATTAAAACGCGTCTCCAGAAGCCTCTGAACGGTCCTGTATGGCATTTTGGGTTGGGGGTACGAAGTTAACTTAACCTAAACAGAAAGTGCAGGATTCATCACTTTACAACCTTTTTCCGATTCATGAAGCCCGTCAAAACTTCAATAATTCTCATGTTAAACACCTCCGCATTATTCGGGTTTGCGATGTGTGCCGAAGCACAACCTGTATATTAAAAAAGCCGATTATAGTGGCATAAAATGCCTTCTACAATCGGCTGTAAGCAATAAAAAAAGCCTTTTTGAACATGTCTAAATAGGACATGCAAAAACAGACTTGTGCTTAATCTGTAAAACTCTATTCTTCGTGCTGATCCCCAAGGGTTGGCAAAGAAAATAAAATGCTTGTGACTTCCTAATTTGGTATTCGGTAGCTTCGCTCCAAATAATAGTTCATTCAGCTCTCTAATAGAACTGTTCTATTCTCCGTTAGCGCATGCCACAGAGACAATTAATAGATTTCGTATTTGTTATCATTGTAGATATATCCAGAAAAATTAGCAAGTTTTTCTGGACAAGCCAATCAGAATAGCAAATAAGTAGCTCCTGCAGACGCAGGAGCTACTTATTTCTGGAGAGCCAATCTTCCGGTACTGCTTCAGTCACTTCAGCAAATTCTGCATCAGGTTATTTACATTTTTTGACTTGGTAAAATATATGCAAATATTGCCTAAGGCATTTTATAGCATAATTATGATCGTTATGTGGAAAGAGCAATAGTTTTGCATAAAAAGGATTGGGGGTCTGACGGAACATAGTGATGTAACTCCTTAGTCATACGATTGTACTGATTAATGAGTTCGTCCAAAATCATAGATTGCTCAAGTACGCATGCATGTCCAAAACCACCATACTGTTCGTAAAGATCATGCAACCGCTGCCTGGCGCACTCCATCTGTTCATTTAACGTTAACGTTTCATCTCTGTTCATGTCATGAACCTCCTAATGAATATCATTTTAGGAGAAAATGAACAAATACATGGTGGTCATTTTTTAGCCAAAAGGTCAAAAAAAAGCCAGCTGAAGGGCTGGCCGTAGATAACAATTTGATATTAATTAAAATGAACCGATGTGTCCTTGTACTTCGATTGTGCTTGAGCTCGGGATTCCGGTTGGAACTGGTAGGGCAAATACCAGTAAAAAACTAATTGTAGCCAAAACTAAAGCCATCTTCTTGATCATTTTTTTCCACACCTCCTCATAAGCGGAACTAATTTGGGCCTGTGTTTCAGGATCAGCGTATTCACTGAAACGGAAAAATAAGCCTGCACAATTAGATATAAGTAGCGCATGGTTAATTATACCAGATTTTTTCAAAGCTTCTATTAAGCATTTAAAGCCATAAAGGTATCTTTCTTTAAACAGATTATATTTAGCTAACTTATACCAGAATCGTACCGCTTCTTCGAGTAAAACTTGCTGCTCTGCTAATGAATTTGTATGTTCCGGTTCTCGATATGCTGCAATTTGGGGCTCAAAGCGCTGAAGAATATGATCAATGTCGATATGGTACCGATTAGCTACTTCTACAACGTTTAAAAGTTCAGCAAAAATATGTTTTTCGCCTGATATATGCTCAACGTAATCCGGAAGCGCGCTAATATCTCCAGACATGAGCTTGTTTACGTAAATATTTATTTTAGCCCATTGCTGAAATTGGTTTTTCCAATAAAGTGATTCATCATCACTCTCTTTTACCCAACTTAGATCAGCATAACCTTGAATATGTTCTAATGCCTCTTTATGGTTTCCTTTCGCATCACAAGCATGTGCGCACATCAGTTTAGCGTAGGCTATGTATGCAAACAGTGGACCAGAACGCAGTTTATTTTTGAACTCTTTTTCTTTTTTGGAGTGATAAATCAAATGGTATTGAATCTCTCCTAATCGATGCATTTGAGATGAAAATTTGTAAACCTTGTCCCACATACTTAGCGATCTATACACGTTGGCCAAGTCTTTCAAAGCATCTAATTGGTCAGCTTCATTCAAACGATCAACAAAGACTTCGAACCTGGCAGCCGTTTGAAGATTTTGAGCCTGATCTTTCCCGATCCGAAGGCTAAACAACCGATACTGGCATATAGCAAGTCGTTCTGAATGCTGCTTTCTTTCACTCTCGGCCACGTTTTCATAAAGGCAGTCCGCTGCGTCCAGGAACTCTTTTTGAAACAAGTCCTCAGCCATTTCAAACAGTAACGGAATGTAGATAGGAGTATCCAACAACAGACTCACAACTCGTTTTATACAATCCAACCGGCCAAGCTCCACACAACGATATAGAAATGGGCTTATTTTTCGCCAATTCAGAGCTGATTCTATGATGCACTCTTCAATATAACGTTCATAAAAATGGTCTGGAGGTAACTTCATCCCAGCAGTGATGCGATCCAATTGGTTCACTGAAATCGACCGATTGCCTGTGACAATGCCGCTAACTGTACCTACATTTAAATCAATGATGTGGCCAAACTCGGTCAGAGTTATGCCGTTCTGTTTTAAGTATCTTTCAATTTCTGTGCGTATCGTAGGTGTGATTTCAATTTCTTCCATGAATAAAACCACCCTTCACGTAAATTGTGCAAATTTAAAGAAAAAGAAGATTTGGAAAACTTATAATATAATGAAATATTTGTATATTTACAATATACCACCTTCTTACTCAACAATAAATACTCATTTCAGGAGAACATTGGATGATATACGCAAAAATTACAAAATGTTTCGAGCTTTTGGACACAGATAAATCATTTAGGTGGGTTTTATAATTCTGATTTAGGAGAAGAGGTAAATTGAAGAGAACAGGTATGTCACGTCCCTTAGATTCGTTAGGCAGGATTGTTATTCCTATAGAAATACGAACCAACATGGGGATTGAAATTAACGAACCTTTAGAATTTTATATAGACGTTGAAAAAGGCTTTATGAGCATTGGAAAGTATAGTGACAGGACTTCCTGTAAACTGTGCAATTCGATTCAGGATTTAGGCTACTTCAAAAACTCTCTTTTATGTAGGAAATGTATACTTGATCTGAAGGGGAACGTAGGCGTTATGCCCATTCCTCATCCTTCTGATAAGGAGCTACATAAAGAGCACAAACCCCGTCGGTCTACATTAAAATTGCTTAAAAGTCTACGGGAGCTAATGCGTGAACATCCAGAAGCGAAACAGAGTGAATATGCCAAATGGCTTGGCGTGTCCCAAAGCCGAATATCTCAGATAGCAAAATTATTATAGGTTAAGTTCTGTTCGGATCTCCTGGACTACTTTAAGTTCAAAATTCAAAGTGAACTGATAGACGAAACAAGGAAAGCTTCAGGCCATTCGGTCTGGAACTTTCCTTGTTTTTCTTTTGCAGTATAAGCTATTGTACATCCGCAGGCTGTGTACCAACGACTCCCCAAACATGTCCATCTACTTTATAATCGGCACCCCGCCATTGAAATGTATAATGTCCAGAACGCATACCAGATGAGTAGCCTTCATCTGTGCTTCTCCAAATAAGTGTGTCATGAGGAGCGATTGGTAAAGCACTCATGTATTCTTTGTTTGAACCTTCATGTGTCAAACTAACTTTGACAGGATGGTCCGAATAGTTCTTTATACTGAGTTTGACATGTCCATGCCCCTTAGGGATAACAAAGCCAGTTGCTGCGGTAGCACCTCCGGTTAATCTGACATCAATAACACCTATACCCCTTTGAGACGTTACTTTGGCAGAATCAGTTCCTGACACACCCCATGCTGTGACATGCACAATATCGCCGCCAGCTCTCCACTGTATTTCATAATTTCCTGAGCGCAGCCCTTGTGAAAAAGAATTTACACTTTCCCAGAGCAATTTTTTATGAGCGCCAATAGTCTTAACAATATATTGTTTTCCACTGTCTGTATGCACCAGGCTAAAAGTCATTGTTGAATCACCTGTATTCTTTACCATAATTTTAAGATGCCCGTATCCAGGATCTAAAACAAAGCGTGATACTGGGTCCTTTTTGTCGAAAATGTCCTCAAAAACATCTCTTGATTTTTGAGGAGTTATGACTTGGTCACTAATAGTTGATTTACCAGCATTTTTGGTCGCAATGCTGGATATATTTGCAGAATCAGACGCATCTGAACTTGCACAGATCACACTCGGCACAACAACAGCCCCTAACAAACAAAAAGATAAGGCTGATGCAAAAAATCTTTTCTTTTTCAACAAATTTCATTGCTCCTTTGAGTTATAGACGAAGCAAGAAAAGCCCCAAGCCGAATGGCCTGAAGCTTTCCTTGCTTCGTTTGGCAGTATATATAAATGTGTCAGTAGTCGTCCTTGTGTCTCTTAAAATTAATTCCGAAGCTATTAAAGGTTCCCTGGACTTGTAGCAACGGTTCCCCACACGTGTCCATTAGTGCTATAATCGCCACCCCGCCATTCCAGCGTGTAGTTCCCTGAACGCAAACCATTTGAGTAGCCTTCATCTGCGCTTTTCCAAATAACTGTGTCGTGAGGAGGTATTGCTAATCTTTCAATATACTCCTTATTTGACTGAATGTGCGTTAAATTGATCGTGGCTGTATGGTCAGAATAATTCTTCAACTTAAGTTTAATATAACCATATCCTTTAGGGATCTCAAAGGAAGTTTGCACAGTCGCACCTCCGGTTATACCGGCGTCAAGAGCTTCCATCGATCTTTGAGGAGTGATTACATGGTCACCAGTAGTTGTTTTACCAGCATCTTGTGTCACCGCAGTCGATGTTGCAGAATCAGTTACAGTAGCATCTGAATCTGCAAAAATCGCACTGGGTACAGCAATAGCTCCCCCTATTAGACCTAGTGCCAAGGCTGGTGCAATAAAATGTTTTTTCTTCAAAACTTATTCCTCCTATCAAATAATAATAGATTACCTATCAATATTTACATGAAATTCCCAAAAAAGTTTTATACATATTTAGGCAAGTTTGTGAATGTATTGGGTTATATCTCTTTTGTTCAATAAACCATTAACGCATTACTTCGTTGACATATGTATAAAATCCTGAATTTTGTGCATATGTCCAGCCCTCCGATCCGCAAAAACGGCCGTTTTTGGTCTTCAGCGGCGATTAACCTGCCGTGGAACAATACAAAAAAGCAGAGATTTGGCCAACTGGCCGATCTCTGCTTTTCTCGCGATTGCTCCGTTTTCCGCCCCTGTCCATTTCCGAAAAAATGGTCTATACGGGCTTATTCTTCGGCGACATTGAAGTTTGATTCTAATCTTCCTGATACCTCTGATCGACAGCAGCCATCCATCTAATCATTTTAGGAGTAATATGAACCGATTCTACAGCTTCATCACCATCGGTTTTGTTAAACTGGGTAACAGTCGAGCTTCCTTGAAAGGAATCAATTACAGTAACAAGGTATCCTTTTTTTCGTTCAGGATTGATATTAACAAGTAAAGCAGGACTGCCAAACCCAAGGTCAATATTTTCTTTCACTCTACGGATAATTGAATCGAGACAAGACCCTGAAACTATACCACGTAAGGCTTCAAGCTCATCCAGAGCTTTCTTTAAATCATCGTTCATTCCATAACCTCCCTATTTTCATTAGCAAATTCATGATTACTTTAGAATAACCCAAAAAATCGTTTGCGCTTGCCGTGCAGCTCCAGACGCGAAACAGCACCGGCAATTTCCGTGAGCTGCTGATCCGTACGATCTTGAGCTTGACGCACTTCATCCAGCACACCATTTACCTGGTCACCGATCTCAGCAGCCGCAGCTGCGACCTGTAGCCGTACCTTTTCATTTACAATTTCATCTATGCGCCCCGACAGCGCAGCTACCGCAGCAATCAAATCATCAACCTTAGCGTTCAACGTAGCGACCTCTGCGCTGCTACCTGACGTAGCAACCACAGCCAGCGAATCGCTACCTGGAAGTCGTTTATACCGCTCTACAACAGTACTTACGGCGCTTTGGTACTCAACACCACGATTTAGAAAGTCTAGCAGCGCACGAAAGGCTACAATGTCGTGGTCTACAAAGGCTCTATGCTCTTTTTCGTCCTTAGTAAACAGATAGCCAGCTTCTTCAAGACTTCTCGCATACTTATTGACCGTAGAGCGACCTATATTCAACACATTTGCGACTTGAACCGTGCTGTATACGATCCGCATGGCGTTTGTATCCACCTTGTATCACCTCGCTATTCTACTTCACCATATCATGGACAAAACCCTTTCGCTACGCATCTTTTCGAGCATTGAAACAAGCCTTCGCTTCGCTTCGGTTCCGTGACTCTCACCTCGATCATCGTGGACAACGAAAACCACGTTGACCACAATGCCTCGGTTCGAATCACGGCGGTGTGAACCACCTACAAGGGCACCACCACTCTCCAACGCTTCGCTATCTTTCAAGCTAAAAAAGAACTTGACTGCGAGGATCTTAATCGGCACGCTGGCATGGTTTGTCAGGAAATGCGCATAGATTATCACCTACTGTGCAGCCATAAAAAAACAAAAACATGGCTGCACTAGTAAGCGATAATGTCACGCCGTGTACGGCTGTCGAGGGTTCCTCTCATCCATGCCCGACTACGGTTATACCGTCAGTGCCTTTTCACTCGTAAAGCCAATCCTACGAGCGCGCAACGCGCATGTGCACCGATCACCATTCCTTGCGGAATCCTGGCTACCTCCAGACCGATTATCAGCGTCCTCCCAATCTATGGCTGGCTCCCGCCTGGGCATGGGTAGGCGTTGAATGGAGTTGACGCTGATTCTCTGCTTCGGCTCAGCTTACCGTACCCGTATTTTTACGTGCTGGGCAGCTAGGCACGTTTGGCGTTCAAAACCCGATTACCTAAAAAAGACAATAGGAAATCAAGCCCTCGAACATCATTTTTTCAAAAAAAATGGTTCGAGCGCCGAAACATATGAGATTTTTATGTATGATCAAACACCGCGCCACTGCTGGCACTATGCTGAATCAGCAAACCAAAAAAGCCCCTGATCCGCACATCTCACGGATCAGGGGCTTCAACATATTATCTCAAAAACTTATTGAATCTACTGGCAAAACACAGTACAATGAACCTAATCGTTCAACGATTCAAATAAGTATACAAGTCATGTTTTCGCGTCCTGTTTCGCCGATGTAGTGATCGGTCAGACAGCAGCCTTGAGTCGCCAAACCCAAAGTTGCCGTGAAACTGGCTTTAAAGCTTTTCTAAGGAAAAGCTTACCACGAGTCTAGCAAAACATGCTAGACTTTTTTCATTTGCCTACTAACTCCCTATTTCACATACTAAAACTTCTGCACTTAGAGCCTTTGGTTACACTCGTATTTTAAGCCCTCTAATATCCATTATAAGAGCTTTTAGAATAGACCCTTTGTTTTGGTGAGCAAGGCAGCATATAATCCATCCTGCGGCTTCTGAGAGCGTTTGACGACCAAGAGAATAGACAACCAACAGAAGTTGGCCTGTATCATTAACTATAAGGAGGTTCACCCCATGAAATATTCAAATAAAGATCAAGCAGCCAACGTGCAGCATTGTCCTGAGGACCAGATCCAGCCGGCCAGTAACGAACAGGTAATGCCGATCGCACAGAAAGGCATAGACAAATATAGACGGACCCTGGATAAGCTCGCCAAGAATTAGGGCATTCCCCCTCTTAGATCGTGTATTCTTTTGGTTCCCGCTTTTGGTTCCCAAAAAAAAGAAGAGGGCTCTTTTTAAAAAAACCGCGCGGTTGAGCCATTCATAGAAAAAGTGGTGTCCCCCTTTTTCGTGGGAACCAAAATCCGGAACTATAAAAAAGACTTGGGCGTATACGCCCAAGTCTTTTTTATATCCCTTTACTTACTTAGCTTTAACAGAAACCCACTGGTATACGAATTAGTATACGAATAGGGATACTATGGGGTACGTTATTTGGGATTCGATCTGGTATGGTCAATTCGCCCCATGAATATTTTTGTTTCATGCTATTTATCCCGTTAATTGTGATCTACACTAATTCAGACGCACAAAATTGAATTTTAAGACCTGTTTCGGAACTTGACCTTACTTAAGTACCAAAAAGGGTAAAACAGCGATTAAAAAGCCATCAGGGATTTCTGGTGGCTTTTTGGTGTGAATGTTGGAACGAAAGATCAAAAGAAGTCCTCTGTAAGATCCAATTTTCTATTACAGACATCGCAATGAACATGAATAATCGTACCAAGACCTGTTGGAATAAACGTATAGGAAAGCTTGGCTCCTGCTACATCAACCGGCTTACAAGAATCCCATTCCTTGATCTTCTTTTCCATTTCAGCAGTAATTTCAAATTTCATTGTCGCTTCTCCTAATTCGTTTTTGATTTAATTTATAGTACAGAATGCGCTTGATGTCATATTAGTTTCGTTTTTTTTGCTATCCCTCATAAATCTTGATCACATCGATCCGTTCATGGCCAACTTCTCGGCTCACAATTGATGCTGCGTTATCTCGGCTGTATCCCTTCTCTATTTCCTGCTGCATACGCTCCTGTACATAGCTGTACCGCAAGCCATGAAAAGTAAGGCTCCGTGAACTTCCATCCCGTTTATCGATTCGCTGTTCCACGCCTTGCGTGGTCTGCACCTTATCCCGATGATGTTGTACAAACTTCTCCATCCGGTTCACTACCTGGTGCGTTTTTTCTCCAGCAGCGATGAAAAGCCGGTTACCGCGTTCAGTATACCGCAGCCGACGCTCGAAAATGATCCTCCCTGCCGCGCTTAATGGAACTTCTCGGTGCTTTCCGTTCTTGGCCTCCCCCTTCACCTGGTACACGCCTGTACGCAGCGCATGTTCAGCTTGTGCGCGGCTGACTGCCGCAGCTTCGGTCACACGCAGACCCATCGTGCGGGCCAGCGTCAGGCAATCCGCTACATTTTCCTGCTGCAGCTCCTTTGCGATCTGGATCATGCCCTGGTACTCTTCTTCCGTCCAGGCTCGATTGCCGTTGACCTGTGGCGTTTTTGTCAGCTCTATACCGTGCTGCTTCTGCAGCTTCTTATTATCGGACAGCACGTACCGCGGCTGCTGAATCTGATCATGCAGGTACCGCAGCGCAGTAAGATCATTCTTGATCGTCTTGGCCGAGCTACCGGCACGCTGCCGAGATTGGACAAACGCCACGATGTGCTTGTCACTCAAGTTACGTACATTTTGCATTTTGAAATTGGACGCGCAAAACCGTACAAACATCAAGCAACTATCCTTATAGCGATCCCTCGTAGCGTAGCTGCCTTGTCGTGTGTGTTTAAAGATTTTTTCTACTTGAACTTCTACAGTCGTTTTCCCCATCCGGGTATCCTCCTTTTTAAAGACCTGTGAAGACCGAGGAACTTGTTCCGAGTGTCTGAACAGGTTTCGTGCGCAACGCGTAAGCACACATTGCGAAGCAATGTATAAGTGCGCCCTTACGGGAATCTGCAGCTCCACCTGCAGACAGACTTCACCCAGTGGCAAAAGCTTCTGTCTTCGCCGTTTCCTCGTTTACGAGGAAACGGAAAAACGAATCTAACCCGTTGTGGCTGTGAAGCTCGTGGTTTGCGCTGCGCGTCTTTCTCTCTGCTATTTCTTTAGAAATAGCAGAGAGAAAGACGCGCATTCGAGCCATAAAATTCGGCTATTCTTGGCGCATCGATATTTGGCTATGTGCTATGAGTAATATTTGTTGGAGCCCTACCCTAACGGGTGTATGCTTCGCATACGTCTCCCGACGATCCAGCTTACTGCTTGCCACTCCGCGGCCGACCCTTCAGGTCAGATCATCTTCTTGCCGATTCAGTTACTTCAGGCCCGGCGATGCCTTAATTCGTGCTCTACTTTTTTAACCACCCGATAGCCGCAAACAGCTTTGTGGTAGGTGTTGGTCTTTGGCCATACCCATTCCCTGCGTAGCAGGGGTATAAATGGGCACTACTGTGATTTTTTGCTTT
>RCUE01000432.1_pt1 | contig 10270 bp, 20 predicted proteins | sample 2166111 | NCBI WGS metagenome assembly RCUE01 (sample SAMN09930795, study PRJNA488358) | compost metagenome | feature: garden; material: soil; isolation source: compost soil in phenylacetonitrile-enriched culture | place: Germany: Experimental Botanical Garden Goettingen | collected 2016-01-27 | reverse complement strand
CAACCATATGTAAGTACCGTCGCTACAGCTATTTTAGGAGTCCTGACAGCCATTGTTATAGCTGGACTGAACACGATTAAGGTGAAGGCTAATGAATGGATAAATGCCCGTACAACGGAGTCACAGCGCGTCCTGTTGCACAAACTGGCGGAAGAAGGGTTTTCTCTCGCTAAGACAGTTTTCAAAGAGGCAGACGGTCCGAAAAAGCTGCAACAGGCTTTATCCTACGTAACCAGACAGCTGCAACAAAGAGGGATTTACCTTACTGACATAGAGATTCAGGGAGCCATAGAAAAGGCGTACCTGGACTACAAAGCCAAAGCCAAGCAAAAGCCCATTAGCACGGAGGAAGCCGCTATACCAGATGCAGCAGCCGGGGTTAGCACAGAAGAAGCTGCGCGAGCAGCGGCAAAAGAGGCTATGGTTGGTTTGGCAGCTAAAGTAAATGAGCTATTAGCCCACGCTACAGCAGAAGCTGTACCCTCTGCTCCTGCTCCTATTCAGCCGGAGTCTGAGTCTGTTCCTGCACCGACAACAGAACAAATGCCTGTAACTGCGGAGTAAGACTAATACGGCTGAGCAAGTAAGACAAATCCCCGCTAACCCTTTAACTGGTCGGCGGGGATTTTTTCTACTATTCAATAAAATTGAATCATAACCTATTCAATGACATTGCCACTATAAAAGGTTCCTGTTTTAGATATACGTTTACTCCAATATTCATCGCCTGCTACTCTAGTGGTTAATGTACCATTCCAAGTAATAGTCCGTTTGTATTTTGATGAAGACTCAATTATTGGAGACTCGGGACTCCATGTTGCAAATGCAGCTGCACCAACTAATGAGCTGGTAGCTGTTGTTTGTGTAATAAAACCAGTAGATGATTCATATTTTAAATCAACATAGCCTTTAACAGTGTATATCCCTCCTCCAAACTCGTACAACATAACCTCAAAATTTTTAGTTGCAATAGCTTGGGGAGTGATTGATTGCTCTTGAAAGTCAGCTTTTTCCCCTACTTCTTTTATATCGCTTGGATTTATGATAGTAGAATCCTTCGAAGATTCATTTGTTGGAGGTCCGTATATGTAAGCAGCTATAGCAGCCATTTCATCAACAGTATCTGCGTTTAATGCAGGGGGTTTGTCAGCGGTGTCAATTCCTTGGACCGATAGGGACTGTTTACTTTGTGATTCCAATCCAAAAGCGTTCAAAACTTCTTCTTTGCTCTTATATACACCTTTGTACTTATCAAAATATTCTTGTGGTACCACATTATGCACATCAACAATATTGTTTTCGGTGTTTGATGTGCTACTAGCGAAGGAGACAGATGACAAAATTGACAAGTTCAACGCTAAAATAAGACCTAGAAACAATGAAATTTTTGACTTCATTTTCAAAACCTCCTAAAATATATATAGAATATAGTTGCATTTTCCATTCTATAGCTAAAATTTTCCTTTTTCAAGATGTTTTTTTAGGGAGGTGTTATTATGGCTTTTGATTTAATACCGTTTATACTTAATATGTTAATTATCCTTATTTCTATTGCGGGTGGAGTATTGTTAATTGGAACATTGTATAGGGGATACGTACTTTTAGGAATACTTCTTGCTGAGAAAAAGAATAAGAAAAACAACACCGAGGAAAAAAAATAGCAATCACACTCTCTACTAACCTTTGCGGTCAAGGGAGAGTGTTTTTTTGTTTGTTTCATGCTAAAAATCCGATTTTTATATTAGTTGCATAGTATATTGACAGATGGTTAATTATGGACAACAATAGAATGCAATAATAAAAATTTTTGGAATTTCTGTGTGGAAGGTGGATATGACATGAAGCATACACCTACGATTAGAGCAGAATTAGACAGATACCTACAACAAGAAGGATTGAGTTTAACACAATTTGGTCATATTGCGGATATGAATAGGGGAGCAGTAAGTGCTATCGTGACAGGAAACAAGCCTTTGTCTGTGAACCAACTGGATCGAATTACTGAGGCTATGGGTTTACCGGAAGGTCACTTTTATGACTTGTTCATAGAAAACTACATCATCGACCATCCTCCGAATATGAGGCGAATCGAGCCATTTTTGTTTCGCTGTGCGGAGTTGGACAAGTTGGATGCGATCCGTCGAGTGGTGGGAGCCATCATGGACAATCTACTCTATTCGCCCAAGCTATTTGAAATTGCAGAAGAATTGTTGGCGCAGGGAAGACATGCGGCTGCATTGCTGCTCTATGAGGGTGTAGCAGAAGCGGAGAAGTACCAACATTCTGAACGTTTAGCCATCTGTCAATATCGTATATTCACGATTCAGATTGGTGATGATCAAAGCCAAAATCTCAGTGCAGCTACGATATTTGAAGTCTTTGTTGAGCGACTAGACGGAATAGACCAGCTTGATGCATTGAAGGATTTGGCTAACGTGTATCGTTCATTGCGTAAATGGGATAAGGTTGATGAAATGGCGAGGAAAATGAGAGCCAAGGCGGAAATCCAATACTCAATGAAACATGAACAACGGAGTCGAGAGCGGGATGAGTCTGTCAATAAGCTAAGTCGCCCGTTGTTTGTATATATTTCCTATGCTGACCTATTGTGTGCTAGTGTCTGTGAAGCCAAAGGCGATTATCAACAAGCTCTACAATATACATATGCCTACGCTGATTTAGATTGGATCAAAGAGACGGACGAGTCCACCCAACACTGGATTGGTTTGTTCCAAAACTGGGCAGAATGCAATATTTATGTTAATACACTCCTGTCTGGGGAGATAAGTGTACTTCCGGATTATGTAGAATACATTGCTGCCTCAAAAGTCGATAATGAAATGGTTACTAAACTGTTGAACTTAATACTTGCTGCTAATCGGTACCAGTTAGACGTGAATGATATACTTAAACGGTTTGAAATGATTATTGATTCTTTTGTGCAGGAGTCGTCATCTGATATGTATACGAAACAAGTTATACCAGAACAGTATGCACGTTTGAGTTATGAGTTAGCGTATTATCATTTACATCGAGGTACATACGACGATGGCTTCAAATACTTGATGTATTCAATGGTAAGTTATCATACACTAAATAATGAGAGTTTTTATATTAACTGTATAGGGCTGTTTGAGCATTTCCGTACTCATGCGGTTCCTGAAACAATACAAAAATTCTCAAAATTCATTGAAAAGGTGTGGTTAGATAATGTTGAAGAAAATGGTACTGCTAATCATTGCGGCTAGCTTTTTGTTTATTGGTACTATACCTGTTCAGTCGAATAACCATAGCCCAGTGGTACAATTGTTTGACCAAGTTGGCGGTGCTTAAACGTAAATAAGGCAAATCCCCGCTAACCTTAATTGGTAGGCGGGGATTTTTTTATTGAAGGAATTACTACACCGTTCAGCGAAAGAATTATCGAGGTGATTTCAGCATGAACCATACATATAAAGTGTTAAAGTCGGATATAGAACTATTTGCAGCTGCATTAAACCAAACAAGAGTGTACGTTGTTCAGTCGTTGGGAGAGGATATGGTGTCGGTTGTAGACTATGGTGGCACTATAGAAAAGTTTTCGCCTGAGTCGGTTAAGATTGCCGGAGCGTATTACATACGGAATCAATTTGAATTTAGAGTAGATTTTAAAGGCCCTGCCGGGTTGTAAACGACAGGGCCTTTGTTGCATTTATTAATAGTTCACATAGTCCAATTCTTCAAATGCTGACTCGTGGCCGATTTTAGGAAATTCAATCTGGCTAAAATAAGGAGGGTATATAGTTAAAGTTTGACCAGCTCTTTCAACAAAATCTTCAATTACTTCACCATGAAAAATGACATGTATGCCATCAATATTGCGTTCTAATGAAAAATCAAAGGTGTCTGTGTTAGTTTCTTCTCTTTTTCGGTCTATTTCCAATTCAAGATGAGTGACGAATAGGTAATCATCATTTTCTAGAACTACCCCATGTTTCCCTAGTAGTCTAGATAATTTCTTTACAAATTTCTTATGCATCTGCTACATACCTCCTTATCTGCTACTCGAGCCTGATTAACGTTCTAGGGTTATCATCATCTTTAAAAATTCCATTTTTCACTTCTTCTATTATTTCATTCATCGCTTCATTCACCTTGATGTAATCATCGGTGTCAGCTAAATATGAAGGACTGCGACGGCCCGATACCTGACCATCGTAAACCATTTGGACTTTATATACTTTGTGAGGTCGATCATCCCAATATTCCGTTCCATAGGACACTTTGTATTCTGTGCCAGGTGCATGACCTGTAGCTGGAACCATTCTTACTTTTTCAGGATAATAAATTTTAGACAAATAAATCCCTCCTTCAACTTACTTCTATAGTACCCTATAGGTACCTATAAGTCAAGAAACTAAAAAAGCAGGGGCTTTAGTGACAAAAAGCTCTGCTAACCTTAATTGGTCGGCAGAGCTTTTTTTATTTGAACAATTTTGAAAGCAGCTTGAATATATCAAACGTTGACCGATTGTACACCTTATTGTATGCCGCCTTATGTGGGTTTCTTAGCCATCCCCAACCCTTGGGCATCTTTAGTCCTGCGCGGTGTACAATCTGCCGTTTAAGGCTGGTACGAGCTGCTATACGTTTGTTAAAGCTTGGTTTACGTGGGCCGTATTTCATTCCGATACCTCATTTACAGAGCATTCTTTGAATACGTTAAGATCCAAATCAAACAGTATACCGATCCGTACCAACTCAGCAGCAGTAAACCGGTCCTTTTTTAACTTTAAAGAAAAGGTGACCTCTTTAATGCCTACTTGCTCTGCCACCCATTTATTTTTATATCCTCGCTTATCAATTTCGCGTACGATCATTTCCGCGATGGTCATATACAATCAGCCTTTCAGAACAATTATGAGGGTAATTACACTTATGACAAACCCGGCTAGACTCATTATAAAGCTGGCAGTAGTTAACTTGCTCATATACGGTGTAACCTCCTTCGCTTCGTGGTATACTTAATTAAAGAGAGAACATAAGCCCCGTTACAATCCGCCTCTTTCGAGGCGAACCGTAACCCTCAGTTTACTACTTAAGTAGTAAGACTATGAGGTTGATGATCGCTGTCATCAATGTAATCAGGACCGTCAAGAACTGGATTACATCTTTGACTTCAGGGGGCTTACGTTTTCTCTTTTTCTTTGCCATTCTTTTTCCCTCCCTTCTGATATTAATTATACACCTATGTTATACTATTGTAAAATAAAAATTATACTAAAGTATAATAAACAAGCTATGCATGCACATGCCACGGGTAAGGTTAAAAGCTTTTTATGTATTGATAAGAACATTTGTTCGTTATATAATGAGTTCATCCAACATCAAGGGGTGACATCATGATGAAATTAACATCGAAAGAACTGAGAGCCTTGAGTTATATCGAACAATTTATCGAGGTAAGTAAATATCCACCAACGGTTCGAGAACTACAAATAGGGCTGGGGCTGGCATCTACATCAACTGCATATGGGTACATGGAGCGCCTACAAAAGAAGGGCTATATTGTACGTGGTGAAAATATGCCGCGTGCACTTAAGGTGTTACCATATGCTCACTGACCGGGAACGGAAATTACTGCGGATACTGTACAACTATTCTGCTGGGCGGCGGCGTTTGCCAACTATGAAAGAGTTGGAGATAAAGATGGGTAGGAGTGTATCGGACATAAAGGCGGGGCTGTTGGCTCTGGAGAGGGATAACTATATTCTTTGGGAAAACAAATCTGATACGCGCAACATCCAAATCATAGAGGGCTGGGATCGTGATCAAAAGATAGTCACGCCCCCGGGTGCAGCGAATAGATACTACACGGAATATTAAAAAGCGAAAGCCCTTAACGCGACATACAGCGCTGGGTTTTCGCTTTTTTAGCATGCTAATGCTCTTATGAATATAATCTTATAATCGTAAAAATCAAGCCTGCAATAGCAATCGTTGTTGCTATAATCCAAAGAATTGTTGAAAGCCTTGCTTCACCAACCTTATTGGAAACAAATGTTTCAGTGGCTACACCGTGGGACTTAAGTTGTTCACTAAAGATGGTCTTGATTCTGTCTTCGGTAGGCACTTTTTCGAAAAGTTCACGCATGTATAGCTTTAACTCTAAAGTGGATTTGTCCAAGTCTGATTTTGAAACCTTATCTTTCAAATCGTCTTTCAAGTCTTTTTGACCTTGTTCCAAATTATCTATCCGACGCAGTATATCGTTCATTCCGCCTCCACCTCCACTTCCGGTTGGTGTTTCGCTAGTATTTGCAGTTTCTTCAGGTCCAGTTCTTTTTAGGCGCCCATAATACTTTGTATTTTTGGGTTGTGAACCTCTATTTTCTTTATATTGATCAATGTCAATAACAGCATCTGTTTCTTGCGGTGTTTTTAATTCGTATAAAGGATCACTCATGATCTTCAACCCTATCAAATAATATCTTCGATTCAGCTAAAGGAGTGTCTTGGTAAAAGACCACTGTAGTTAGAAAACCAGGCATTTCGATGTCTAAGCCTTTTTCCGTAAATAAGCTAAAGTTCCCGGTAAACACCAAATCGGAAGGGACAGAATATTGATCCTCTATCATTTTGCCTAAAGGTATATGGCTCAACTCATTCATCATGGGGTCAAAAACTTTGATATAAAGGTCTTCTATTTCTGTCTTCGGGGCCATAATTCCTACGGTTAAGTAAAACGAAAACTTATATGGGAAACTTACTGTTTTTCTTACATAAGGTTCAAAAATTAAAAAGTTAGATCTACCTTTGGCCTTTAAATTCGTAGTACTTTCCGAAAATAGGATGTAGGATATTTGAGTTCGTATTTCGTGTTTCATTGTCTCACCGTCATGAATCTCCATCGGCTGGAGTAGTTGCTATTCATCTTCTGTAAATATAGTTTACCCTATTGATACGCCTTTGGCTATATCTGCCAACACAATATAGGTAAACTCAGAAGCAAGAAAACAACCTAAATTGAAAACCTCTGTGTGACTTGGCAATAATATTTTATTGTACAGAACAAGCGTTCGTAATATAATCGTTACATAATACATCAGGAGGGTACATACATGTCTAACAAACTCGAAGAGAACGGCTTATGGGAAAGTTCACGCATTATCATACCGGAACACAAGGAAGCGTATTTAAAGCTCATGCAGGATCGCCAGCGCCGTGGGAAACCGGAGTTGGACGATCAAGAAGTGCAACTCATTGAGCAGGCGCTAATAGACTCCTACAACTCACGGCAGCCTGTCAGCGTGACCGTATTTAGCCCGTTTGATGACACGGTTATGACTGGTGTAGTTACGTCAATTAACACCGCACGTAGGGAAGTAAAGCTCTTCCGCGGGGAAGATGATTTTAGTTGGATTAAGCTGGAGGATATTGTTTCGACAAATTTTTAAAATCTCTTGCTTACGTCATGCGCCACTATATAATTAAGGTAGATTAATTAGATAGGCGGTGTGAGGTGTCAACCAATTTGTTTTATATAATTTTTGGGGTGTTTGATGCACTAGCTATTCTTTTGCTGCCATTGGCATTGTATATGCTCCCCATAAAGGACTATAAGTATAAGATTATCCTTTTTGCTGTTGTTATATCTCTTGTATCCTTTTTGATGCGTATTGTACTAAACGTACCTAAGTTGGACTTACCTTTGCAGTATGCACTATTTTCAATATTTTTTCGTGTAGGGTTAAAAATAAAATTGCACTGGTCTGCTTTTATTTTGGGAGTTGCCATAAGTGCCTATGCCACTATGCAAATGGCTATTTTTTATGTATATAAGTTTTTTGACATAATGCAGATAGGCGTATTAAAGGAAAATGCATCTCTGCAAGTGTTTTTATTGCAAGGAACATCTATACTTATCACTTATCTCATTGCCGCACTTTTTAAGCTATACGGAACAGGATTTTCTTTTATATCAGCGCCTCCCCATGATTTTATCTGGAGAGAAGACTATAACACTAAAGAAAATAAAATGGTCCTAACAAGCACTTTGTTTTCGGCGGTGACGATAAGTTCAGGAGTAATACTTTTGTACTATCTAAATCCGCTTGCAATATTGCTGGTGTCTATATTCACTTTTGGACTTTCTTATATCTTCTCACGGAGGAGTGATGAAGAGGATGCTAGAAAGGCTATCGAGGCGTATCGCGAACGAATTAAAAAAAGCTGATCCAGATGGACCCGGCAGCGCCGAAGTATTAACATACGCGATAGGTGTCAAGCTTAATTGGTATTCTGGGCTGATACTTACCATGTTATTCGGCTGGATATTAGGTAACTTTCTAGATGCACTCATAGCCTTTTTTTCTTTCGTTGCCTTTAGAAAATTTTCAGGCGGGTTCCACTTTCGTTCTTTAACATTCTGTGCTGTATTTTCAGCGGCTCTTTTCGCCTGTATACCTCTAATACATCTGGGACATGATGGTACACTATTACTTACATCCATAACAGCTTTAGTGGTCTTATGGGTGGCTCCAAATAAATCTGTGGACCTTAATCCAGCAAAGCTAGATCCGTATTTAAAATGGATTTCCCTGGCTATTGTACTCGTAAATTTTATAATCCAATCCCCTGTAATTGCTCTATCTTTCACGGCTCAAGCTATTCTACTTCTACCACGGAAGGGAGGTGAGCAACAATGAAAAAGAGTATCGCGCGTCTTATATCTAAATTGTTAGTTAATGATGCAGAAAAATCTTCTAGATCCGAAAAAACATTGGTAGGCGCAATGCCGCTTCCAAAAGAATTAAAAAAGAACTAAAAAAGAAATGAACATACTCATATGGAAAACAGACGAATTTTTGCACCGGAGATACTTCCAAGTGGGGATTTTGGAGATAGGTATTCATTTTTCGAAAGCGACCTAATAGCCATTGAAAGATGGATACCTAAATCGAATTACGAAATACCGTTTTTTATCACAAATTGCGGTAATTATACAGCTCCTACGACACACGGGGAATTCGCTGATGGATTCCCCGATTTTATTAGCTTGGACTCAGGGAACTTGGTTAATCTTAAAAATGTTTCCGAATCCGAAACAGCCGATTATGGAGGCAAGGTTTTTTTCTCTGGGACCGCGATGCATACCGGCGTTAATAAGCTCAATTCAGCGGTTCTGTCTGATCTTATAGAAGTAGCCAATAAACGTCCGGATGATCAACGTTTTATTATGGGCGTGAATAATTCTAAAGCAGGCCTTTTTCCTGCTAGGGACGTTTATTATATGGATATGTGGGACCCGAAGAAAAATTATCACGTACCGCGTTTCTATCATGCAGGTGGATTTTACGTGGTTGCTCTTACTATACGCCAGTGTCAGGAGGCATTCCCCTACTTATACCCCGCCACCCCGGGCCACCTCATAAATCTATCCAGGGTAGCCGGATTTGAAGAACACAGTTATGACATTATAGTCAGATTTAAAGACACAGATTATACATGTCCTATTTCTAGGCCAAAGCATAGAGCTTTAAAAAAAATATTAAAGAAATGACTAAACCCGGCCTATGGTCGGGTTTTATTAACATATAATCTACACAATGTCAATATCAATCTACCCTAGGATAGCGCAAATCGATTCGACACTAGACGACATTTTTCCCCTTTACGTCATAATGTGATGTTGGTATAAAAAGGTTAAGAGATTCAAGAATTTAGAATAATAGGAACGAAAGTCCCTGTTACGAGAAGGGATGTGAAAAAACGCCTCCCTAAGAGAGGCGCTTAAATGTGGGTCGGCATCCCTGCCAGGATAGCCGAGTTAGATCCCACCAATAAGAATTCATTGAGAGTATAAAGGTAATTAGAATTTATATCAATCACATCAGGGGAGAGAAATAGATGGAAAAAACAAAAAAAGTAGGTATAGGCACTGTAAGGCATGAACTTGGATACAGTATCGAAGAAGCTGCAACCTATGCAAACATTACACCCGATGAATTGACGAGTTATGAAGCTGACCATAGCACAACTCCGATTATAGTAGCCGTTAAGTTGTTAGAATTTTATGATGTTCCCTTCGAAAAAATCGCATTTAGAAATTGAAAATCCACCCCACATTTTTCCCACAATTCGCGTGAATCACGTTGAAATACGTTGATTCACGTTGAATATTTTTGTGTGTAGAAAAGTGCAAATAACTTTCACGCTACCGCACAAGCTGATATCCAGTGATACACGTTGAAACAAATTATTGAAAGCGGTTCTTTATGGAAGCGATAAA
>RCUE01000431.1_pt1 | contig 10273 bp, 10 predicted proteins | sample 2166111 | NCBI WGS metagenome assembly RCUE01 (sample SAMN09930795, study PRJNA488358) | compost metagenome | feature: garden; material: soil; isolation source: compost soil in phenylacetonitrile-enriched culture | place: Germany: Experimental Botanical Garden Goettingen | collected 2016-01-27 | reverse complement strand
CGCTCGGGAAGGGAGACGAAAGGCCTTGTTTGTGTCCCGTTGTGGTGGTCTTTTCCTCTCGGAGCAATCAACAGGTGTGATAGAAAATAAAAAAAGCCCCTTCAGTAAGACACGAAGGGGCAAATGAGAGTAAGACTTAGCTACGCCTTTCCATACGTAGGAAAGGGCGAAAAAGTTACATACAAAAAGCGCCCTCTACCGGCTGTCAACGGTAAAGGGCAGGTTTAGGAGGTTACTCTCCTTTATACGACGACCACAGCCAAAAAGTTACAAAAAAAATCCTAATGCTTTTGCCTTATTTCTACATAAATTTGTTGATTTTTTTAAGAAAGTGATCTTGGTCAATCTGATTTTTTATGATATATTCTTTTTGTATCCTAAGATACATCGAAAAGGCAAACTCATCGAAAGATGGGGACGCAAAGCCACGGGTCTAAGGGTTTTTAGAACTATGACAGCCGGGTCGCCGAAAGGAGAATAGGATGAAGAGGAAAAAGTATTCATTTGAGTTTAAATGTGAAGTAGTTAAGCAAGCTCTAGAAGAGCAAAGTCTTGGTAGCGTAGCTAGACGTCATCAGTTAAGTAGTCTTACCATCTATCGGTGGATAAGCGAATATAAACAGGGAAAGTACAATGTGGTTGTTAATAGCAAACAGAGTACCCTGTAATAAGCACAAAAGGTCGGGCATACAGCCGGTCCTTTTTTTATGTGAAGAAATAACCCTCTTCCGCTGTGTGAAAGAGGGGTGCATAGGGGAGAAATCTGGGCTGTTTCCTTCTAACATATATCTTCCACCGTCGAGGGCAAATAAAACAAAAAAGTGCCCCTTGCTGATTAATAATGACAAGGGACAGGATAAAGGGAGTGTACTATCTTCCATATACGGAACATGCAAATAAAGGTTGCAAAAAAATACCCTTCCAAAAAAGAAAGGGCAAAGAAAGAGGCTATTTAGAAAAAGTTTACTCAAACTAGACTATCTTTACTGTATCACTTGGCTAAAGAAAAAAGGTTGCGAAATAGTAAAAATTTGTTTTGAGTGAGCTACACACTTTGATGTACTTATTCGGAGGAAAAGCTCATTCTTATATATTCGAAAGTATTCGTTTCCCTACAGATTGGGCATATGACCTTGACATGATATACTTTATCGTTATCAGCAGATTTGAAAAATTTAGCGAAATGCAAATCCCGATCTTTTAAAATCTCTCCTTGCATCTTCTCGCTCGCGCGATTTTCCAACATACCGGTCCAGTTGTATTTTTGATTACAATATATGCACTTTCGACTCCCATATATCTGCATGTGATAGCTCCCCTTACTTTTATTGTCATATATAGAAATATATTTCGTAATTTGGTGTTAATTTGTGTCCGTATACATAGAGAATAAATTTCGGAAAGTAAGCAGAAAAATGCAAGTCGATAGCCTGCGTACCTAGCCACCACTCCATGCTTGTTTGAGCCGATCGATTCCTGCATGAATATCTTCTATGGATAATCCGCCAAAGCCGAGAAGTACTGTAGAAGGTACGGCAAACTCCGGCTTTAACGCATACGGGGAGGTCGGATACACGTTGACGCCTTCCTTCTTGGCTGTGCGAACAAGCTCCGATTCGCTCATCCCGTTTCGTATCCGAAGCAAAACATGCAATCCTGAACCTGCTCCAATGCTATCAGCACTGTCTTTAAAGGCATGGTGTATGGCCTGAAGTAAGGCGTCGTGTTTTTTATGATATAAGCTGCGCATTTTGCGCATATGCCGTTCAAAATCGCCAGATTCCATGAACAACTGCAACGTTTTTTGGAAGATTGGAGATGCCAATTGGTCGTAGCTGTGCCTTCTGAGTCGAAACTGTTCCAGCAGTAAGGGAGGCAGGACAAGATAACTGATGCGGAATGAAGGTGTCAGTGATTTGGAAAACGTGCCGACATAAATGACACGCCCGTCGTCATCAAGGCTTTGTAGCGAAGGAATGGGTCTACCACTGTAGCGAAATTCGCCGTCGTAGTCGTTTTCGATAATGTAGGCTTGCCGCTCCTTTGCCCAATTCAGCAGCTTCATCCGTTTGCCGATCGATAGCGTCATGCCGAATGGAAACTGGTGCGAGGGTGTCACATAGACTGCTTGCGCTTCGCTGGCATACACTTCTTCGATTCGTATGCCGTCGCTTTCTAGCCTAAGGGGGCGATAGTCAAAGGGGAACTGCTTGAACAATGCTTTCATCCCATCATTGACGGCTTCTTCCACTGCTAGGCAGGTTATTTCCTTCTTGAGTAGCTGGAAAAGCAGGTCAAGCGAATGGTATGTACCTGCCCCGACAACAATTTGCTCCGGTCGGCAGCGAACCCCGCGAATTTGATACAGGTATGCCGCGATTTCTTTGCGGAGTTCCGGCTCTCCTTGTAAATCGCCATATAGCAACAGCCTGCTATTTTCGGGCAGCAGACACCGATTCATTAGCTTTCGCCATTTTGTAAGAGGAAAGCTTGCCAAGTCGATGCTGCCATAACCGAAATCGTAACGTCTAGGCTCATCTTGAGGGGCGTGATAAGCTCGCGGTGGTGAAGGAGATACGATGGAACGACTTCCTGCATGTAAAGACGGTATAGAAGCGGGAAGTTCCAATTCAGCAGCAAAAAAACCACTTCGAGGCTTGCTTCTAATATATCCTTCTGCCAGCAGTTGGTCGTACGCTAGCGCCACGGGTGTTCGGCTAACACTAAGATGGGCCGACAGTCTTCGAATGGAGGGAAGCCGGACATTTGACGGAATGCGGCCTGCTACGATTTCATCACGGATATAACGATATAACTGCATATATAGAGCTTCGCTTGAAAGTTCATCAAGTGTAGGCGTAAGTTCAATCATCTGCAATCCTCCCCGCATCTCATGACAAACTGACACTGAAAAAAATGAAAAATTGTCCATTTTAGAAGAGACAATCTCTAGGTATGCTCATCATATCATCTCATTTGTAGAAACCAAAGATGAAATAACCGACGATTGAGGAGGAAAAGCAATGTCTATTGTACAACCGCATATCGAACGATTACATGCTTATTCATCGGGAATACAACCACCCAAAGGAAATGGTGCAATCAAGCTAAATCTGAATGAAAATCCGTATCCACCATCCACCCATGTGCTTAAAGCACTTCACTCGATTGATGAAGAAACACTACAGCGTTACCCTGATGCGCTCTGTGATGAGCTTCGTACAGCATTGGCGAAGCTGTATGGTGTGAAGAAAGAACAGACACTTTGCGGAAATGGCTCCAGTGAAATTATCTCATTGCTCTTCAGTGTATTTATAAGAGCGCAAGATCGTATTGCTATCCCGTATCCATCCTTTTCGCTTTACCATAGCGTGGCTGCTGTTCATCAAGTTGAATGTGTTAACGTTCCAACACAAGACGATTTTTCAGTGAATGTGGAATGGCTACTTGAAAGCAGGTCAAATGTAATCGTACTGGTAAATCCAAATGCACCAACTGGTCGCTTGCTGCCTGTATCAGAGGTCGAACGACTTGTGAAGAATTTTCCGGGGCTTGTCGTCGTCGATGAAGCATATATAGATTTTGCAGACCCCCATGCATCCGTGATTCCACTTATTGAACGCTATGCAAATTTGCTAGTTGTACGGACATTTTCCAAGGTGTATTCCTTATGCGGAGCGCGCATCGGCTACTGCTTTTCTAATGAAGCATTCATTGCTACGATGGAGAAGGGGAAAAACCTTTACAATGTCAATGTGATAAGTCAGAGGCTGGCATTGGCTGCATTGCAGGATCAAGAGCATATGAAGCGCACTGCCATTGCTGTGGGACATACTCGTGATGCTTTTAGCGCAAATCTTCAGTCATTAGGATTCGATGTCATACCATCGCAAACCAATTTCGTCTTATGTACGCCTCCGGCTCACATAGGAGATAATGGAGCCCGACAGTTGTATGAGAAGCTGATGGAGAGGAATATATACGTCCGTTATTTTGAAGGCAGCCGTCTTTCTGACAAATTGCGTATCTCTATCGGTACTGATGAAGAAATGACAATTTTATACAATGAGCTTCATTGTCTATTAGAAAAATAATTAAGTTAAAAAACATTTATATGGATAATCAACAGGTTTGTTTTTTTATGAGTTCAGAAGAAATGTTTTCTTGTTTTTGATAGAAAGAGCAGAGACAAAACGAAATAAGAAGTGTAGATACTTTTTAGGAAGTTAGAAAAAAGAACAATCATGTAAAAAAGAAAGTAGCATTTTTTATATCTGCAGCGGTTCTATTTTACATGGGTATACATACTGATATTCGTGCTTTAGCAGATATACCTTTGATTGGAAGTGTGATAGAGGAGTATGTAAATAATGAGGAGGATGTGAATAATAAAGAAGCACCACTAGATGATTATAAAACAGTTGTTGGACAAACGGTAACTGACAATGGGATTAAGGTCCGACTTAATGAAGTGCTGCTGGATGAAGGGTGTCTTGTGATTAGTAGTACCTTTCAATCAAATGAAATAAAGCTTGATAATATATTTCTCCCGTTCCCGGATGTGTATATTAATGGTAAGGAGGTGAATGGTGGTGGAGGTGGCGGAAGAGAGAAAAAACAAAATGATTCTACCTATACATTCTTCACTGCCGTCAATTTAGGAACAGTGAACACTAGAGGTGACCTTGATATAGAGATTGTTTACCGTAATATTAGTATGCATAATAAACAATCCGTAAAAGGCACATGGAGATTCGCTTTTACTACTTCAGGCGACAAGCTTTTACCTGAAACGAAGGAGATCCCAATTAATCAATCTTTCGCGTTAGAGAACGGTCAACAAATTAAGGTGCAAAATTTAAAGGTCACACCCATATCGACAAAGTTGAACTATCAAATGATGAATGGTACACAATTCGATGTGCTTTTTCGAATAGAAGATCAAAACGGGAAGGAAGTAAAGCGAGTATCAGGACATACATTAGCAGAAAATAGTTATATACGATTTGAGACGCTGAATGATTATGTTGGTACATTGAAAATTACTCCTTATGTTATCTCTGGGGAAGAAGGAGAGAAGAAGACAGATGATTATAAGGTATTGCATGATAGGGTAATTGAGGTTGAGGTTAAATAATCTATTCTCTTTTCCAATAACTTCTTATGCATAAATATCATGATAATGATTATCGTTTTCTTTTGTGTATGATAAAATAAGCATAATAATTGGATTCCTATATAAAAGGACGGGATGAAGATGGCCCTTACGTTGCGAATTTGCCATAAATGTACGGATAACGTAAAGAAGCTGAAGAAGCAGCTAGGCAAACTGGAACCGACCGCAAAAATATGTGTGGGCTGTCAATCGATGTGTAAGATTGGTAAGAGAAAGGAATTTGTGATTATCGGCAAAAATGAAATCGTGACCGCGAAGTCGGCAAAAAAAGTCGTCAAAAAGGTAGGAAAAATGCTGAAGAAATGTGACTGATGACAGTAAAGGCGGATGCATCATGCGATCCGCCTTTACTGTGTTATGGTATGTGTGATGTATGTACCTTACTTCTTTGTTCCTTGCAGAAAAACTTCAACTGTTTGGATGTCAGCATAAAGGCTGCCGAGCGCCGCCATGAATGCGTCATGGACGTCAGTCGCTGGAATGGTACGGCCACGAACAGATAGGTTAGGCGATGTGCATGCGTCTTCGATAACCGTGCAACGGAAGCCGTAGTCGACGGCGGCACGTGTTGTAGCGTCAATGCACATATGGCTCATCATGCCGCAAATAATAAGGTTTTCGATACCAGCTTCATGCAGAAGGCTGAGAAGCTGCGTGTCGCGGAAGCTGTTTGGATAGTTCTTCGTAATTACCGTTTCGTTTGGAAGCGGTGCTACCGTTTCATGGATGTCTTCTCCTCCTGTCCCAGGTATAAAGAAGGTAGCGCCTGGTTGGACGGAGAGATGTTGAATATGAAAGAGGGGCAACTGTTCACGGCGAAAGACATCGAGCACGCTGCGCGCATTCGCGGCAGCTCTATGTGTTTCATGAAGCTCCATACGTCCATTCGGAAAATAATCGTTCTGAATATCAACGAGTAGCAGGGCGGTATTTTGCATTCGTTTTTCCCCCTTATCAATATGAATATGTAACTCAAAGGTGTGTTCTTAACTGAAGTATAATGGAAGGCATAGGAAATTGGGAAGAGGGTATCTTTGTTCCTTTAAAAGAATTGGATACGCATAGCAGAAAGGCAACGGCGCATCCACCCTCTTCTTTTTTCAAAATCTCCTACTTCCAACCACACTCCCCTGTCAAAATATCAAGTGTGATTTTATATATATTATTTTGTGTACCGGCGACGCAGGAAGAATGCTGCCAATCCAAGCATGATAATGGAAAGAAATAGGTACCACAAGATGAAACCGCTATATGGCTGATAGTTCATAAAAAATCCTTCTGTTCTGAAATTAAGCCAATTCTCTTTAGTAAAAACGCGACCGATCGTACTGGCAGGGTTAATCGTATCCAACGCCTTAAGCAACCCGATGAGCGGATGAGAGGAGAGATCTGCGGGCGGGCTATTAAAGCCGGCTTTGCGTATCATGTCATTCTCCATTGAGCGCAACAGAAGAATCTCGGCCACGTTCAACAGAGCGGTATAGGCAAAGACGAGCGAATACGTAACGACAGCCGCTACTCCAGTGCGCTTTGTTAGTGCTGATACGCAGATGCCGACGGCGCCGATTGAGAGCATTGTAACGAGATATACACCGAAGATTTCTACAATCTGTGTAAAAGCTACACCGCCAAATAGCATAATAGCGCCATATAACGGAAGTGAAGCGAATACAAGCAGCAGCATGAAGCTAAGTGCGGAAATCCACTTGCCCAGAACGATTTGCAGGGAAGACAGATTGGTCGTCAGTAAAATTGGCAACGTCTGCCGTTCCCGTTCGCCGCAAATAGCTCCTGCCGTTAATCCTGGAGTAGCAAAAATAATCAATCCATACTGTAATAATGACATCGTAATGAAGATGTTATAGAAGTTAGATGACCAGTACGTATACTGGTTAGACAACTCCGCATATAGCATAAGGAAGAGAACAAGCCCCAGCGTAATCAGATATAAGGTAATAATCCAGGGCGTCTTATTTGAGCGCATTCTGATGCGGAATTCTTTAGTCAGGACAGGATTTATGAGATGTTGACGGAAATTCATGAGCCGCCTCCTTTCGTTACTTCGAGAAATACGTCTTCCAGATTTCCTTCCGTTTCCCCGAATGAGACAAGCGGATAGCCTTCTGCGAGCAGAGAGGCCAGCAATGTAGCTTGTTCAGCATCCGAGCCGTTGAAGCTTGCCATGATGTCTGCACCGTCCTGCACAGCATTTATGACGTGGGAATTATCACGCAAGCGGGAGAGCAGAGCTTCATGCTTATCCAGCAAACGGATTCGGAGCAAGCGATGCGCATGCATTTTTTCATATATTTCTTGTACCTTTCCTTCTGCGACTAGCTCGCCTCCTTCGATAATTCCGATCGTATCACACATCTCTGCCAATTCAGGCAAAATATGCGAGCTAATGATAATCGTCTTGCCTGCATCGCGCAATGCTTTAATAATTTCGCGCATCTCGATTCGGGCTCGTGGATCGAGACCGGAAGCAGGTTCATCGAGGATGAGGACCTGCGGATTGTGAACGAGTGCCCGTGCAAGCCCAAGCCGCTGCTTCATGCCGCGGGAAAGCTGATCTACGTATTCGTTCGTTTTGCCTGTAAGCTGAACGAGCTCCAGCATTTGCAAAATGACGCGCTCCCGTTCCTGTGGTTGCAAGCCGTAGCTGGCTCCATGAAAATCCAAATATTCGTAAGCGGTCAGATTATCGTATACGCCAAAAAAGTCAGGCATATATCCAATCAGGCGTCGTACTTCCTTGGCCTGTGTTTTACAATCGTATCCTCCTACGCGTACTTCCCCTGCAGTGGGGGACATTAATGTGGCCATAATGGACATCGTCGTTGTTTTTCCGGCTCCGTTCGGTCCGACAAATCCGTACACCTGTCCTTTTGGTATGTTTAATGTAATGCCACGCAGAGCGACAGTACGACCGAATGTTTTATATAACTCTTTGATTTCAATCATTTTGGTCCTCCTGTTTCCCTATCTGTGCCAGCTTGGCTGTCACCAGTGTAACGTTGGAGACTTTATACGAGCGGTCAGCCACCTTGTTTTGTAGGGGATGCTGGTCCGTCCAACCGAGCAGGGTGACGGTTGTTGAATTGCGAGAATCGTACACCATCCGCATTAACTGTAGGCGAGCTTGCTGAAGCTTTTCTTCACCGTTTTGTGAAAGCATGCGTGCAGCGAATTCTGTGTCGTCATAGTAACGAGATTTGCTTTCTGGCGCAGGCATAGGCAAGTCTACTTGAACAACAGCGCCTGGTGCAAGCGTCGGGATAGATTGAATGCTGTCACCAAAGACAATGCGAGCATCATGCAGCGAATAGGAAGTATTGTTGCGTACTGTGCCAATCAGGCGATCTTTCTTTTGGTTAAGAGTGGCCTCGAATGCTCCACTATTAGGCAGATTTTGTTGTGCATACATACTTCCCAGAGACCACTTGTTAATATGTGGAAGTGTCGTTTCCGTATCTCCACTCGGATTTGTTGTTACCATGGGGCTTTCTTTCGTCTCCAGTGCTCGTTTTTCTTCTGACGGAAATACATCGACGTTTTTAGGCAGCTGAATACGGTATTCTCCGGCATATGGAGCAAAAATCGCACTGCTGCTCATGATGTGGGCATTACCGTTAGTTCCTACCTCGATTACATTCACATTGTGCACGCGTGTATTTGTACCATGATGCCATGTCCCGTATCCGTATACAAGCGCCAACATCGCAATGGAAGCAAGCGGGATGAATACCCAGTTCCATTCTCTTACACCGAGCCTGCGCATAATAAAATAAGCGACTGGTCCAATAATAATGATGTAGATGACGAGTAACAAAATCAGCAGCGGCAAGCTTGGCAGAGAAGCTGCGAAAGAGTGAGTAGCGATTCGACCCAATTCGGTTGCTTTATCCAGGAATGTTTCTTTTTGTACAGAAGCTTTTTGTGCTACTTGAGGCCAGACGGCTGCCGGTTGTGCCGGATCAACGGTGAGCAGCAAGCCACCTTTACCGGCCCATGATTGTATGGCTTGTTTCTGCGTGTTCTGCAGGCCGGCGAATTTGCCTTGTTCGATGAGTATAACGTTTAATCCGCTATCCAGAAGAATATCCTGTGTTAGATTATCAGGGGTTAGCTGGATCGGTTGTACAGGAGTATCCTTTTTTTCCTTCTTCATCGTTTGCAGAAGAGTGGCGGCTATATTGTCACTTGCTAGAATTCCGGTCCATATTGCTTGGTTATTACGGCCGATTGGCGTGATTTTTTGCTCATTTATTACTTTGCCGTCCTGTATCCAACGGATAGAGGCTGCATCTGGAGAATCTGTAAAGAAGCCTGGAACACGGAAAAAAACGGTTTTGCTTTCCCCTTTGGCAAGCGATGCTGTAGTTACATACAGCGTATTGGTCATGGACATAGAGGAAGGGGGCATGGATAATTCAACCTTGCCTTCCACCGTGTTTTCTCCACGGTTCGTTAATGTAATATGTATGGGAACAATTTGGCCCCATTTGTATTCCCCATTAATGCCTACATTCGCTTTTATCTCGATGGCTGCTTCTCCCGGAGCGGCTTGAACAGGGGAAAGATAGGCGACCCCTAGCCACCAGCACAGTAGCGTACCTAAAAGCAGGCCGATTATTTTGGTTTGTATTTGTGTTCTCATATGTTTCTCTCTATTCTCCCTTCTCCTGGCTATGCCTCGAATGTTCGAGCTGCACAAGCTTTGCGTCTGCCTCTGCGGAATCCGCCCCATAGTAATGGAGGGTTTCGTCTTTATCTACAATGCGAAAGTGACCGGTTAGTATATGGGATTGTTTCGTGTACCGCTGTCCGATTTTCTCATCCTTCCACCAGATGCGTCGGCCTGTGCTCTGATAGCGGGCTTTTGCCTGGGCATGTGCAATCCATTCCATGTCAGAAAGCTCGCTTGCTTGTGGATTTCCTTCCGCAAATGCTAGCAATTCGACAATTTCAAGAGTGGAATCGCCAAACATAGCCTGCACAATTTCGCTATTACGAAACAACACACCGACAAGAGCAGCTGCGGTGAAGCCAAGCGTTTTGCGATCCTTTTCCACCTGAACGAGCGTTTTTTTGGAT
>RCUE01000430.1_pt1 | contig 10299 bp, 6 predicted proteins | sample 2166111 | NCBI WGS metagenome assembly RCUE01 (sample SAMN09930795, study PRJNA488358) | compost metagenome | feature: garden; material: soil; isolation source: compost soil in phenylacetonitrile-enriched culture | place: Germany: Experimental Botanical Garden Goettingen | collected 2016-01-27 | reverse complement strand
CCTCTTCTTTTTTCCGAATCTCCTCCTTCCAACCACGCTCCCCTGTCAAAATATCAAGTGTAATTTATATAGATGATGTTCAAAAAGTCCGGGGAAAACAGCGCTGCGAAGCTCTGTTTGTCCTCCCTTTTGAACACACTCTTATAATTTCATCTTTTTGAAGATTGACTCTGGTATCAACCGGATGATCAGCATAATCCAGCGCCAGAAGAACGGCGTATACAGCACGCTTTTACGGCTGCGGATCGCTTTGTAAATATCGTTCGCTACTTTCTCCGGCTTAGCAACGAGGAACATGCCTTCCTGTCCGTACGTCATCTTCGTATCTACGAAACCCGGCTTCACAGTTAATACAGTCACGCCCGCACTACTGAGGCGGTTGCGCAGCCCTTGCAGATATAGAGATAGCGCACCCTTGGACGAGCCGTACGTATAATTGCTCTGGCGACCTCTATCCCCTGCTACAGAGGAAAGAGCGCAGATGAAGCCACTCTTCTGCTGTTCAAAGTAGCTTGCAAATCGATTTAGAATCGAGACGCACGATGTGTAGTTCGTATCAATCGTTCGTTTGACAATATCCATGTCTGTCTCTGATTCTTTCTGATCGCCCATATATCCATAAGCGAGCACGACGCCATCCAGCGTCGGAAACCGTTCAAGGCAGGAAGAGACAAACGCTTCGTGCGTGTCCATCACCAGTGCATCGAAATGCGCAGGATAAACATCCACCTGGTTTCGAATACGGAGATCGTTGGACATCGCTTCCAGCTCGTCCATACGCCGACCTGCCAGAATTAGATGATGGCCTTCCTGGGCGAGCTTCGTCGCAATCGCCTGCGCGATGCCGGAAGTAGCTCCTAACACAACAATATTCATTCGTTTACTCCTCCACGATTCCTAATCTCCGCGCCATCGAAGACGAGAAGATGTGATTCGGATCGATGCGATCCTTGATCGCACGGAACTCTTTTAGACGAGGATACATCTCGGCGAAATGCTCCGGCAGAAGCTCGGAATCCTTCGCTAGATAGACCCGGCCGCCATAGCGGATAACGAGTTCGTCCAGTTCATGCAGAAATGTGAACAGCGACTCGTCCTTAATCGGGATATCAAGTGCAAGCGTATATCCCTTCTTCGGAAATGACAGCAGACCAGGGTTCTGTTCACCGGATGTCTTCAGTACTGCCAGGAAAGAAGAACGGTTTGAGCTGCTGAGACGCTCCAGCATTTGAATGAGCCCTTCTTTTCCTTCCGGCGGAAAGACAGCCTGGTACTGAACAAAGCCTTTCTTTCCATACATCCGATTCCATTTATAAATGGAATCGAGCGGATAGAAGAACGAGTCGAAATATACGGTTTTGCGGATATTTTTATTTACACCATAGTACAGTGTATTGAACGATTTAATGCTCAGGTTATTCAGCGCAAAGGACGGGAAGTCAAACGGGATCGCCAGCTTCGGTCCATTCTTGAGCTTCAGTGGCTCTGTGCCGGATCGAAGCGAAGCGGCGGACGCATAGTTACCACGCATCAACACAGATTTGCCAAGCGAGTTGCCCCGTGCCAGACAATCGATCCAGGCGACGGAGAACTTGTACTTATCGTCCGACTCTGCGAATAATTCAAGCGCTCGTTCAATATTAGGCGCTTTCTCATACAGGACATCATAGTAGGCGCTCTCCACCTTCTCCAGCCGGATGCGCGCGCTCACAATGATACCCGTGAGGCCGATGCCCCCGACTGTTGCCCAGAAGATGTCCGTGTTGTGCTCACGCGAACAGTCAATGATTTCGCCTGACGCTAGCATCAGCTTGAAGTCCAGAATAAAGGACGAGACACAGCCGTCCAGATGGTGGTTCTTGCCGTGAACGTCATTGGCAATCGCACCGCCAAGCGTGACATACTTCGTCCCCGGTGTAACCGGGAGGAAATAGCCGCGTGGCAGAAATACGTTAATGATATCTTCAAACGTGACCCCGGCCTCGCATTCGAGCACACCGGTCGTCTCATCGAATGACAGAATACGGTTGAGCTGCGTTGTCAGCAGCACACCACTCTGTTTGTTCAGCGGGGTGTCGCCATAGCTGCGCCCCATGCCGAACGCAATATAGTTATTCTGCAGGCCGGATTGAAGAATCTCCAGTACGTCCCGTCCGTTATGAGGACGGAACAGAAACCCTTCTTCCACAGGGTAGTTACCCCAGCCCGCTAATTTTGTTTTTACCGGTTTTATCATATTAGGTACAGCCTTCTTCCCTTATAGGTTTTACGAAAAATACTTGAGAATGATAATGACCGACAAAGCGTACAAAATAACAGTAAACAGAATATGCTTGTCCTTAAGCAATACTTCTTCCGGGCTTCCACCCTTGTCTTCCATATGAATAAGGTATAGATAACGGAAGATGCCATAAATAACAAGCGGTATGGTCGCCATCAAGTACTGCGTACGTCCCGATGTGAATGTGAAGAGCCCGTAGCTCATAATTGTCGCTGTCGTTACGATGCTGTTCAGCTGATTCAGCAAATCTTTGGAATACTTGTCCAATACTTTACGGTGTGAACCCATATTGTTCTCCAGCAGAATCAATTCATGCCGACGCTTACTAATCGCCAGGAACAGGGCGAGCAGCAGTGTACAAATAAAGAACCACGGCGTTACGGGTACTTCGATAACCAGTCCGCCGCCAAGCGCGCGGAAGACGAAGCCGAGTGCGATAATCATCACATCGACGATAACGACGTGCTTCAACTGAAACGAGTACCCTACATTCATGATGAAATAGACGAACAGCACAAGGCCGAACCTCGGCTCCAAGTACGCGGCAAGCGCCAGTGAGCATACGAGCAGAATCGCGCCGAATACGAGCGCCACATACGGGTTCAACGCCCCGGAAGCCATTGGACGGTGACGCTTCTTCGGATGCTGGCGGTCCGCCTCGCGGTCCACGAAGTCATTCAGGATGTAGACACATCCCGACACGAAGGAAAAGAGAAAGAATGCGATCAGAGAGCGAATAAGCATCTCCGTGTTTACATTCGGAAACGAAAAAATCAGCGCGGCAAAGACGAGCAGGTTCTTGGTCCATTGCTTGGGCCTCAACTGCCGGAACAATAGTACCGGAACAGGGGAGCTACTATACACCTTGCCTTCTACATTAGTAGATTGTGAGCGTGACATTATTACACCTCAATACGAATAATTTACGCGGACAGCGTAATCTCTCTTCTATTCCCACGTCGGAGCCACTCAACACATACAACGGTGCCGATGACAAGCAGGAAGAGAAGCGGAAAATTATAGCGCGCCTGCCCTTCGAATACGAAATGCACAGCAAGGAAAAACGAAAGATTCAGCGTAGGGATCAGCACGAGTTCGGAAGCGGCGTACGAGCGCCGGAATACACTCTGTACGAGCGGCTTGAGATTAAGCAGAACATAGCTTAGGCCAAGCGTGCTCAGAATGGTTATGATGATCCCGCTGAAGAAGATGAACGCATTCATATTCCGTTCATACACCTGCGGACTCCATGGCTGATTCTTGCCCTTGAAGTCGTTCATCGCCCATGCTCGTATATCCCAGGCTCCGTCGAAGAACATCCCATTTAGCCGAAGGATGCCCAATTCAAGGAACTTACCTGGATGGGATAGAATCCACTTTTTCCCTTCTTCTTTAAGCAGGGGGTCCAGCTCGTGCGCAAGCTTCTCGCTGCGCTGTCCATTCTGGAGAATCTCATTCATCTGATTCCTTGTCTCTTGAGATACCGCGATTTTATCCAGCGGCATCCAGCCGCCTTTGACATTGTTATCATTATTATTGACGGCCAATACATACCCGGAGTTGTAGGATACGGGAATAAATCGTCCGAATTTCTCATAATTTCGGTATGTCCACGGTGCCATGACTGCCGCCATCACGAGTCCTGTCACTGTCAGGCAGACGAGTGCCTCCTTCAAGCCCTTCGTACGCATCCATACCACCAGGGCGACGAGCACCGGATACGCCATAAAGAACGGCTTCGTAAGCGCAGCACCTGCGATGAAGATTCCGAGAAGCGGATACTTCAGGTATGTAGGCAATGCCGAGACCTGTAGCCAGATGACTGCACAGAAGAGAAACGTAACGAATACCTCTGTGCCGATGACATTGTTATAGGCGATATAATTCGGCAAAAGGGCAAGCACCGTATATGCAGGATAAATAATCGATTTTCTGTCTGTCAGCCTGCGCAGAATGAGCAGGAACAGAATAAGAGTAAGCGATGAGCAGATGACGTTAAACATCTTGCCTGTCAGTACATCATGATTGCCCATAAGCCGGTAGAAGTAACCGAGCGCTGTCGGATACCCCATCCCCTGGAACGCGATCGGCTCTCCTAGATACGTATGACCACGATGGTAGAAGATGTTGACTGCGATATCCTGGTACGTCTGAAAATCATATATGGGACGATTCGGCACGGTCAGGACGAAGCCAAGCCGAAGCAAAATCCCTACTACCGTAACGATCGCAATGTAAATCCAGTTCATATCAATTTCCTCTTTCTGTCTGAACTTGTACTATTATAACAGAGTCTATAAACGTGTGAGCATAACAAATTCTTTTTTGTCCACTCAAAATTTGCTAAACTGGAAGCATATGTGTACAGAACTGCTGCAGGCACCCTGACAGCAGTTCTTCCATGTTACGATAGACATAAAGAAACAACAAGGAGACCTATGATGAGAAGCCGAATGGAAACGTATAATCACAGGAGCCTGACGGCATCCGTGCTGCTATGGCTAGCCATTATACTTTACGCCGTCCTTCTGTACCGTACCGCATGGATTACGGAGGATGCCTACATTACATACCGCACAATTGACAACTTTGTGAACGGCTACGGACTAACCTGGAATACAGACGAACGCGTGCAGGCCTATACCCATCCGCTATGGATGTTCCTGCTCTCGGCGATATATTCCGCCACGCATAATATGTATTTTTCCAGCATTGTATTCTCGATAGTCGTCTCGCTGACGGCTGTCGTACTATTCTCGACGCGAATCGCCTCTTCTGTACGAACGGCAGCACTCGGCGTGCTGGTGCTTGCTTTCTCCAAGGCATTCATGGACTACTCTACGTCTGGCCTGGAGAATCCACTAACACATCTGCTGTTAGTTGTGTTTTTCGTTCTGTATCTTACACGCAAGCCGGATTTGCGCGGCTTGTTCGGGCTTTCGCTTATTGCTGCGCTTGCGATGGTAAATCGGATGGATACGATTCTACTGTTCGCTCCGGCATTGGCCTGGGTATTCTTTAACTTCAAGACATGGAAAGCAGGCTTGCTGTCCCGTATCGGCGTGGCGGCACTTGGCTTCCTTCCCTTTATTCTATGGGAGGCTTTCTCATTGTTCTATTACGGCGTTCCTGTGCCAAATACAGCATACGCTAAATTAAACACAGGTATTGATGCGTTATCGTATGCGAAGCAAGGATTATTCTATCTAAAGAATTCTTTGTTCTATGATCCTGTCACCTTACCGGTTATCGTGCTCGGCTCTGTGATGCCGCTGCTAACAAAGAACTGGAAGCGAATTCCGATTGGCGTTGGTTCGATCCTATATATACTGTACGTGATTAAAGTCGGAGGCGACTTCATGAGCGGGCGCTTCTTGACCGCACCGCTACTCGTCGCAGTTATCGCATTCGCCAGTATGCCGCTGACGATGCCACGGAGAGCATGGATCGGGTCCGGCGCTGTAATTCTCGCACTTAGCTTGCTCGCTCCGTATCCTTCTCTGTTCAGCGATGCCTCGTACGGTACAGACCACAAAGGTTTAATCGATGAGCACGGCATTGCAGATGAACGTGCCTTCTATTATAAATCCGCCGGATTGCTCCGCATGCATGAAGGTGTGAAATTGCCCGATGCACCGCTCGTTACGAAAGGAAAGCAGTGGCAAGAGAAAGGCATCTCACTGGAAAGTCATATTGGCTTCTTCGGCTTCTATGGCGGTCCGAAGCTGCATACGATCGATTCTTACGCCCTGGCCGAACCATTGTTGTCGCGTCTGCCTATTAGCGAGTATCCGAAGTGGCGTATCGGACACTATATGCGAATCATACCGGAAGGCTACCGCGATACGATTCAGTCGGGCAAAAATCAGATTCATGATCCGAATCTCGCCACCTATTATGACAAATTATCCTTCATTATTAAAGGGGATTTGTTCAGTACAAAGCGGATAAACGAAATCTGGAAGCTAAACACCGGAGCATACGATCATCTGCTGGCTACGTACCAGCCGTCGCAAATACTGAAGCTCACTCAGGCTGATACCGATAAAATGATCGTTCTACCGCCAACGGGTGCGGAAGTAAAGCTCAACCAGGTAGCCCATGCAAAAAAAGCGTACGTACATTTGAGTAACAATGACGATTATTATGCCGTCTTCCTGAACGGCGAGCAAGAGGTCGGAAATTTCGCCATTCCAGCGAAATCAGGACCGAAGGACGGGCTGCTGCCTCACACGATTGACGTTCCTGACAAAGCGGCAGAGAAGGGCTACGATCGTATCGTCATCCTTCCTCGCCTGCTGGATGGTAACAGCGATTTTGTCTACGCGCTCCGTTCCTTGCAGCTTATGGAAAAGCAGTAAGAAAAACTCACGAGCGTTGCCGCTCGTCCTTTTTCCTCTAAATAAGCAAGTCCCCTCCTCCCGGTACCTGTTGGTGCAGCGGAAGGAGGGGACTTTTTTGTTAAAAAACTATACCTATACTCTAGTTTGCTTTCTCGATATCAAACAGCTTGTCGTCCATTAAATAAAGGTTAACTTTATCGCCTCGCTTCAAACTATCCAACAATTGGTTCAAATTAGGTTGGCGGGCAAACAAACTATCCTCGATATAATAGCTACCATTCGTCGTATATACCCGGTCACGGTACGCCGGATCAAGCTGATTGAACGTAGTGGAGATTTTTTTCAGTACCAGAATTTCCTTCGAACCATTAGAGGCTTCCGCTATCTGTACTCTGTCACCAGCATGTAAAGCTGTAAGCGATGAATACGTACGGTCATTAACTTTAATCGGGCTACCCGCTGGAATCGCAACTTCAGTCGTTACTCCGTTATAATCTTTAACACGTATTTTGCTTACCTCTGCATTAACAGATACGATCTGTCCAAGCGTATTCGGCACGACAGCAATTGACTTAAGCGTATCACCCAGATACGTAACCTTAACAGTATCGCCTTTCTTAATGTCATTGATGCGCGCATATGGAATAGCTGGCACACTCACCGTTACAGAGCCATCTACATAGAAGTTCCGCTCCTCACCACGGTCGCTACTTCTACCTGTAAAACGTTTAGAGCCTTCGTTCACATCGGTAACACGATAAATATAGGAACGCTCCACATCAATATCCGTTACCTTGTTCGCCTTCAGACGCATGGAGATGTTATCGTTGACACGCAAATCACTCAGACTTTCCCCTCGCTCATCATAAATGACAACATCGACGCTCTTGTCTATAATATACACTTTGGTTTCTCCGGTAATTAATTTGACAGTCAAAAGACGATCATCCTTATTAACCGAGATAACTTGCCCTTTAGCGCGATTATCAGCATTTATGTAAATGATTTTTTTATCATGATCAAGCTGAACAGAGATGTTCATATCTTTCTTGATATCTGATATTGTCGGATTCGATATACCATCCACTATATAGCTCGCGTCCTTGCTAACTTCATAGGCGGTTAAATCGCCTTTGGTATTTTTGAATGAGAGAATGCGGTTACTCGTATCAACGGCGAATACCGCACCTGTGAGCATTCCACTCTGAGATATATCTGGACTCGCAGTGCGATTCTTGACAGTTAGCGATGACAACAAATTGTTATCAAGCTTCATATCAATGCTATCTCCAACCTTGACATCCGCCAGCAATGGCTTCGCCAGCCCCGCAATCGTGATGGCGGCATTGTCGGCTACTCGGTACGCTTGAATCGCACCCTTCGCATCCTGCACAGTAATAAACCGTTCCGCAGGATTAATTGATTTTACCATTCCGTTAAGGACTTCCTCGCCTTTAACAGTTAACACGGCAATTTTGAATGCGACACCGCTTTTCATCTCCACTTGCACTGAATCGCCTACCCGTAGCTCATCCATAGTCGGGAATCGCTTACCCTTATATTCAAGCACGGTATTAGCATCCAGTTGCACAGCTTTAAAAGCACCGCCCGCTGTTTTCACCATTAGTAACTTGCCTACCATGTCGATATCGTGCACCGTTCCTTGTACTTCGTTCTCGGAGCCCTCACGAATACGCGTAATACTGACAACACTGCCGGCTGATGACAATGTAAGTAAAACTGCATCTCCCTTAGTCAAATCCTTCAAACTGCCCGCTGTACCACTTCCAGACGTAACAGGTGTCTGCTTATCCAGTTGGTACGTTAGTAAATCACCTTTGTCCGTTTTAACAACGAGCATTCCCTCGTCAGGATACGATTTCTCGACTTCAGCATTGATTGTCTGGTTCCCTTCTGCACTATCGAGAACTTCTACATAACGCAGCTTTCCATCTTCAACAATGACGAACAACCTAGCGGACGGCTTCACCTGTTCAATATCAGCCGCTTTGCCATTCGCATAGAAAAGCGTATCTTTCGTAATCGTATGCGTAACAAGCTGTCCGTTTGTCCGTTTGATACTAATCTTGTCTCCGGCTAGCGCCTGTACATATCCACTATGCACCTGATCGTTTTCAATATTCAACAGCTTATCGGAACCGCTCAGCATCGCCGCGATCTCGGCCCGCGTTACAGCACGGTTCGGCTTGAAGGAATAGCCTCCACCCTCTTGGTAGCCGGTAAGAAGCTCATATTTGACAGCCGTCTTCACATAGCTTGTGGCCCAGTTTGGTATGTCCTTCTGGTCAATAAACGTAGCACTGTCTTGCAAGGAAAGCAAATTCGTTTCCGATTCTTTGCCGACCATGCGAACCATAAGCTGCGCCACCCAGGCCCGCGTAGCGGGAGAGTCAGGCGAGAATGTCTTTTCCTCCGTTTTTAGTAACCCTTTCTCGATAGCCAGCGCAATGTCTCCTTTAGCCCAATCCGGAACTGTGTACGGAATGGTTTTTGACTTATAGAGAGGGGCTTGTTCAGCTAGTCCCATGTTGCGAATGGCTAATACAACAGCCTGCAATTGAGTAACGGATTCTGTCGGACGGAACGAGCCGTCTTCGTATCCAGACACCACATCACGTAGTGCAAGCTTGGTAATCGCCTGATTGGCCCAATGGCTTGTAGCTACGTCACGGAAGCTTGCCTGAGATGCAGCTTGTGCGTCGGATGGAAAACTAAGTCCTGTAACAGACAGAATCCCGGCGAGAGTCAAAGGAATGAACCGTTTCATATGTATCACGCTCCGTTAAGTAAAATATGTAAATTAGAAAGATTGTAATAACGAAAGATGGCCTGTCAATGCACGCGAAATTTGCAGAAACAGGCGATTCTAGTATAGCATTATTCTATCATTTTTTCTATATTTTTCTTCTTGCAAAATATACCATCCTTTATCCGTGCTCATTGCGTTGCGCCGTGTCCGTGCGAAAGACATCATCAACCCACAAGAAAAAAGCAACGTTTGTCACACGCCTCGCGAGTTTTTCAAATGATACGTTCAGAAGAAAGTCGATGTCGCTTTCTTATCCATGAGCAAACCCCAATGCCACAAGCGGCTCCCGCTCCGTCCAGCCATACATCCAGCATCATTCCGTTGCGACTTGCTGTGAATACCTGATGCAGTTCATCAGAGGAAGCATACAATACAGCGAGGAACAGCGCCAGCAGCGCATTGCGCCAGCCTTTCAGTTTAAACGCTCGTAGCACTCGGCTCAGCAGGAAGCCCAGCACAAAATAACTCATAAAATGCGCTCCCTTACGGATAAAAAATTCAAGAAATGCGGGTACGCCAAGATTAGCAATGCTGATTTCTTTTTTACCATACATGAAGTTTACCCAGGAGAACCAGCGGATGAAGAAATCCTTGTCCACATACTGGCGCAGCAAGGGCTGAATGTTTTGTTTGTCATACGGAATCGAAGAGGAAATAAAAATACCGCCGGCAATAATGAAGACCGGCAACCAAATCCATAATCTTTTCATCAGTTCTGCTTCACTCTTTCTTGCATTTTCCTTTATGTACTTCTCTATGCACAGCAAAAAACCTGCCAACTTTGACAGGTCTATATAAATTACACTTGATATTTTGACAGGATAGCGTGGTTGGAAGTAGGCGAT
>RCUE01000428.1_pt1 | contig 10402 bp, 10 predicted proteins | sample 2166111 | NCBI WGS metagenome assembly RCUE01 (sample SAMN09930795, study PRJNA488358) | compost metagenome | feature: garden; material: soil; isolation source: compost soil in phenylacetonitrile-enriched culture | place: Germany: Experimental Botanical Garden Goettingen | collected 2016-01-27 | reverse complement strand
GCCTTGGAGCAGAGTCCAGGCCGGATCGGACAAAGCCAGCATCTTGATACTCCTTCCACCGTTTTTCTTACAGTAAAGGATTTTGCAAAAATCCAATAAGCGACTTCCAATGAACAAAGGTATAGAACGAAGTAGTTTAGTTCGTCTATATCTTGCACTTCGGAGCGACTGGAATCGAATTGTGCAAAATCCTGACAGTAACATGGGATCGGTTTGTAAATTAAACTCGCTAACAAATTCATTTCAACTTCATAATTCTCAGCTTCTTACGTTTATTTTATTATACGCATATTATTAGCTGAAGTTGCTTTCTCGATTTATGCAATATACAAAATCACTATTTTTCCGGGTCTATAATCATATTCGGTTAAGCTTTCGGCATTGTGAAGGTGATACACATTAAATTACTGAATTACTAACCTGGTTCTTAAGTTCTACTACGAGTTCTCTGTCAGTTCAGTTCCTTCTTCGTATACATAGTTCATATTATAAGTCCTGTTACTTAAAAATTGCTGAGTAAGAAATAAAGTATATATACATTAAAATTTCCATACATGTAAAAACAAAGCCACTCCCCTGCCTGTTTTTAATTATGCCAAACGGGTAAGACATACTTGTTCAAGCCTTTAATCTAACAGCTACAGAACTGATTTTATGAATCGGTATATGAAAAGGCGTGTTGGGAATATTATGTATGAATACTGCGACTATAAGGGGAAATAGCCTATGACCATAACACCGGAACAGCGGATTACCCTGCACGGATTTAACAATTTGACCAAATCATTGAGCTTTAATATGTACGATATTTGTTACACCAAAACGAAAGAGGAACGCGAGGCGTATATTGAATATATTGATGAACAATATAACTCGGATCGACTGACAGCTATTTTAAAAAATGTATCTGACATTATCGGCGCCCATGTGCTCAACGTAGCCCAGCAGGATTATGTTCCTCAAGGAGCCAGCGTGACAGTACTTATATCAGAGGGACCCATTGTGGAGGTTCCGACTGAATCTTATGCCGAGTCACCAGGCCCCCTACCTGAATCTGTCGTGATACAGCTGGATAAAAGCCACATTACGGTTCACACCTACCCGGAATATCATCCAGACGAGGGGATCAGTACGTTTCGAGCAGATATTGATGTCTCTACCTGTGGGGAAATCTCCCCGCTCAAGGCACTCCACTATTTGACTCATTCTTTCGACACCGACATTATGACGATTGATTACCGGGTACGCGGCTTCACACGTGATATGAATGGACATAAGCTTTTCATCGACCATGATATCGGCTCCATTCAAAACTATATTCCAGACGAAGTGCGCAGTCAGTATGACATGATCGACGTGAATGTGTATCAGGAAAATATTTTCCATACCAAATGTAAGCTAAAACAATTCGATTTAGACAATTACCTGTTCGGCTACACCAAGGAAAGTCTGACTGAAAAAGAGCAACAAAATATATCAACACGTCTCAAAATTGAAATGGACGAAATTTACTACGGTAAAAATATGACGTAACAGATCGAATGTGTGAAAATAAAGTGAATCATTTCATTGAAAAAAAGGATGATCGCTTGGACTGAAATACAGCCAGGCTTTCGTCCTTTTTTTGATGCAAAATAAAAGATATTACTCAACTTAATCTGTACAAGCGAGTGATTGTTCACTATGATAGGGGAAGAAACCATTAATTTGAAATATCAGCATAGATTTTACATCCGCTTCATATTGTAAGCGCAATCAATCGATCCTACGTATGATTTTGTCATGGAAGACAAAGGAGGAATTTGCATGCAAGGCGGTATTGGCGGTAAAAATATCATTTTACGATTGGAAATTTCCACAGAGCACATCCAATTTGGTCAATTGATTACGTTGGTAAACGAACATGGCGGGGATGTAATCGCCATTGACGTCATCCGCACCTCTGAGAAGGTCACTGTGAGAGATATTACAGTCACCATTGCTGATCCAGCAGAAATCGATCAAATGATTGCCCGGATTAAAAAAGCACAAGGTGTTAAGGTATTATCCATCTCTGATCGTACCTTCCTATTACACCTCGGGGGCAAAATTGAAATGCAGCCCAAGGTCCCCATTCAAAACCGCGATGACTTATCCCGGGTATATACCCCCGATGTGGCACGCGTATGTATGGCGATTCACGAGGAACCGGACAAAGCTTTCCGTTTGACGATCAAGCGCAACACGGTCGCCGTCGTCTCTGACGGAAGCGCTGTCCTCGGGCTAGGCAACATCGGTCCCTATGCAGCCATGCCAGTTATGGAAGGCAAAGCTATGCTGTTCAAGCAGCTCGGGTCCGTCGATGCCTTTCCCATCTGTCTGGATACGCAGGACACCGAAGAAATCATTAAGGCCATTAAGCAATTGGCCCCAGCCTTTGGCGGTATTAATCTGGAGGATATTTCATCGCCACGATGCTTTGAGATTGAACAGCGGTTACGTAACGAGCTGGACATACCTGTTTTTCATGACGATCAGCACGGCACAGCTGTCGTTTTGTACGCAGGGCTGATCAATGCGCTCAAGGTTGTCGGCAAGGCCCTGTCTGACGTCAAAATTGTCGTCTGTGGTATCGGGGCTGCGGGTGTGGCCTGTACGAAAATTTTGCTATCTGCAGGAGCAGTCAATATCATTGGCGTAGATCGTCACGGAGCGCTTACAGCGGATGAAACATACGAGCATCAGATGTGGAACTGGTATGCACAGCATACCAACCCCGAACGGCTGTCTGGCACGCTGTCCGAGGTTCTGAAGGACGCTGACGTGTTTATCGGACTCTCGGCAGGCGGGCTACTGCAACGAGAAGACGTGAAACGTATGAAAGAAGCCCCGGTACTGTTCACTATGGCTAACCCGGTTCCTGAAATTGCGCCAGAGGACGTCGAGGACATTGCGGGTGTCATCGCCACCGGACGTTCGGACTATCCTAACCAAATTAACAATGTGCTTTGTTTCCCTGGCATCTTTCGAGCGGCGCTCGACTGCCGTGCCCGTGAAATCAACGAAGAGATGAAGCTGGCGGCCGCAGAAGCCATCGCAGGCACGATCCGTCCTGAAGAACTAAACAAGCTGTATATAATCCCTGGTGTATTTAACGAGAGTGCGGTTCAACGGGTGCGTGAAAAGGTAATTCAAGCCGCGATTGCGAGCGGTACAGCGAGAAGAGTGCCTCGGGATTTCAGATAAAAGAAAAGGATTGCTCCCCTAATGCGGGTGCAATCCTTTTTGCTATGGGAAGATCAGGCTGCATATCCGTTATCTCCACAGCGGTTATGACCTCCATTTAGAGAACAATTGACTGGCACGCTGGGCAAATTCCTCCAGATTAAAGTTGGAGTTGTCCAGCTTGTAGTACCATTTTTTAATCGTATCCAAAATCCATGAGGGAACTTTAACCTCCGAGATACCGGAATAAAACGTATGATACGCCCACACCAAATGCTCCCAGCGCTTGTCATCGCCTTCCTTCACGTATTCAGATACGTCCAATACCTTGGCACGCCCGTCTTGCATGAGTACATTCTTGAGGTGGATGTCACGGGGGTTCAGCCCCTTGGATCGGACAAATTCTCTCGCCTTTTCCACATCCAGAATGACCTGCTCTGGCACAGGAATTCCTTGCAGCAAACAATCCAGCAGCGTAATACCGGATTCATAACTTATGACAATATACTTGTCGCCTTTTCCGTAATAATGAGGAAAAAAGTCAGACCCTCGCAAACGCTCATATACGTCGGCCTCCGCATCTTTCTTGTCGATCGCCATGTCTGAGTACACCTTGAATGCGTAGCCTGGCAACGTATCCAGCGTAAATACGGCCGCATCTGTCCCGATGCCAATACAGCGGACGTCTTGAGTGGCTGTTTTAATGGTAACCGGATCATTATCCTCTGTACTGTATACGGTCACTTGACTTATGATGTCTTCTGCCTGCCTCCATTGTTCTACCATGCGCGATCCCCTCCTTTTCTGTTCTAAACCATTACCAATGAAATTAGATCTATAACAGATAAATAGTATTACGGGTTAGCTTTGGGAATGGCTTCAAAATAGGTTGATTCTTTTTAGAAAAAACGGTATGTGCCGTGTCTAACGAGCGTCCGGCAAAAGCAACCTTCTTAACTCTGCATAGCTTGCTGCTGTTTTATAGATCCCTAGCACGTCAGTTTCCGGGGGAGCGTTCCTGTGATTGAACCAGATCACCTGCCAATTCGCAGCTATAGCTCCCGCCACGTCATTGCGCCAGGAATCCCCAATGTAACAGCAGTGCTCTGCTAACGTTCCTGTCCGTTCGTTCACTACTTCAAAAATGCGCGGATCAGGCTTGGCATAGCCAACGGTTCCAGATACAAAGATATGCTCTGCTGCAACATGATTTTCCAACGCCATAGCCTTGATCTTGCTCATCTGGTGTTCTTCAAGACCGTTGGTAATTAATCCAACTAAAAAGCCAGCCGAGCTCAAATCATTTATTAACGAGGTAGCCCCCTCAAAAGGCTCAATTCGGTACTGACGATCCAAATATTCTTCTTGAACATGTTCTGCCTGCTCACGGGTAATTTCTATCCCGAATTCTTGTAAAGCCAGAATGAAACGGCCTTCTCTCATCTCATCCAGTTCATGCGTCCCTGCCTTCCCCTCCAGTAGTCCTCCTTTAGCCGATAGTACATCGCTATAATAGCGAATACGATGGTAGGCTTTCTCAAAAGGAAAACGCTCACTCAATCCTAATACTGTTCGCAATGCATCGCGTGTAGGGTGCAAATGATCGTACATCGTATCATCTACATCAAAAAAAACAGCCTTCTTTTGCAAGTTCATATGCCCACTTCTTTCTGTTAAATCTTCGGATGTCGCTCCTTTTCACCTTGTCCTGATATTATACCCGTTGGCCTGTTGCGTTGCACCCTGTCCTTCACACTGCGCTCCTGCATTCACACTTCACGGTTGCTAACATACACTGAAAAAGACCGCATTTTCGCAAACTCACTTTACTTCTCTACCGAGCTAATATAGGTATCTTGTCCTGCTTTGCCCGAAAGCGTTTTATTTGACAACACACGGGTAAAAGGTCACATTTTTGAAAAGATTCGTCATACAGGTTTACATTTCGTGTAAAATCACGTACCTTTTAGGGATGGACGCTTTATGGATGTATTGGATAAGGGAGGCATACACGATGGATTCCGGTTCTAACCTAGCCTATGGATCAGCTACACCTTTGATTGAGGCACTTATAGAATTTGAAAAGGAGCTCGAAGCGAACCGGCATTCTTTGAGTTTTGATTTGGGATTGATTATGGAGCAGGGCCGCGCGCCACGATATATGGCTACACCACCAGATGTTATTCCTTTTGCCCATGCAGGGGTGGACGGAATACATTATGGCTTTTTAACGGATTTTGGTCTTGAAAAGGACCTTTCACAGGCCCCTATCGTATGCGTATCTCCCGTCGATTGGACGGGTGTATGGGTGGTTGCCCGTCATTTGCAGGATTTTTTAAGTGTTGTTTATACAGAGAACAGTTCATTACAACGATACTACGCCAGTGGAGATGACTATTCTGGACATGCAGGTCAGCGACTGCCTCAGATTGTAGATGAACGTACCGCGTTTGTACGCGAATGCTTTCGGGAACGTTTTGGTATCGAACCGATTCAGGATATGGCTGCCTATATCGATAGTTTGCGTACAGAACGGAAGCACAATGAAGCAGCTCCTACGCTGAACGGCTTGGGCATTCAGGTATCTTCTTCTGCGAAGCATAGCTCTTCTAAGGAGAGTGCACTCTTGACCGTAACGGAGCCTTTCCTTTGGGAACAACAAGGCGAAGCTGTGCGTGAGTTATTCCACAACGGTTCGCGTGAAGCCAGACTGGCCTTTATTCGAGATGCCCAGACACGGCATCTGTTCACCCATTCTGCCCTTCGTGCTTTTGTAGCTGGACAGCTTAAGTTGATGGGCCTATCTGAGGCCGCAACATATCTGGAAGAGTCCTACTATACCGTTATTCCTGATATGATAGAATCATGACGAATTCCTTGGATTTCCCCTAACCTAACCGCCTCCGAAAAGGCGGCTTTTTGTGCTACAATAAATGAAAATAATAGGGTCGAACGGCCCGGTACGAATGAAAGAGAGCGAGCATGAATAATCATTCCTATCCTACTCCTGAAATCATTGAGGTTTGTCTGTTGGCGGGCAAACTGATGATGCAAAATGGAGCCGAAACCTATCGTGTTGAAGACACGATGTCCCGCATTGCTTCGGCCTATGGCATATCCCAGTCCCATAGCTATGTCACACCAACTGGGATTTTTTTTGCCATTAATGACTCGGAGCCTGCCACGCTCATTCGCATCGTAGAGCGGACCACCGATTTGCACAAGGTGACAGAGGTCAATTCCATTTCACGTAAAATCAGCACAGGTGATTTGTCTCCCCGCGCTGCCGTCAAGGAGCTTTCGGAGATTGAATGTGGTCCCCTCCGTTATTCTAACCGTATACAGCTGATGGCTGCTGCGTTGGCCAGCGGTTGCTTTATGATCATGTTTGGTGGAGTTTGGCGAGATTTCCCCGCAGCTGTGTTATGCGGAGGTATCGGATTTGCAGCCGTACAGTATTTTCACAGGCTCGTTAAGGTTAAGTTTTTCTCAGAGTTTTCTGCATCTTTTCTAATCGGTTTGCTGGCGGCTCTATTAACGATAGTAGGCTGGGGACAGATGATGGATAAAATTATTATTGGCTCTGTCATGCCACTGGTTCCAGGCTTGTTAATTACAAATGCCATCCGTGATTTAATGTCCGGGCACCTTGTTTCGGGTCTTTCCAAGGGAGCCGATGCTTGCCTGACGTCTTTCGGCATTGGAGCTGGCGTTGCGGTGATCATTTCTTATATGTGATTCGGAGGAGATTCAAGTCTATGCTTGCACAATTATTCACAAGCTTTATTGCCACCGCTGCATTCGGCATACTTTTCCATGCCCCCCGGCGCTCGCTGCTGCAATGCGGTTTCGTCGGTATGCTAGGCTGGCTGGTCTATTATTCAACTACGGACAGCATGGGACCTGTGAGCGCCAGCCTTTTGGCAACGATCCTCATCGGCATCGTCAGTCAAGGCTTTGCGCGGCTGTACAAAATGCCTGTGATTATTTTCAGTGTCGCAGGCATGATTCCGCTCGTTCCAGGGGGAATGGCCTATAATGCCATGCGCCAGTTCGTACAACAACATTATCCGCAGGCACTGGAGCTGGCGATGAGCACGCTGATGATCGCAGGAGCGATTGCTGTTGGTTTGGTGCTGTCTGAAGTGCTTAATCAGATTTTTCACAGTATACGTTTTAAACCACAGCGCTAAAAGCGATGAAAATAGAAAAGCAAAAGAGGCTGCTCCCAAAATCATCTGCAGTGTATGAGACGATTTTGGAAACAGCCTTTTTCTGTACACGTTACAAAGAATATTTATATGTCATAAGCTTATTCATCCACTCGCTTACCCAATATCGCCAAATCTCGCTCTATGCTGTCCAGCACAGCTACACGCGGATAGTACCCCCATTGCTCAAAACCAAACTTCCGTAGCAGCCCAATACTTGGCTCATTATGACCAAAAACAAATCCCAACAACGTGGTAATCCCCAGTCTCGGACATTCATTTAGCAAGTGCTGCACCAGTCGACTTCCTGTTCCGGTTCCACGAGAATCCTCATGGACGTATATGCTAATTTCTGCTGTACCGTTATAAGCTGGACGCCCATAAAAGGACTGAAGACTGGCCCATCCGGCAATTGTACCCTTTTGTTTTAAAACCCACAAAGGCCGGTGGTTTTCCTGATGAGCCTCAAACCATGGAATTCGACTTTCCACTGTCACCGGTTCCAGATCTGCCGTGACCATTCGTCCTGCGATCGTAGAATTATAAATGTCCACAATATCGGGAAGATCCTCTTTGCATGCAAATTCAATGGAAAAAGATTGGTCGTTATTCATTATTCGTATCCGCCTCCTATTGTGTGATTTATTTATTGTACAAGACAAGCGCCCGATCAGCCATATCGAGTTGTTTTGCGGATTAGTCCCAAAGGGTTTTATAATAGAGCTTGAAGAAAAACAAAAACGGAGTAAGCGATTTAACATGACGAGACGGGAGGTATGTTTCGGAGTCAAGGATTCTGAAGCAGCTTAATATGAATATTGGAACTCAACTCTTGATTTTGGAAATACCTATGGAATCTTTTTTTGGAAAAACAACCATTTATCCTGTACTGCTCAAGGACGAGGATGGACTTACACTGATTGACACGGGAATGCTCGGCCAATTGGAGCCATTACGCAAGGCTATTTCAGATGTGGGTGAGGATATCAGCCGCCTGAAAAGAATTATTTTAACACATCAAGATATTGACCATATCGGAAATGTTCATGCACTGCTGGACTTGCTGCCGAATACTGCCCTGTTAGCCCATAAGGATGACGTCCCTTATATGACAGGAGAGCGACCATTTGTGAAGCTAACGCCGGAACGGATTAATCAGTTGGATACTACGCTCAAGCAACAAGCAGAGGATCTGATTCGCCGCCTGCCAGATTTGCGCTTTGCTCATATTCTTGAGGATGGTGAGCATCTACCCTATGGTGGAGGAATACAGATTATACATACACCCGGCCACACTCCCGGGCATATCAGCTTGTATGTGCCCGCACAAAAGCTGCTGTTGGCAGCAGATGAACTGCTGGTAGTCGAAGGTGAACTGGTCGGTCCCGCTGAGTCGGCTACGCCGGATATGCCACTGGCCCTAAAGAGCCTCGATAAACTGACTGTATTGGATGTTGATAAGGTACTCTGCTACCATGGTGGTTACTATGATCAGAATGTACAGGCACGTCTGCAAACATTAAGTCAGGAAAGAGAATAAGTCATTCCATGCTATAAATAATGATGTATGAAGAGCTATAATGAATAAATAGGCAGAAAGGAATGAGACTTTATGAATGAGAAAATAACCCGACTGTATGATGAACTGAAGTCACAGTCTTGGGACGGCCTGCTTGTGACCGATCCTAAACATATTTACTACCTGACGGGCTTTGCCAGTGATCCGCATGAGCGTTTTCTTGGTCTGGTGTTGCTTCGGGACCAAGAACCAGAACTGATCGTACCCGCCCTGGATGCAGAAGCCGCCCAAGCTGCTTCTTCTGTGACTCGTATATCCACCCACACCGATACGGACAATCCATATGATCTGCTTCGTCAACGCACAGGCACCGGTGTGAAAGCATTCGCACTGGAAAAGGAGCACGTCTCCGTCCTCCGTTACGAACAGCTACATACTGCCATTGGCGCGGCTCAATATGTGGACCTGGGTCCAGTGCTTCAAGAAATGCGTGTGAGAAAAACTCCTGAGGAAGTACAACGTCTGAAACATGCAGCTCGTTTGGTGGAAGATGCCCTTCGTCACGGTCTCACCCATGTGCGTGAAGGGGTGACGGAAGTCGAGCTGGTGGCCGAAATCGAATACCAGATGAAAAAAATCGGTGCAGATGGCCCGTCTTTTGACACAACAGTGCTGTCTGGACCCAAAACAGCCTTGCCTCATGGTGTTCCGGGTACCCGCAAGCTGCAACACGGCGATCTGCTCATGTTTGATATGGGCGTATATTCCGATGGTTATGCTTCGGATATTACACGTACTTTTGCTTTTGGAAAGCTATCGACTGAGCTCGAAACAATTTATAATACGGTTCTTCGCTCGAACGAAGCAGGAATTGCCGCCATTCGCCCGGGAGTTTCCTGCGCATCCGTAGATCAGGCAGCACGGGCTGTTGTTGAATCCGCTGGATATGGCCCTGCCTTTAACCATCGAGTTGGACACGGCCTTGGCATGAGTGTTCACGAATATCCATCTGTACACGGAGGCAATAGCGATCTGCTTCATGAAGGCTTCGTGTTCACAATCGAACCCGGCATCTATGTGCCAGGCCTCGGCGGTGTGCGGATTGAAGATGACGTTCTGGTCACCTCTGATGGTGTTGAAGTGCTTACCTCTTTTCCAAAAGAACTGACAGTGCTCGGATAAACCCATCGCTATTCATTATATAAAAAGCAGAAAAAAGGAGGGGTAACCCCAAGCCATCATGGCTTTAGGGTTTGCCCCTCCTCTTCTATAAAGCGGAAATTGCGTGCAATGTACAAAATGGGTGTACCCGCCGCAGTCAGTACAAATTTTAAGATGTAGGTGGTGAATAATATCTCGATCCATATCCCCCACGCATAACCGTAAAAGGCAATAGTACAGAAAATAAGCGTATCTATAAACGAGCTGATCATCGTGCTGCCATTGCCGCGAATCCAGAGCTGATGAC
>RCUE01000426.1_pt1 | contig 10471 bp, 11 predicted proteins | sample 2166111 | NCBI WGS metagenome assembly RCUE01 (sample SAMN09930795, study PRJNA488358) | compost metagenome | feature: garden; material: soil; isolation source: compost soil in phenylacetonitrile-enriched culture | place: Germany: Experimental Botanical Garden Goettingen | collected 2016-01-27 | reverse complement strand
ATTCTCTCTTTTTGACTCATGTCACTCTCCTGTTACATCTAGCAATTTATAAATCCAGGATTTTTGCAAAATCCTCAATCTATTATAACGACAATTCTGTAAAAATATATAGAAGGTTAAACGTGCCAACGGCAAGCTTAGCATCATTTATCTCAGATTTATTCTATGATCCACAAATATGTAAAAACAGCAGTCCTCCCTCTCGGGGAGACTGCTGCTGTAGAAACAACCCATATACAAAGGAGATAGGAAAGCCTGTTAAATCACGTTCTCAACTAGCCGTTAGGTTTTTACAGGTTCCTTCTCGTATCTGTGTATGCATCTGTACGCGGCGTGTCTGCCAACGTATCATCATACGTTCTGTAACGATCCGCATTCAGCGAACGGTTGGTGCGGAAAATATCATAAACATCCCTGTTATGGTCAGCGGAGTCCACCAGCACTAAAATCTTGCCCTGATCGACGTAAGTCTCGTATTGACGTGCATCATCTTCCGGAATACCCAGCCCGACCAGTCCACCGACCAAGCCACCTGCTCCCGCTCCGACAGCTGCTCCGGTAAGGGTAGCCGCGATAGGTCCAGCAGCGAGGATTGGTCCGATACCTGGAATAGCCAAGGCCCCGATGCCCGCCAGCAACCCAGCAACGCCGCCTACAACGCCGCCGGTAGCCGCACCGGTCGCTACACCCTCCGGTGCTTTGGTGCCTGTCTCTTCACTAATCGTCCTCAACTCGTCACGGTCACGGGTGATCACAGAAATTTCACTGCTTGGGATTCCTTTGCTCTGCAATTGTCCTATCGCACGAGATGCTTCCTGCTCTGTATCAAAAACACCAACAATCTTCTTTTCATTATAATCGTTTAAGTTATTAGCCATGATAGTTGCCTCCCAATATTTTAGTGTTGAGTGGTTCGTTTTTCATTACCCCGCTATTATGACGTTTAAACGATTTTACAAAAATTCAAAAAGTCGATTAGCATAAAACAGCTTCTATTTAACGCTTTGGCTTTGCTCTGTTGGTCGCCACAGCTTCCAGTGGATCATCCGGCCAATAATGCTTGGGATATCTGCCTTTCAGGTCCTTTTTGACTTCAAAATAAGCCTCGCTCCAGAAGCTGGACAAGTCGGATGTCACTTGGACAGGTCGCTGGGCAGGTGACAGTAAATGCAATACAATGGGCACACGTCCGCGTCCAATACGAGGCGTATCCCTCATACCGAACAATTCTTGTAGTCGTACGGCCAGCGCTGGTGCCTCAGGATTCGAATAATCGACAGGAATGCGGGAACCGCTGGGTACACGGATATGCGTCGGCGCTTCCTGATCAAGCTGCTGCCGCTGTTCCCAGTCCAGCCTGCCAAGCAGCAATGCAGCACTGTCCAGCCGTTGCAGATCGGATACGTTTTTGGCTCCTAGAGCAAAAGGCAACAGCCACGATTCCAGTGAATCCAGCAATGCCAATTCCGTGCAGTCCGGCCAGTCTTCAGGCGCTGAGAAGTGCATAAAAATCAAACGAGCCTGCAACTGGAGGGTTTGCCGATTCCATGACAACAGCTTCAGACCGCGTTCACGGACACCCTGCATCAAGGCGGCAGCAACTTCCTCTGCCGGAGGTCGCTCATAGGACGTTTCCTTTAAGACGAGTGAGCCCAGTCGCAGTACCTTGCGGGCTCTCACTGCTGAGGCGGAGCTATCCCAGTATACGCTGGCTTGTTCCAGCAACAAATCGCTGCAATGCTGGGTCAGCTCTTGCAGTTCAACCGGTGCCGCCAACTGAATGGCACCATCTGCTCCCTCGTCGTCCACTTCGGCGGCGACGAGATAGGATGAACGCGACATCCACTCCACTTGTCGGAGTCGCGCGCCCCGGCCGCCGCTAAGCAAAAAGCGGCCGTCCCCTCGGCCCTGCGCGATCCGATCCGGATACGCAAAGGCCAATAGCAGCCCGCAAGCCGCGGAGCCGTCAGGCTCGTCCTGCGCTGCGACTACTGTCGGCAGCGAGGCTAGCAACTGCCGGCTCTCTTGCACGATACGGCGAATCACCGTATCGTCTGCCGTCCGCAGCAGGCTGTGCGTGCTGCGGGCATGGGTCGCCTCGCGCAGGGCATCCAGCCGCGGGCGCAAATCCGTTCCGCCATGGGCGCGGAACGGGTCCCGCTCTTGCAGCAGCGCAGCCAGACGGCTGGCAATCAGGGCCAGGCCAAGGGCTGCTGCACGCAACAGCATGTGCCCGAGGCGTGGGTGCGTGCTCAGGGCGGACACCTCGCGCCCATGCGCGGTGATGACGCCTGTAGTGCCATCGGCTGCTTCATCCAGACAGCCGAGCTGGTGCAGCAGACCTGTGGCCTGGCCGTACGCGGCCTCAGGCGGGGCATCCAGCCAGGCCAGCTCGGCGGGCTCGCGCACGCCCCAGGCCGCCAGCTCCAGCGCGAGCGGGGCCAGATCCGCCGCCGCGATCTCCGGGCGGCTGGCTTCGGGGAGCGCTGCATGCTCCTGCGCGCTCCACATCCGGTAGCATACGCCCGGCTGGAGACGCCCCGCCCGTCCGCGCCGCTGGTCGGCGGAGGCCTTGGACACCTTGACGGTAGTCAAACGGCTCATGCCAGTTCGCGCGGAAAACAACGATTCCCGCGACAGTCCGCTATCGATCACCACCGTGATCCCGGCGATGGTCAAGCTGGACTCGGCAATCGAGGTGGCCAATACCACTTTTCGACTGCCCGAAGCCGATGGTCGTATTGCCTCATCCTGCTGCTCCAGCTTCATGCTGCCGTACAGCGGAATTACTTTGACGTGTGCTGGTAAATGCTTTGAAGCCAATTCTCGTTCCGTTCTATGAATTTCTCTGGCCCCTGGTAAAAACACCAGCAGATCGCCTTCATGAGCATGAAGCGCCTTTTCTACTGTCTCAGCCGTAAAGGACTCTAATGAGGTTGACGAAGGCTTGGACATATGGAAGGTTTCTACCGGAAATACGGTGCCTGGACATTTCAGTAATGGCGCATCCCCTAATAGTCTACATACAGGCTCTGCCTCCAAGGTGGCAGACATGATCAATATCTTCAAATCCGGTCGCAGCAGCGCCTGGCTTTGCAGGGCAAGTGCCAATCCCAAGTCTGCATGCAGGCTGCGCTCATGAAACTCATCAAACATAATCAGCCCGACTCCCTCCAACGCCTGATCATGTTGCAACATCCGGGTGAGTACGCCTTCCGTAACCACCTCAATCCGCGTGTTTGGCCCTACTTTTGTATCCATGCGAACCCGGTAGCCCACCGTCTTTCCGGTGGGCTCTCCCAGCGTTTTTGCCATTTGTGCTGCTGCTGCACGTGCTGCCAAACGCCTCGGCTCCAGCATAATTATCTTTTGCCCTGCCAGCCACGGCTCATGCAGTAGCTCCAGCGGTGTTACCGTCGTTTTCCCCGCTCCCGGCTGTGCAATCAGTACCGCCGCCGAATGAGATTGCAGTGTATGTTTAAGCTCGGGGATCACTTGCATAATAGGCAGTTGTTTATCTGTCAATGAAATCTCTCCAATGATACGCTTGATGCGTAGAATCTAAGTTTTAGTTCTTTTATTATTGTGAATTTTTCATTACCTGTAATTATTGAATAGAAAAGGTTAAGCTGCCCTCTGGAACTTCTCCTCGGTCTGTCATACATAATTCTTCTAAATCTATTATACAGATATTTAAATTTCCCGTCTGATCATCGCGGCTATGTATGCTTCGTCTTTAGCTTCTATACCTATCGGGATGCACTCACGGCAAGATCGTTTTATAATATAGTTGATATGGATTGCTGAAGGACGGAACACAGAATCGAGGTCACTTTCGTATGGAATTACAGGCCCAACCCATCAGAGGGCGATTTGCCCCAACACCATCGGGATGGATACACTTAGGAAATGCTCGTACCGCCTTATTATCCTGGCTGCACGTTCGTTCCCTGGGCGGAACCTATATTTTGCGCATGGAAGATATTGATATGACGCGAGCTCGCAGCCAGTTGGCGCAAGGGATAATGGAAGATTTGCGCTGGATCGGTCTGAACTGGGACGAAGGACCCGACGTAGGCGGTGCCTACGGTCCCTACACTCAAAGCCAGCGGCTGGATCGCTTCCAATCTGCATTGGAGAAGCTACAGGAGCATGATTTGCTTTATCCTTGTTTTTGCAGTCGGGCTGACATTCTGGCTGCCGCTCATGCTCCACATGGACTGTCTGGTGAAGGACCCGCATATTCAGGGGCATGTCGTAATCTTAGCTCTCAAGATGCCGTAGCCAAAGCACAGCATAAACTCCCTTCACTTCGCTTTAAAGTACCGCAAAGTCCAGATGCCGTTATTTCGTTTCATGATCAGGTAGCAGGTCATGTGACCTTCGGTGCGGCAGAAGGCGGCGATTTTATCGTTAAACGAGCGGACGGCATGTTTTCCTATCAGCTGGCTGTCGTTGTCGATGATGCGGATATGCATATGACCGACGTACTCCGCGGGTATGATCTTCTCGATTCAACGCCCCGTCAGCTATTGCTGTACCAAGCTTTGGGCTTGCAGCCGCCACGTTTCGCACACGTTCCCCTTGTCCTAGGCCCTGATGGACGAAGGCTGGCCAAACGACATGGTGGCGTAGCACTCCGAGCCATGCGTCGACAAGGGGTCTCACCGGAAGCAGTCATTGGCTGGCTCGCCTATTTTTCAGGGCTGCTGGATTCACCCGAGCCTGTGAAGGCAGTAGATTTAATCGATGACTTTCATTTAGACAAACTGCCCAAAGAATCCGTCATCCTGACGAAGCAATGCCTCACGAGATTATCTGCACTGCAACAGTAATGAGGTAAAGCGTAGAAATTAAATTGTACGGGCAAGGGCCTTCCGCCCTTCGCTCCTCTCGCTTCTATTCCTCCAGTCGCTTACGCATAGCGGACTCATATTCATAAAATACAGACGACGTATTCAGCCCTCTTTCCTCCAGCAGCATACGGAGACGAAGTGATTTTTCAGTCAGCCTGCGACTGATCCGCTCTTGCTCTCCCGCCTCATGACAAGCGTGAAGCAAATCACGTAGCTGGACACATTCCTTTTGCAGCTGAAGCTCTTCCGGTAAAATGCCTGCATTCTTCAACAGCTTGTACGACATCCGCAGCTCCTCTGGAACATGTGACAAATCCTCGATGACCAGTGGCTTGCCCGCTCCCGGTAGATGATCAAACTCACCTTTGGCCATCGCCTCGGCAATCTTCTGCTCTGCCATTCTGGAGAACATTTCCATCCGCTCCTTGTATTAAGCATCCTATGTATAATCTATATTAAATAAACCCGGAGTTCTTTGCCACTGTAGCTTACATATCATTAGGATGTCTTGTATCCATAAAAGAGAAAGGGAGTTATTCTTCGATCCCCAGCAATTGAGATACTTGTACTCTATATTTTTTGGCCTTACGTGTTCCATGAATGAGATTAGACAAGCGGCTAGCAGGAATATGGTAGGTATCACAAAATGTTCTCTGATCCATTTGCCTCTCGACTAGCTTTTCTTTGATTTTCCAGCCAAAAGGGGTTACAGGATTTCGTTTGTTCAACAACGTTATCACCTCTTCATAGTATAAGATTTAGGATTTAGGATTTTGATTGGGGTTTGGAGATTGGATTTCACGCTCTTCCTTTAGCAATATGGCATGAACTCATTTGTTAGGATTTCATTTTGTATATTTGGTATTGATTCAATAGTTCATCCAGTTTCATGGATTGTTCAATCACTTTGGGATGCGTTAAAAATCCGTATTTCTTCTGGACTTGGTACAGTCTTTTTCTGGCCCGTTCGACACGAAGTAAAGTCACACCTGGATTCATCAGCATGATTCCCCCTTCTGTGTCATATCTTAATGCAAAACGTAAATTTTTGGATTTTTTTAAAATACGCTTACCAAAAAAAAGTGCTTCTGGAATATTCCAGAGGCACTTTTTGTCGGTATATGTTTATTTTTAGTTGGTTTCAAGTTGTTCACAGGGTAGTTTCAATCAACAACACCACCCATTAACAAAAAAGTTTAGTGAATGTTAATTCTTATTTTACCTTTAAGCACCTCCAATAGTATCGTTAAGCTGAATAATATGGTGTTGGTTATAATCATGATTAGGTACAGCCACGATAAATAAAAAGCTAGCTGCGACGATCAGAAGAACCATTTTTCTTAACATTGTCTAACCACACCTTTTCAATGAAATTTAAAAACTGCGTCTTTGTTTCATGTGCTGCATTCATTCTGAAATGTAAGAATAATCCCATGCAGTTTATAAAATAAGTTTCATTATTTATTATATGTGACTTTAGCATTGCATACATCAAGTGTTTAAAACCATCGTTATACCTCCCTTGATGCAAATAGTAATAAGCTAACTCGTATCCAAGACGTGCAAACTGTTCTGGTATCACTTGTTGGGTATACATATCAGATGACGGATTGTGTTGGGCAAATAAGTCAATTTTCTTTTTAAACCTTCGAAGTATATGATCTACATCTATACTATACTGGTTTGCCGCCGACATAACATTCAACACTTTTGTAACCATTTCTTTTTCAGAAGCATCTGGCGATGCAGCAATATATTCAACATAATTGTTTAGTACACTTATATCTCCAGATAATAGTTTATAGGTGTAGATATTACCTTCTGCCCAATCTTGAAACTGTTTAATCCAATGCAGAGTATCCTCGTCAGTCTCTTTGACCCAATCTAAATTAGCATAGGCGTATGTATATTCTAATGCCTGCTCATAATCGCCTTTGGCCTCATATACACTGGCACACAGTAAATCAGAATATGTAATGTACACAAATAATGGACGGCTCAGCCTCTTTTCAATTTCCGCAGGCTTTCGTTTTTTCTGCTGATGCTCTAATGTATATTGGATTTCCGCTTTATCTCTCATTTTTCGAGCAGTCACATCAAGCCGATCCCATAAACGCAAAGAACGATACACATTCGCCAAATCTTTTAGCGCATCAAGTTGGTCTATTTCATCCAGGCGTTCCACGAAGGGTTCAAATAGCGTTGCTGCCTTGAGATTACGGCTTTGGTCGTCTCCAACTTGAATCGAGAATATACGATATTGGCAGGTGGCCAAGCGTTCAGAATGCTGATATTTCTCCACTTCTGCGACATTCTCATAGAGAGGCAGCGCAGCAGCATGTCGTCCCTGTTCAAATAATGCTTCTGCAACATCAAATAGCCTGGACGCATACAGCGGATTATCCATGATATGCCCTACCATTCGACGGATTGCATCCAGCTTGTCCAGTTCTGCACAACGATACAATAATGGCTCGATTCGCCTAAAATTCGGGGAAAGATCAATGATGTAATTTTCTATGTATAGGTCATAAAAATAGCCTTCTGGCAAATCCATAGCCACAGTAATTCGGTCCAGCTGCTGTACGGAAACAGGACGATGCTGAGTAATCCAATTACTAAGCGTTCTTTGATGTACCCCTGAATATTCGGCAAATTGACTCAACGTCATATCATTTTGTTTTAGATAATACTCAAACTCCGCTGAAATCGTAGGTGTATGCTTCAAGTCATAACCACCCTTCACATAAAAATTCCATTATTTTAAAAATCACCCTCTATTCTTCTCCATAATTAACCATCTGTCAATATATTATGCAACTAATGTTCATAACGAAAATTCAGCATAACTTACACATATTGAGACATATTGGACGAACGACATCCTGAAATGATTGGATGGTTCCAAGTAAAAGGTTTCACAATGTTGACATGACTATATCATTTCCCTATGTGCATTCTCACCAGTAAATGATATAGAGGTCCCATGCAGAAACTCTGTTGGACCTTTTAATTACATGAAAAATCCCCTGATGTTGATGCAATCAAGGGATACATAGGTCATTTCTCTCGCTTTGATAATGCAAAGTTGATTATTTCTCCAGTCACAATTCCTGTCAAAATTGCATAGATTCCCATAGCGCTCATCTTATACCCCAAAGCGTAAAATAAGCCTATACCTATTGCGTAGCTCAATAAAATCGCTGCATAACGCCTTAGAAACTTACTCATGAAAATGCTCATAAGCAACTCCCCGGTTAATTTTATACTTCAATTATTGTAAAAGTTTGGTATCAATTATCAACACAAATTCCGTAATTGTTTCTCCTAGCTGTGAATATCCTTCCGACCGCATTCTCTAACTTTGTGCCTCTTCATTCTAGACAGATTGCATTGCTGATATCGAGTATTTGCGCGTCATTGCGAACCACACATACTTTCGTCCCATGATCAGCGCGGCTAATTTCCATCACATATGCTTTTTTCAGCCCTTTGTTGACCACAAGCAATCATTAAATATTCAAAAGTAAATCTATAATGTTGATAGAGTGCATTAAAGTTGAAAAAAGTGGAGTTTAAAATTATGACTATATAGATGATACGGTTTCAAAATACTCTCTCTGTATATGTCAATCAAGATTTCGGTGTTAATTGAGATATCTTCTGCTCATCATTCTTAGTTAAAGAACCCTTCTTTAAAATTGATTTTTTTGTTTCTGAGTAAGTATAGAGTACTGCTTGTGGAGAATCGTCACCTTTACTCACAAAGTCAAAACTTTTCCCATCTTTATGCCAAACTATAGATGAAATCAATGTAAAGTCCTTATCGGACACATGCATATAGCTCTTACGCTCAACATTGTATAGTCCGATATAACTTGAACCTAGATCACCGATTCCAAACGCAATCTTTTTTCCATCAGGCGACCAGTTATAGGCATCAATCTTTTCGCTCCCGGCTCCGTCACTATTCATCTCAAACATGTTTACAATAGTTTGAGTCCCATCGGATAAATTAATTAAAATAAGTCTACTCCCCTCGTGATCGCTTACATGAAGAGCTACCTGGTTGCTTTTAGATAAGGAAAGTGAGTTAACTCTCAAAGGTCGTGGGTTGAGCTTAACGAGTTGCTCTCCACGCTTACCTTTTATTTTCATAGAATTCACAACTTCATTGGCTTCGGCGGCTTCTTCCCCTTTAGCGTTAGTTAATTTTGCTGTAAAAGTAACGTCTTTATTTTTCCATACAATCTGTTTCCCCGAAACTACAACCTTAGATTTGTCTTGGTTATTATCATACTGAGAATAATCTAAGGTATTCACCTTTTTAACAGTTGCTCTAGATGTTTCTACAGTTGCTTTTTCGTCTACTTTTTTTACACCTTCCTTTGTGCTGTTTACCCCGGTATTATTCACTTCGGTCTGAGGTAGTTGATGATTTGAGCTTGCCTTACCACTACACCCTGAAATCACTAACATCACTATCGCACCTACAGACATAATCTGCACGAATTTCATAGTTTCCTCCTTACAATACAATGTGTCGTTATCCCTGCGTTCCCTTTTATAGTTGTTCTTCTTCTGGAATAGAGAAAAACATTTGCTTCGCCTGATCTTCAGTCGCTTCCCCCAGACGAGTTTTTTTGCCAGCTTTATCAATAGTCCCGAACGTGGTGCCACCCGGAACGCTATAATTATAATAAACTACGCCCTTTTGGATCGTTGGCATTTTGCCGCTTTGTTCAACAATTTTGTTGGTGAGGAACGGCAGGCTTGCATTTTTAGCTTCCTGTTGCAGGTTCAGCCTTGCAGACCAGAGCAGTTCTACATGTGTGTCAATGATACGATAGTAATTCACACTGTCCATGTGTTGTTCAAAAAATTCACTGGATTGGTTTTTTGGGAAGTAGCGAATATAAGCCATACTATCCCCTTCTTTACCTGACAGTACATTAACTTTGGCAATACGTGGAAGACTGTATGCACCATGACGAGCTACAGAAATATCGCTAGATTGGATTTCTTTCAGCATCTCTTCTGTCGGCTTAGCTACGTAAACTGTACGATCTGGGGCATCCCAGTACACTTGAGAACCGGACGCATCTGCAATGAAACGCAGCGGTACCATAACACGACCATTTTTCATTGCAGAAGAGGTAGACAGCGTTACTTTTTTATCACCTACCATTGTCTCTTTTTTACCAGCCACCAGTGTTGATTTTGTTCCGTTATTATCTACAGTTACCGTTTTAGAAGTATTGTTCCAGTTGATCGTTACACCAGGAATCGATCTTATCATATTCAATGCTACTAATGTGGAACCATTCTGAACATAGGGGTCTACATCCCCTGGCATGGGTACGTTATTCACTTGCACAATAATGGACTTGGAGGCTGCTCCAGAAACACCGCTAGCAAGCATACTAAAAGATATTGTTGATGCAAAAGCCGCTTTGAAAAATGTATTCATAATTATATTCACCTCAATAGTGTCTTCTTGTCAGCATTTCAAACTAAATTGAGCTTAGTAGTATTAATACATCGATTCAGTATTAGCTAGTGTTTTCTCGTCTCATTAGGAATAGGTTGGATAATATCTGTATAGGATTTCGCCT
>RCUE01000423.1_pt1 | contig 10546 bp, 10 predicted proteins | sample 2166111 | NCBI WGS metagenome assembly RCUE01 (sample SAMN09930795, study PRJNA488358) | compost metagenome | feature: garden; material: soil; isolation source: compost soil in phenylacetonitrile-enriched culture | place: Germany: Experimental Botanical Garden Goettingen | collected 2016-01-27 | reverse complement strand
CAAGCACCAAATCAATGGCGGCAGCGGCAAAGCCGATCATGAGTGAAATTCTAGCACCGGCCCATGTCCGTGCCCATACGTCCCTCCCCAGATCATCCGTGCCAAACCAGTGCTCTCCCGAAGGAGAAAGATTCGTCTTCAAAAGGGATTGATCACTGGGTGCATAAGGAACCATGGAAGGTCCAATAATTGCCAGCACAATAATAATAATAAGTAGAGAAAGCCCCAACAGAGCAAGCTTGTTGTTAAAAAGTCTGCGTAGCCGATCTCGCCAGGGTGATTCTTTGGGTCTGGTCAACGTGGGGGTGGGGATCTGGCTGCGGTCTACAAGACTAAACAGGCTGTCCTTTTCGACAGTAGGTGCTGCTTTCATGTTAATCTCCTTTGCTGTCTAATTTGATTCGCGGATCGACAAGGCGATAGGATATATCAATTAAAAATAAAGTAACGACCAGAATGGCACTGTAGAAAATGGTCGTCCCCATAATCACTGGATAATCCCGGTTAAAGATACTATCTACGAAGTATTTACCGATGCCGGGAATGGCGAATATTTTTTCGACGACAAAGGTACCTGTAATGACGGAAGCGAATAGCGGTCCGATAAAGGAAAGCACCGGAATCAATGCATTACGTAATCCGTGACGAAGAACTACTGCCCAAGAGGACAACCCTTTTGCTTTGGCAGTGCGTATGTACTCCTCATGCATAACTTCCAGCATGCTTGTCCGCATAAAGCGGGCGATAACGGCAAGAGGTGAAACAGCGAGAGCCAGCGACGGGAGCACCGTATGCTGCCAGGTTCCCCATGAGGCGACCGGAAGCAGATGCCATTGGACGGCAACATACTTGATTAACAGCGGTGCCAATATGAAGCTGGGTACGGAAATACCAACAATCGCGATAAACATCGAGATATAATCCAGTGGTCGATTATGGTGTAGAGCAGCCAGTGTTCCGAGCGAAATACCGGCAATAATCGCGACCACGATGGATTGAATACCCAGCAATGCAGAAGGTGGAAAACCTCGGGCAATGAGCATATTGACGTCCGTCGTTTTCGATTGAATAGACGGGCCCATGTCCAGCACTAGCAGATTTTTGAGATACAACACATACTGCACAGCGAGCGGCTTGTCCAGATTGTACCTGGCACGCATGTTTTGCAATACCGCTTCCGGAATGGTTTTGGAATCGTTCGAGAACGGATCACCCGGAATGATGTGCATGATGATAAACGTTAAAGTGACGATAATCCACAACGTAATGAACATCGTAAAGAGACGTTTTAAAATGTACATGGGGCTTTATTTCTCCTGTCTATCAAGCTGATTTACATACTACGGCTGCTGAAATTTTAAAATAAATAAAAGTATATAAGAATACTAGGAAATGATAAGACGGTTTAGGTGACATGTCAAGGTAAGGTTTTACATTATAGAACACAGGTCAAATTTTCGTCACAGGTTTTCCATTTATATAAGGCTAAGATTCCGCTTATTCCTCTCGACGAGTATCCTGCGGTATGTTATGATGATACTCTGATAACGTGTTAACGAACTAAAGCGTTTGCCACCTGTCCTTGGATACGGGGGTCACCATTGTTGGAGGGGAATAAGATGAGAAAAGCAGCCATGTTTACGATGTTGATTGGATTGATGATGATCGTGTTGGCCGGATGTTCCGGCGGTAAGGATGACAGTAAATTGATTATTGGAATTGATGATAAATTCGCCCCGATGGGCTTTAGAGATGAAAATAACGAGCTGACCGGCTTTGATATTGATTATGCAAAAGCGGCCGGGGAACAAATGGGTAAACAGGTGGAATTTCAGCCGATTGACTGGTCTGCCAAAGAATCCGAGCTGAACAGCGGACGTATTGATCTCATTTGGAATGGATACACCATTACGGATGAGCGTAAGGAAAAAGTGCTGTTCACGAAGCCATATCTGAAAAACAGTCAGGTGATTGTCATTCCGGCTACTTCCAGTCTTTCCAAGCTGGCTGATCTGACGGGCAAAACGGTCGGACTCCAGACGCTGTCTTCAGCAGCCGATGCATTGGATGCGAATCCGATCAAAAGTAAATTGAAGCCTGTGTCCGAGTACCCGGATAATGTTCTGGCTTTGACGGACTTGAAAACCGGACGTCTGGATGCGGTTGTCATTGATGAGGTCGTAGCCAAGTATTATATGTCGAAGGAACAAGGGACGTATAAGCTGCTTGATGAATCATTGGCCCCTGAGGAATACGGCATCGGTGTGAAAAAAGGAAATGAAGAGTTGTTGATGCAGCTGCAATCCGCTTTGGATGAGCTGCACAAGAACGGAAAAGCTGCTGAAATTTCGAAAAAGTGGTTTGGTGAAGATAAAGTATTAAATTAATACGTAGTGTATTGAACTAAGGGTTTAGGAGTCGAAGGTCATGAGTATGGAATATATTTTACGAATTATGAAGCCTATGCTTGAAGGGGCACAGATGACGGTTATTTTATTTTTCATCACGCTCATCTTGTCTATTCCATTGGGTTTTATCGTTACGTTGCTGGCCAAAAGCCGAATTAAGCCAATCGCCTGGCTGATGCATACGTACATTTATGTTATACGCGGTACGCCGCTATTGCTGCAATTATTGTTCTTTTGTTTTGGTCTGCCGATGTTGCCTGTCATTGGGGAGTATCTGGTATTGGACCGGACAACGGCTGCGGTACTGGCGTTTGTACTGAATTATGCGGCTTATTTTGCAGAAATTTTTAGAGGCGGAATGTTGTCGATTGATAAAGGGCAATACGAGGCTTCGCAAGTGCTGGGCTTGAGCAAGTCGCAGACGCTGATTAGAGTCATTGTGCCGCAAATGGTACGGATTGCTTTGCCTGCGGTAACCAATGAAGCGACAACACTGGTAAAAGATACGGCACTACTGTATGCAGTAGCGGTACCGGAACTGCTGCATTTTGCCAATACGGCTGTAAACCGTGATTTCTCGATTGTACCTTATGTTGTAGCGGCGGTTATTTATTTGTTGTTAGCTTTGGTGCTGACGCTATTCTTCAGGGCGCTGGAAAAACGTTTTAAATTCGAGTAAAAGGAATGTCGGGATATGAATACTAATGCAATAGAAGTAACCGATTTGAAAAAATCGTTCGGCAAGCTCGACGTTCTGAAAAGAGTGAGCTTTAACGTTAAAGCGGGCGAGGTTGTAGCCGTCATCGGTCCTTCAGGTTCAGGAAAAAGTACCATGCTCCGTAGTTTGGTACACCTGGAAGATGTGACGGGCGGGACGATCCGCATTCATGATAAAGCACTGGTGGAAAACGGTCAGTACGCTCCGGCAGGTGACATTAAAGGCATTACCACCGGTATGGGCATGGTGTTTCAGCATTTTAATCTGTTCCCTCACTTGACGGTGCAGGATAATCTGGAGCTGGCTCCGAAGCTGGTGAAAAAGGTGAGTAAGGCTGAACTGCGTCGCCAAAGCGCTGAGTTGCTGGCTAAAGTCGGATTGGCAGATAAAGCAGATGCGTATCCATCCCGACTGTCGGGAGGGCAGAAGCAGCGCGTGGCGATTGCCCGGGCAATGATGATGAACCCTGATATTTTACTGTTTGATGAGCCGACCTCGGCCCTTGATCCCGAGCTGACGGGTGAGGTGCTGCGAGTTATCAAAAAGCTGGCTGAGGAACATATGACGATGGTCATCGTGACCCACGAGATGAACTTTGCGAGAGATGTGGCGGATCGTGTCATTTTTATGGATAATGGCGAAATTGCAGAATCCGGTACACCAGAGCAGATTTTTGGCAATCCTCAGCTGGAGCGGACGAAGGTGTTTTTGAATCGGGTGGGGGATTAAAAATATAGTTGCTTGTTAGAGTGTGTGTCGGTGAGCAATATGTTTTTAAGCAGGAAGTATGAGGGAAGAATAAAAGCAAGGGAGATGGCAAACGCCATCTCCTTTTTGTAGTTATAGAGTATGCGAACTGTGTAACCACATTTGGGCAATATGTAGATTGAGGTTCGTATACAGATTATTATTTTTAATCTTTACATACCTACCGAAGGTATGTAGAATGAAAGATACCTACCGAAGGTAGGTTTTAAATGATGAGAGGATGAGTCGACCATGAATAAAACTCGCAACGAAATCATCTTTACGCTAATCATCAATCTTGTATTGCCTTATTTGGCTTATCGCCTGCTAATTCCGTATACGAGCAGTGTGGTGGCTCTGTCTTTTGCTGCTCTTGTACCACTATGCGACTCACTCTACAATCTTATAAGGACGCGCAAAGCAGATGTGTTCTCTGGCTTTATCTTTCTTGGTCTGATTCTGGGCGTGGTGGCCGTTCTCTTGGGCGGTGACGAACGCTTCATTTTGCTACGGGAGTCTTATGTAACCGGTATTATGGGGTTGGTGTTTCTAGGCTCGCTGCTCTTTGGTCGACCATTAATTTATTATTTTGCGGAAAGATTCACAGGTCATAATCCTCAGATAAACGATAAATGGGAGAAGCTTCCACGCTATCGCTTTAACTTCCGCCTGATAACGGCGGTGTGGGGACTCAGCCTGCTGCTGGAAGCCTTCATCAAAGTAGTGCTGGTATATTTGCTGACCATACCGACCTTTCTGGTCGTATCGTCGTTCTTCACCTACGGGCTTATTGGTTTGACGATCTGGTGGAATATAGGTTTCATTAAACGAATAAAAAGACAGACAAACGGGAGGTAAAAGATTATGCAAGATAAAGCGATGAACGACAGTCTAAAAAAGCTGCTTGAGATTGCCGAAAAGATGATTATGGAGAAAGGCTGTCGGGCGACGACACTACAGGATATTGCGGATCGCAGCGGACTGACTAAAGGAGCCATTTACCATTATGTCAAAAGCAAAGATGAATTGTTCGGTATGATTCTGGAGGCGGGAATGGAGAAAACCAATCAGCGCTTTTTTGAATCTGTCGCCCGGACTCCCGCAGGACCAGAAGGAATCAAATCCCCGCTTAACACCTTAACTGAACGGCTTCGTAACATCGGTAGTGGGGACAGCGCTGCCAGCCTGATTTTTATTTATCTACTCAGCCAACAGGATAAGCCCGCCGTGGCTGGCATTCTGAAACGTTATCATGAAGCATCTATCCTCACTGCCAAAACGTGGATCGAAGTCGGACAGCAGAATGGAGCTATCCCTGTTTCAATCGATGCGGACAGGACAGCTCGGATGTTCACCGTGTTCAAGAACGGACTGCAAGTTCAGCATAACATAGTGACCGATGGCGATAAAATCAACGAACTGGAAATTTACGAGTTCTTGATGAATGCGCTGGGCGCAGGAAGAGGCTAGGCAGCCCCTCCATTCGTCTGAAATTCTCTTAAAGTATTCCATTCGTTCAGCTATCCCTGGATTTTACCTTTAAGTTTATATTCTACTGAGGAGAAATCTAGGGATAACAGCGATCGGAAGAACAATCTGCATGCGTAGCGGGCTCACCACCATAACTCCTCCATTATCTATCTATTAGGATCAACAATTTCTTTGTCCTCGCTAAATACTTCAATCATCGTTAATGCCCCCGCCCGGTACCCGTGAATGAATGCTGCTGCGGAGTGCAGGGAAGTTGACTCGCTTAATAAATCAAACATGACTTCAATTGATTCAAACTCGACTGCTGGTAATTTGCTTTTCAACATCTCCATGAGATCACTAATTTTTTGATTCACTTTTTGAGATTCAGGGTCGGTTGAATGTATCTGTTCACTAGGACGCCATTTCCCATAATACATATCCTCTAAAATCATTTTTTATCAAACCTCCTATGAAAAGTTAAGTGTTTGTCCTCACGTGAATCGAGATTTCCCATTATGCACTGCTAATCACCCAAGCACATTTTACTGTATGTGATGGATGCATATTGATATTTATGCGTTATTTGCATAAAGTTTTTTTAGTATATAAGCTGAGTTGAAAATGTACATGAGGCGCCACTACGCTGCCGGGTGTTGCTTCACATCGCTGTAATACTGGAATTATTCTATAAAATTCAAAGAAAGCTAAACATAATAGAGTTAAAGCTTTAATTTGCTAGGTTTATATGCAAACGCTATTATTCTATAATTTCACTCAGAAAGGAGGTTAAAGTAAAAAAATACGGAATATGGAACGTATAGGTAATATACTGCAAAGAGAATCAACCAAGCAAGTGTATGGGACAAACACAAAATTTTAGGAGGTAGAGTATGTTTAATTTTAGTAAGAAAATGATGACGGTAGTTCTTGCAGCTTCCATGAGTTTTGGATTATTTGCAACAACCTCAAGTGCAGCGACAGACTATTGGCAAAATTGGACCGATGGCGGTGGGACGGTCAATGCTGTTAATGGATCAGGCGGTAATTACAGCGTAACATGGAAGGATACCGGGAATTTTGTTGTCGGCAAAGGCTGGACTACTGGATCGCCAAACAGAACGATCAACTACAATGCCGGTGTCTGGGCGCCGTCCGGTAATGGATATTTGGCTCTCTACGGGTGGACGAGAAACTCACTCATCGAATATTACGTCGTTGATAGCTGGGGTACTTATCGACCTACCGGAACGTATAAAGGTACGGTGACCAGTGATGGGGGCACATATGACATCTACACAACAATGCGATACGACGCACCTTCCATTGAAGGCCAAAAAACGACGTTTATTCAGTACTGGAGTGTTCGACAGTCGAAGAGACCGACCGGGGGCAACTCCACAATCACTTTCAGCAACCACGTGAAAGCATGGGCGAGCAAAGGAATGAATCTGGGAAGTAACTGGTCTTACCAGGTGTTGGCGACAGAGGGGTATCAGAGTAGCGGGAGCTCTAACGTAACGGTGTGGTAACCACTCAACTGCAAGCTGTTCAACGAACAGGCGCGATTGGGACTGTCTCACGGGATAAGCGGGTTTTGAGAGCTGTCTGATAGATAGGGTTTAAATGAATCGATCATGGAGGACTCACCGAGCCCTAAGTATTGTAGACAGGCCGATGACCGTTCCCCTCCAGTCTATCCGTCAGTGCGGATGCGTTGAAGGCCGTTTCCTGCCAGGCGAACGGCCTTCGACGCTGCTGGAGGCGAGTTGCAGGCCATCACGGCCTACTATTTTTCCTATCAGCTTAAAGGAGATCTATCCATGAGAAAGCTATTAATGTTTATTTTAATAGCAACAATAAGAATGATAACGATAATATAAAATGGACAGTAACGATCAACGAGGGAGCTAACGGTTACCGATTGCCTACAGAAGTGGAGTGGGAATATGCTGCAGGCGGAGGTCAGGCGAGCAAGGGCTACACATACAGTGGAAGCAATAATGCCGACGAGGTCGCATGGTATTGGAAAAACGCCGGAGACAAATACTTATCTGGAGACTGGAACTGGCCTATCATAGAGAGCAACTATAATAAAACAAAATCGATCGGTACCCGGAAACCCAACGAGTTAGGAATTTACGATATGTCCGGCAACGTCAGCAACAACGAGATATCTTTCCGAGGTAAGTTCGATGCGAATGGCTTTGGTCCCGATCAAGGGTTTCGTATAGCTCGTAGAGAATAGTCGGAACAAGGCACAACAAATGAAGGTTAAACTAACGGGCAGTTTAGGTTAATACAGTTCTACCCCACCGAGAAGACAGGGTCGGGGAGTGTCCTTATCCTGCCTTCTTGCATGTTATATGTTTTCTACTGTACTAAATTATCCAAATCCGGCTGCAATTTGGTCCGCAGAACATACAGCATGATGGCACCAACAAGGAACGCGACGGCATCCGAAATGACAAGCGACCAGACCACCCCGTGGAATCCGTTCATTCGATTAGCAATATACAACACAGGAATCAGAGTAACTCCTTGAATAACTGACATAATAAACGCGGCGGTTCCTTGCGCTGTTGCTTGAAAGATACCGGTAAACAGCGAGGTCATTCCTGTAATGAACAAGGATAAGAACGTCACATGTAGAATGTAGCTACCCATTTCAATTAATTGCGGGTCACTCGTAAATAAACCAATTAAGTGGTCGGAAATCAGGTAGACGATAACACCAAACACGATTGCTAACGCCACAATAGCTTTGATTGTAAATCCAGTGGTATGCTTCATGCGTAATTTATTCGCTGTAAAAGAGAAGGCAATCAACGGCACGACTCCCTCGCATAAGCCCATCAGAATAAACTCAGGAAATTGCAATAGGCGTGATGAAATTCCGTAAGCCGCTACGGCCTGATCCCCATAATCGACAAGAAAATGGTTAAAGATGAGCGACATTGCACCCAAGAAGATACTCATAACAAAGACGGGAACTCCGATTTTGAATACATTGCTCAGAATATCCGTGGTAGCCTTAAACCATTTAACGGAGACAGTTAAGAATTGGCTCTTATATCCCATATGGAAGGCGTAGAATGCACTCGCAACCAAGTTAGAGATGACCGTAGCAGACGCAACGCCGATCACGCCCCAATGGAAGACGAAGATGACTAGCGCGTCGAGAATAATATTCACGACAACACTGAGAATCATACCGATCATCGACGTGATTGCTGCACCCTCGGAGCGCACAATATTCTCCAGCGTGAAGAATAATACGACGAATGGTGAACCAATAAGCATAATCGTGACATAGTCCTTCGTGAATCCGAAGGAGTCAGGTGTTGCCCCGAGGCCATGAACGATTGGATCGATCAACGGGAGACCGACCGCCATCACGATAAGACCGAGAACTAAACTGCTGTAAAAGGCGAATGAAGACACATGCTTCACATCGTCATATTTTTTCTCTCCCAGCAAACGGGAGATGAATGTGCCACTACCCATGCCTATCAAGTTGCCTAGTGCCATAATGATCGCGAATAACGGCAAGGTTAGTGCGAGTGCGGTTAACATGGCAGTATTGCCCAGTGTACCAAGGAAATAGGCATTTAAGATGGAATAGATGACATTCATTGACGTACCTAGCATCATCGGTACAGCGAAGTGAGCTACGGCTTTTGCGACCGGTGCTTTTTCAAAGTAATGGAGGTTTTCTGCATCCATGCGAGTCACTACTTTCTTTATTTATTTTGTCCTTCAGTCTAACACTGTTAGGTTGTGCCTTACAGTGTTAGATGATATCATGAACCTATGAACCTGTAAAGCATAAACTTACACTGTTAGATAAAAGGGCGGATACCGATGAAAAAAAAGCAGCCTCAAATTTCGGAGGATAAGATTTTGGAAGCCTCGTGGGAGCTTCTTGGAGAGGAGGGTATCGAGAAATTCAGTATGAGACGATTGGCCGACCGGCTAGGGATTCAGGCTCCCTCTTTGTACTGGTACTTCAAGAGCAAGCAGAATCTCTATCAGCGCTTGGCCAACCAGGTATCGAAAATGATTCTGGAGGAGTTTCATTCCGAGGGGGGCTGGAAGGAGCAGCTGACGGGGCTTGCGGTAACGATGCGGAGTGTGCTCTACCGGTACCCCTGCTCCACGCAGCTCATGATGATGACGCTGCCCCACGAACCGGACATCATCCGGTTCACCAACCGTATGCTGCTCTGCGTGGAGTCGACACCGCTTGAGCAAGAGCAGAAAATGCAAGTGGTTACTACGCTTGTGAACTATGTCTCCTACTTCGTCCTAGACGATTATCAGCATGAGCGTAATGTCTCCGCTATCCTCAAGGATCAGGGAGCACTTCCGGGTGAGGAGATGATTCACCTTCTGAATTCCATGAGCGAGACAGAAGTGGGACTATTCCGGAGGATGTTCACGAACGGGCTGTTCGAGCTGATGGGGACCGACGGAGCGTTTGAGTTCGGATTGAAGCTGATTCTGTTGGGGGTTGAGCAGGTGATAAAGGAGCAGGAAAGTAGTATGTAAAAACCGCCCATCCGGTTATTGGATGGGCGGTTTCAATTAGGTTACGTTTACCCTAAATTGTTAGTGAATTTATAATCTTCTGTCTGTCTTTTGTCCTTTGTAAACGTGATTTACTTGTATTAATCATCAAGACAGGAAATATGTATCTTCAACTCAATTACTAAGCATAAAATCAAAAGAAGCATTTATAAAGTTGATGTTATTGTCATATAAAATAATGATAGATTAACTAGTACTGGAGTACATTACAGAAAAGAGAACTTTATCACCGATTTTTTTAGCACGTAATAGCGAAGAATTCGCTTTTGATATCCGCCGCTATTCAACTAAAGGGCAGTTATTCAAAGTGACTTCATATCAATGTAAGTTTTACCCGCTCAAGGATTTCGGTGTTTTAAGTCTTGTAAGAACTTCTGATTTACGCAAAGTAGCTCTCCAAGCCGCAAATCACGCGGCATTCAATGAGATATTGTTTTTTTTCGATGTGGATATCTTTTTTAATATGGACTGTATGTTCAGTCATGATTAAAATGCTAATCAAGAAAATATTACCTCACTGGGGAGGGGAACAAGGTGGAACTTTTTTACGAAATCGAAGGGAATGGAGTCCCTATAGTCATGATTCACTCGGGAGGTGTCGACTCAAGGGTAT
>RCUE01000422.1_pt1 | contig 10577 bp, 7 predicted proteins | sample 2166111 | NCBI WGS metagenome assembly RCUE01 (sample SAMN09930795, study PRJNA488358) | compost metagenome | feature: garden; material: soil; isolation source: compost soil in phenylacetonitrile-enriched culture | place: Germany: Experimental Botanical Garden Goettingen | collected 2016-01-27 | reverse complement strand
AATTAAAGAAAACTTCAATTCCCATATAGAGTGGTTAATCTTTGGAGATACGCCTGTATCAAAAAACGCTATTTTTAATTTAGCCATTGAAGCTCAGGAATTAGAACTTATTTCTTTGTTTCGAGAACTTACTAAGGAAGATAGAGATAAAATTATTGATTTTATAAAACTGAAGATTGTTCGGTACTAATCTTTCACGAGAGCTCCTTAATGATATGTCTTAGAAATACTCATTTTAATTTTGGTACATACAAGTCACAAACGAGCTCTCTTACTTTGGAGTACAAATCCCTATTGTAATAACGGTCAATTGACAAAAAGCACGACGCGCAAGATCAGGCGTTACAAATGGAATTATTTTGAAGTAACCATTATAGGATACAGATAGAAGTACTATTCAAACGTTGATCTATACCTTATTGAGTTAACTGGTGAAATCCACTAATGGAGTAGTTTCCAACTTTCTTTGTATGGCGATTTTTGGTGGTTCCAGACTTTTTTTCTCGTGTTTATCAAGTGTCGGAGCTAATTCAATAAAATGAACAAAAGAGACGTCATTCTCAAACGTCTGTCTCCAAAGGGGGATTCCTAGTGCGGCTAGCTGGAGACTCGAAGTTATTCAGTGACAGGGAAAGGGAAGCCTGTCACTACACCCGCAGAATCTGTTTCTTTGCCTCTTGGAAGAGGTTTGACTCCCGTTGCTCTACCTGCTCATCCTGCTCTCTGAGCAGGTTTTTGCTTTTTATTGAGTAGAGTATAGAAATGAGATTATTAAGTCTTAAAGGTTCACTATGATTTGTAAACATCATATGAAACGAGGAAAGATGGGGGGAATTAATTATATTTACTCACTCTCCTAAGATATACGATTTGATAGATTAGTTGTATAGCAAGTCTTTATTGTTTACATTGAAAATAACACTTATTATGGTTCTTTCTGTAAACAAAATCACTAATCTGTCCGATACATACATAAGGATGTTTTATTGTTAAATATACCCTTGAAAATTATGATTTCACATATCATTTATATTAGATTTCGGTTTAAGATAACCAGCTATTTTAATATGTACGGTAGTATATAAATGCAGCAACCAGAAAGGAGATGGAACGTGAATCGTGAGGAAATTCTTCAACATTTTGCAAATGAGGTCCACGAACCGTTAAAGCATCAAATGTTATTTACGTTGGAAGCCTCTTTTCAAAATCGTAAGCATGCTTTGGTGAAGACATTTCGTAATTCACTGGAGCAACTACTCGGGAAAGTCAAGCAGATGCAGCGAGAAGGTACCAAGCAGGCGTTGGGATATATATCTTACTCCATGCTTCGTACCGAATTAGCAAACGGAAGGGCGACCTATTTGGTGGAGGCCATGGACAAGACGTGGTTTATGGATCGCCATCCTTGCCGAAATACTTATGATGCAGAATGGGCCTTTCGCTATTTGGACGAGTGGGAGACGGAATTAAGTAAGCATGCTAAGAAATATGGTGGAAGAATCGGCTTGGATGATATTCAAAGGATGAAATTGCGCGCGGCAATACATATTCACCAATATATCATTGCTTTGGCGCGTTTTAGTATCACAGAAGAATGGTTGGATGAAATACAGTTTGCTCATGAAATACAGTTGGAAGATGTGTTCGAGCTGAGAGTCGGAGAATATTGGGACCAAAGTGAAGTCGTTTATAAACGGGATGTGCGTGTCAAAGATTCGACGGTGACGAAAGATTGGCTTGAGGAAAAGAAGCCATATGACTACATACATGAAGTTTTTCGGGGAATTGACGGATCTCGAGGAGATTATGAGGGAATACGTCTGCAATATGCCGATTTGAGTGAAAGTTCTTTTAACAATAGTGTTTTTACAGGAGGAAATCTGATCGGTTCCCGTTGGAATAAAGCCTGTTTACAAGAAGCGGATTTTAGCGGTTGTTTGATTCAGGAAGCCCGTTTTGAACAAGCCAACTTAAAGGGAGCATCTTTCCGGGATGCAATAGCTGTACCTGGAATTTACCAGTCTAAACGATGGGAAAGACCCGGTTTTCAACCCGTAAGTTTTGCAGGAGCGGATCTTACAGGAGCTCAATTTCAGGGAGCCTACTTGAAGGATGCAGATTTCACCGGGGCCATATTGCAGGGGGCTGACTTTATGGGTGCAGCGTTTGAGGGAGCCTGCTTCAAAGGAGCGGTGCTGGATGGAAGCCGGTTTAGTTTAGGTATGCATCCAGCCGTTCAGAGTCTAACTTAATTTGGATAACACAATGTGGGACAAACGGAAAGGGAATGGAGGGAGCGTGGCATAGTGGAGTATTTCCTTTGTCAGCAGGATGATCGGATGTTGAATGCTGCTGTACCCGTGTGGGATGAAGAGGCAAATGCAGAGATGATGGACCTAAATGGCTGGACGAATTGGCCTCTATCTTATGCTGCACAGTTTAAGGTTAATGGTCACGATTATACAATTTACCCTGATATTCTAATGGGTTCCAGGATGATGGTATCTGATGCTGTGCATAAATTGTTACAGGTCTTTGTGCCGGGCTTGTTTAGCCGCATGGCTTTGCTTCGGGATATGGAACGTTCGCAGCAAAAGTTGTATTGGATGACTCAACCCCCGTTAGTGGATTGTTTGGGTGAGCAAAGTCAATTTCATCCTGGAGGAACATTGATGAAGCTAGTCGTAGATCGAAAACGTACCGAGGGGAAATCCCTATTGCAAGTTCAAGGGTTGCGTGAAACCTGCACGTTGGTCAATCTGACCTTGGCGGAAAGTCTGCTGCGGAGGGGGACAAGTGGCATCACCTTTCAGGAAGTCGTCATGCAGTAATAAAGATGGGAGTGGATAATGTATGGAACATCTGGATCAGAAAATAGTCTCGATGCTACACACAGTAGCTGTAGAAAATATCGAAAATGATCAATCTTTAATTGAGCATGAAGGGTTGAATCACGCTCACGGGAAGGAGCCGTTTGGACAGCCGCTACAAACACTTATGCAAATTGGCGGAGAAAGACTGGTCTTTGCTCAGCGACATTTGTTGGATGAACGCATTTGTATTACGATGCCAAATAGCTTTCGGGATATGCCCATGCACGAGCAACGATTAAAATATCCTTCTCATCATCGTCCGGATTTTATTTTTACCAATAACACAGGCACGATTAACTTAACCTTCAAGCATACCGAGAGTCCATTACAAACCGAAGAGTTGGAGTACTTTACGGATGAGATGGCTCAGGTGGTAAAGCAAACCCAGAAGTTGACTGAATGGTTTGGCCATGAAGTGCTGGAGAACGAAGAGTGTCGGATTGGATACTGCGAATTTATGACACCAGTATGGAACGCACGTGTATATAATTTATCCTTCTTTACGGTGCTGGAAGGACGTGCGCTAATGTGTACTTTTAACTGTACGGATGAAGAGATGGCAACCTGGCAGCCAATAGCCCGCAGTATGCTGCTAACGTTGAAAATAGAGTCTGAGCGAAAGGAAAATCAACTCTTATGACATTAACCCACATTACATATGATCGGTTGCAAATTACACCATTTGAATTGGTTAGCATTCAGGAACTCCATATGACCAAGCGGCTGAATGAGCACACCCGGCTCTCTTTTACCGCTATTTTACCTGAAGAATTACAGGACAGCTATGTCCAGTTGATCGAAGCCGATTCCCCGGTTTGTGTGTCGCAACTAGATGAAGCAGGCACTCCAACACCGCTATTTAACGGAACGGTGCTCCATATGGAAGTCAAAGTGGTCAGAGATGTGTATTACCTGGAGGTTGAGGCGATATCACACACGTATAAACTGGATATTCATAAAAAGAACAGGTCGTTTCAGGACAAAAATATGAAGGTTGAGGAATTGCTGCGGGCTGTAGGAGCAGATTATCCCGGTTTTGATATCATTGATTCCGCTACAGGGGGAGCGGCTTTAGGCCGTATAGCAGTCCAATATCGTGAAACCGATTGGGAGTTCCTCAAGCGGATCGCTTCGCGTTACCATACTTCACTCACACCTGCGTCGGTATTTGATGTGCCAAAGTGCTATTTTGGAGTCGAGGAAACCCAGTCTGGACTGGACTTAACCAATTATCATTATACCGTCAGCAAGCGAGTTGGAGATTATCGTTATTTTAACGGCAATGATACAGCACATGTAAACGAGCATGATTTTATTGATTACCGGGTTGAGGCGGAGCAGGTATTAGAGCTCGGCAGCACCGTTACCTTTAAGGGTAAAAATCTGTATGTGTACAAGGTAGACACTCATATGCAAAAAGGAATGATGCAGCACGTGTATACCCTGACTTCCCACAAGGGATTGAGACACCAAGAGGTGTTAAACGAGCAGCTTATCGGTCTGTCTTTACCTGGTAAAGTCATTCAGGTAGAGCGAGATCGTATCAAACTACATTTACATATCGATGCTGCGCAGGACCCTACAAAGGCCCACTGGTTTACCTATGTTTCTCCTTATACTGCAGAAGGACATAGCGGATGGTACGTAATGCCTGAGCTCGGGGATACCGTTCTGCTCTATTTCCCTACCCATCGAGAAGAAGAGGGCATGGCAAGTACATCTTTGCGCGAAAAGAATCGGAGTGCGGGGCAACACGCTCTTGCACATCCTGACATCAAATTGTTTCGTACCGCGCACGGCAAGGAAATCAAATTAACCCCTGATGAAATTATCATCACCAGTAAAGAGGGGACGATGTATATCCAGTTAAATGAGAAAAATGGAATTCACATTGTAAGCGATAAACAGATTCAATTTTCAGCAGGAGGGAATATCTCCCTTCATTCCGGCAGTAAAGTGAAAATCACGGCCGGGGATGAAATTCAAATGACGAGCAAAGGCAGTACCGTATCGTTGGGTGGAATAACCAATGTTCTGGGTAGCGAAGTGAAAACAAACTAAGAAAGGACATGGGGAAGGGGAAGAGAAGAATGGCAAAAAAATCTCATTCGGAAGAGGGAACTATTCAGGCTGGACGGGGAAGCAAGCAGGGCTACGTAGTTGCCGGGGCCATCTTGAGCTGCAGCTTTGGTACGCAGCCGACACGGCTCAAACGACCGTTCAGTCACGGCGTATATGTGAAGGAGAAAGCCCAAATGAATGTTGGAGATTACTTGCCCGGCACCAATATCAGCAATTTTGGCCGTTGCTCCTGCCCAGCCAATCCAGCGGTCAAAAGCAGTGACATGGTCGATATTTATGGGGTCAAAAAAGCGAACTGTGTTCCGGTGATCACCGGACCCTGGATCGGGGGCAAAAGCGATGTGCTTGTGGAAGGAGAACCGGCCTTGCTGGACCAATGTTCGAATGCGTGCCTATACGGGGGAATGATTCGGATTACAGACGATGGCCAGACGCTGGAGTAAGGAGGTACAAGTTGGATCACATACAAACGATGTTAACGTATAAGGAACTGGAATGTACAGGTCCATATCCTCTTCAAACGATAAACGAACTGCGTATCGAACGAAAACTAAATGACCACGTCCGGTTAAAGATCAGTGGATGGATAGATGAGGAACAGAGAGATCATTACATAGAACAGGATCAGGATAACGAACCGGTCATTATCCGTACCAAAACAGAAAATGATCAGCCTGAACGCATTTTGTTCCATGGTTTACTGGTCCATGCAGAAACACGGATGGTGCGTGGCATCTATTATGTGGAGCTTGAAGCCGTATCTCATACAATTCAGTTGGATATCACACCTGTAACTCGTTCTTATCAGGATACTTTAATGCCCTACGGAAATTTGATCAAGCAAATCATACAGAAGTACAGCCAGGCCGATGTTATTGATAACGTAACAAATGGTGCTACCCTGCATGCATTTACTTTACAGTATCAGGAGACGGATTGGGCCTTTCTCAAACGGGTCGCTTCCCGATTTGGAGCTATGCTGGTCCCGGAAATTTCACTAAACGGGCCCAAATTCTGGTTGGGTATGCCGGAGGGACAATACGTTGAAATGAAGCATCCCGTTTACCGTACTCGGCGCAGTTTTGATCCCAACAGCAAAACAAAATTTAGCTACTTGCTGCAGAGTGAAAAGCTTGCCCGGCCCGGGGATCTGACGGATTGGAATGGCGAGCAATGGATGGTAGCGGAAGTCACTTCTGAATTGCAAAAAGGAGTACTGCTACACGAGTATGAACTGGTTCACGAACAGGGGATTCAGCAAACAGAGATTTTGTACTCGAACCTCACCGGAGCCTCACTGGAAGGGCATGTATTAGAGGTCCAGTCAGGCCGAATACGTGTTCATCTTACAGTGGATGAAAAGCAGGATCGGGAAACGGCATGGTGGTTTCCATATGCTAGCAGTTATACAGCCGAAGGGAATAGCGGTTTGTACGTCATGCCGGAACGAGGAGATAGGGTATCCGTCCGGTTCCCTACAGAGCAGGAGGCGGATGGATATGCGGCAAGCTCCATACGACAAGGGAGAAACTCGCCAAAGCTCGCTGACCCAGCCACCAAGTATTGGGGGACACCTCATGACAAGGATATCAAGCTAAGTGCCAGTGAGTTGAAGATGACGGCCAAGTCGGAGCAGGTTTACATTCAATTGAATGCATCGGGTGTTCAGGTCGTCAGTGAGCATGAATTGTCATTGTCGGCGGGCAATACACTTTCATTGCATGCAGATGGGGAACTAAATATTCAAGCTGCCGAGGCCATCTATTTCAAAGCAGGCAGCAGCAGTTTGATGCTGGACGGTGAAACGGATATCCGATCCGCTAAAGTTCAACTGGAAGGGACGGTTAAAAAACCGGTTTTTGTAGCCGAACTGGCTCCGGTCTGGGAACCGCCATTAATGTCTGTAAAAGCCTATGCAGAGGCGCAGGCGGCGAAAAGTACAGCAAGCAGCAGTACAGGAGGAAGCTCCAATTCAGGCGCTACATCGAAAGATGAGGGAGCCGTTAAGTCAGCCGTAAACACTCCCAGCTCACCGAAGGCCAGTCTACTGGATGGTGTATTGGGACTAGCCCAGAAAGTATGTGATGTGGCTGGGTCTATTCCTGTCTTGGGAGCCATTCCAAAAGCAGCAAGTCAAAAAATAGCTTCGATTCGTTCCGAGGTCGCTTCCTCCGGACCGTCATCCATAGTTAAATATGCGGCAGCAGGCTTGTCCATGATCGCCAGTGTACCTTCCCATGGTTGGGGAGTGGTGTTGGGGAAGACCGCCAAGGTTGCTGCCCAAACCTTACAGGCGCATGCGGAGGAACAGAGGGCGCGTGAACAACATGCGATGATGGATTTCCTGGGCAAGGTGTGGACGAGTGCCAGAGGATATGGAGGAGTACAATCCATATCGGATTTCATCAACTATGTAAAAGGAGTCAATCAGGCTTCCGTCCAAGCCTATAGTGATATTCCTTCTGATATACGGGAACGCTGGTATCAAAGAAATGTGGATCAACAGTTTGAGGATGCGCTGGATGCTTATTATAATAATCAGGATCTCTCCACAGATATAATTGCATTAATGGAGCATCAGCGGCAGACAGACAACCATTTTCGATATAGTGACAGAGCTTTGATGAGTTCCAAGTATCGGGACGATATGAAAGGATACACGACGGAACAGAAAAAATATTTGATTGATTTTCTGAATTCAATTGACGATTATAGAAAAGAGTATGGGCCGTTTAGGGAAAGTCCTTTTATGAAAGATCTGGATAAGACTGAGCGGATTGTGTTGAGTGAAATCAAAAACTCCTCTCATGAATATCTAGAGGCAACATGGGAGCGAATACGTAACTTTCCTAATCTAGATATTAGCCAAATGGTAGTCGATAACTTTAAAGGAAAACAAGACGTAGCAGATAAAATTGTTAAAGTCATAACGCAACCAGAGGCTGTTTATGAAAAAGCAAAAAATAGCTCCAAACAAGAAAATGCCCATCTGTTAGTAGAAGCAGCATTTGCGTTTGTAGTTGGAAGGAAAGGAAAGAAAGGAAAGGAAGGAAAGAAACATTCCAAAGATGACGGTGCTTCACCAGGAGGATCGCATAAGAAGGATGATCATCTCTCTGAGGGGCCAGAATCTATACCACCTGAGAAATTATTAGGAATTGAACATGCAAATATACTAAATCCAAGAGATTCCTTAAATCAAAAAATTCCAGTAAGAGGCGGTATATCAGGAAAAACAGAAAGTCGTCATTTAACTAAACATGAGAGAAATTTAGCTAATCAAATTCTTGATGATATTTCAGCGCAAGCTCGGGGTGACAAAAGCGCTAAAGCGCGTTTAGAGGCATTAAACGATCATGTTCTTGATAATAGGCGTAATGGGCAGAATTACGCAGGGTGGAATTCTGTATATATACGAGATGAACATGGAAACAATGGTGTAATGCGAATTATTTATAAGCAAACTCCTAAAGGGATTGAGTGGCATGTAGTACAATGGCACTAGGCTTTCTATGGTAGAATTGCTTTTATTGCCATTAATCTGATATAAAGTCGTGTAAAAAGTTAAATTAAGTAACACTAACAATAGAAAGGGAGAAAGTCTAGTGGACGAGAAAGTTAAATATATTAATGAGCTATTCAAATATCTAACACAAAATAATGATACAAAAGAATATCAAACGTTTTTTGCTCTACTAGAAAAAGTAAAATATAATCCTAGCTTGCTAGAATATTACGGAGAAGAATTTGTTGAACATTTGATAGACCTTCTCCCGCGTATAGAAGATAAGTATGATCAAGCTTCAGTAATAGAAACAATCATTGAATGTTTAGACATTTACACATTTAGTGAAAACTACCTTAAGGAAATCTTTGATAAATATATGTTATGTGTAGCTGAAAAAGCTGTTAATGTGAAAGGAATGTCAGCTTGTTTAATAGGGTTTATACAAGCGGGAATTAGTGAAAAAGAAATAATTAAGAAGTTGGAAGAGAATTTAGAGAAAGAACACTTAATAAACGTACTCTCAAAAATGTACATCAATTTTCTTGCTAATTCTGTAGAAGCCAAATCTTACTTGATGAAGGAAGTACAAGAGGCTTATTATTTAATCCAGCGTTCTGGAATTATCGCTCAATTTTTATTATTAGTGCATCCACACGTTCGGAAATATGCGGGAATAAGTCAGATCACATTCTTATACGATTCATACAGAGGTGTGTATGAGGATTGCTGGCCAAGAGGGTTACTTCCCAATATGAAAGACACGCTTATTAAGTCAAAGGTGCTGTCATCAAAGGAAGTAAGTATTTTAGAAGAGTTGGATAGGTTAATCAATAAGCAGGAAAAAGAATTAGATTCGATGGAAGTTAGAAAATTGTATGAAGATTTTTTCGAAGGTAAAGATCCACTTGAGGTAATTTTTACTTTGCCAGTGTAGAAAATTACGTAAAGAGTTCTACCTAACCACTTGATGATATGTTCCTTGGATTAAGCAGGCGTTAGATAACGAAGCCAAGCAAATTCGATTATTCTTACTCCTGCTAAGATTGAATTGATATATTATTCCGATGGACATATTCAAAATTAAATAATCGCCCTATGCTTCTGTGTGTGATTCCTACCTATAGAGTGTCTACCATATAAGGGGAAATATCTCGAAAGGAGAAATCGTTTATATCATCCTGTAAAAGACTGCATTCAAAAGTTTGGGCTAACACATCGGGCGTTTGTCGTTCTGTATGATATCTCTTGAGAGGTTTCGTAGTTGCTTGTTTATTGCTACACTAATTCCCTCACCCGCTTCGGCTACGATGAACAGGAAGCATATATCTTATGATGGAAGTGAAGAGCAGCAAGAACCTACCGCCGCAGCGGTAGGCAGGGTGAATCAATGAAGCATCTCCTTTAGATACGACATAGTCCTTATACGGCGGGAGGATGTGCTTGAATATGATTCTGAAAATATGGACGAGCTTGCTAATTTCGTCAAGCATATCAAAAACCAGTCGGCAATCTTCTACAACAAATTTATGAAGAAGATTTAATAATGCCAATTACACGATATCAAAATAATCAAAAAAACTTGTTTTGATGCAGAAACGACACTCCTTTTCTTTATCACGATATAAAATATTCTTCTCCTCACAACTTAATAAGGGAGAGCATTACTTAAATTGGGTAAGACAGTTTGTGGGTTTAAACTTTATAATGATGTAAGCGAACCAGCGGATTATGGAATAAACTAAGCGGAAGACCGCATTTGGGAGTCGGTTTCCAACTTTCTTTTCATGGTAATTTGTGGTGGTTCCAGACTTTTTATTTCTCGTGTTTATCACGTGCCGCGGCAAACCCAATAAAACCAACAAAATTGGTTCCGTACTTTTTTATCACCCGACATTAATTGTCTGGTGATAAAAAAGTGTGGAACCAGTAAAAAAAGTCTGGAACTGGTCATTTTACAAACATCAAGAAAGATCCCGATGATATATCGGGATCTTTTTAGCTTAGGAGGGCAATTATGTCTACAATAGGCCAACGAATTCGAACTATTAGAAAAACAAATAACTTAAATCAAATAAAGTTTGCAAATATAATTGGAATTTCTCAAGGAACGTTGA
>RCUE01000420.1_pt1 | contig 10747 bp, 7 predicted proteins | sample 2166111 | NCBI WGS metagenome assembly RCUE01 (sample SAMN09930795, study PRJNA488358) | compost metagenome | feature: garden; material: soil; isolation source: compost soil in phenylacetonitrile-enriched culture | place: Germany: Experimental Botanical Garden Goettingen | collected 2016-01-27 | reverse complement strand
TGAGTATATTTTAAGTAGGGGGATACATCACCTTGAAAAGCCGATTTAACAAATACATTACGACATTCGCTGCTATTCTAATGTTGTTTTCTTTATTTTCACCATACGTAGGAGCAACCCCTGAAGTTGATTCCACTTCCCAAAATTTGACTGATTCAAGCACTACAGTCACTAGTGCTACTTATGCTACTTATGAGATGCCGGTAGAAGTACCCAGCACATATGCTGAGCCTACCAATGCTGTAACTACCACAGATGCGACCTATGCAGATGGAGAATACCTGATTGATTACAAACCTTTAAGAAAGACAGTCAGCGGTAGCACCAGAGATTCGAGTTTCAAAACAAACTATACCTATCCTGGAGATTTGATCATTAAGGATGGAAAATACCATTTTTCATTTAAGTTTGCGGAAACTCAAGGGCTATCGAAATTTTTAGTAGAACAAAACGGGGAAACAGTTCCCGCAAAAATAGAGGTGGATTCTGGGAAAGCTTCCGGGACTGTAAGCTTCGATGTTTATGATTTTCATCAAAATGTAAATACGGAGTTTGGATTTAATAGCAGTTCTCCATGGTATGTAGATACCGATCCAGACCGTTCAGTGAAGGAATGGATTGAGTTTGATCCTTCCAGTTTGAGACTTAAAAACTCAACGGAGAATCCAACGGTTCCACCTGTAACACCACCGGTGACGCCTCCTAATGCAGGAGAAAAACTTTCTGATTTGGACTTTACCCTTTTGAAAGATGGAACCAATGAAAAGTCTATGATGGATGGGTATACGGAGAAACCAGGCTCACTAATTGAGCGTGGAGGTAAACAATATGCCCAGTTCACATTAAAGAACAGCAAACAGATTGATGGTTTTAAGGTAGAGCAAAATGGGGTGTTAACCGACACTTCTGTTGTAAGTGAAGATCAAACTGCGAATACACGAGTGATCGAGTTTGAAGTGAAAGAACTGCCTGCCAAGCTCAACGCATGGGTGAGCATCAACTGGCCTGAGCTGGGCTACGTGCATACTTATAATGTAGATCTTCAGATGTCTTCTGCACCCGCCCCATCAGATTTGGCGGATGGAACGTATTCTATTAATTTTAATACCCTGCACGCCACAAAAGATCAGCCATCAGCCATGGCACAGTATCTGTTGTCTCCGGCAACTTTGACGGTAGCGAAGGGACAAAAAGAAGTTTCCTTCACCATTAAAGACAGCACTACAGTGACGGAATTCAAAACTGATCAAAATGGAACGTTGACGGATGCAGATATTGTAAGTGTGGACAAGACCGCCAATACACGTATTGTGAAATTCAAAGTAGCGGATTTGGACGCGATTTTGAATGCGCAGGTACATGTGAGCACGACCTATCCAGGTGGGGTTTATGAGATGGATCATAAACTTCGTCTTCAGTTCGATAAAAACAGTATCTCGGGAACGGACAACGGTTCAACTCCAGTAACGTCAAATCTGGACTTCACGCTGTTAAAAGACGGTTCAAGTGAAAAGTCCATGATGGATGGATATACAGAAAAACCGGGTACTCTGGTTGAACGTAAAGGCAAGAAATATGTACAGTTCACTTTGAAAAACAGCAAACAAATTGACGGCTTTAAAGTAGAACAAAATGGAGTATTGACCAACACGACCGTAGTAAGTGAAGATCAAACGGCGAATACACGTGCTATCGAATTTGAGGTTAAGGAAGTGCCTGCCAAACTGAATGCATGGGTAAGCATCAACTGGCCTGAGCTGAACTATGTAGAAACCTATGATGTCGATCTTCAATTAGGAGCGGCAACAACCCCGGTTGATCCTGGGACGCCAGGCACACCAGGCACGCCCGGAAAGAATTTAGCTGATGGAACGTATTCAATCAACTTCGATGCGCTGCACGCAATCAAAGATCAAAAATCGGCCATGGCGCAATATTTATTGTCTCCGGCCACACTGACGGTATCAAAAGGCAAGTATGAAGCCTCCTTTACCATCAAAGACAGCACCACCGTGACAGAGTTTAAAACAGAACAAAGCGGGACACTTACGGATGCAGATATCGTTAGTGAGGACAGGAATGCTAATACACGTGTTGTGAAATTCAAAGTGGCGGATTTGGACGCTATTCTGAATGCACAGGTACATGTGAGCACGACCTATCCAGGTGGGGTTTATGAGATGGATCATAAGCTTCGTCTGCAATTTGACCGCAGCAGCATTACAGCTAAAGGACCGGATAACGGAACCACAACCCCAGTTGAAAATGGCAGATACAGCATTGATTTCTCCGTACTCAAAAACGGAAGCAATGAAATATCTGTGATGGATGGATATATGCAAAAGCCAGCCACACTGTTAAAACAGTCTGGTAAAAATATCATTCAGATCAAAATGGACAAGAGCAGCTGGATCAAAACGTTCAAAGTAAATGGTGCAGAGGCTCAGGTTGTCGATCAATCGAGCTCCGCAAATACAAGAACAGTACAATTTGAAGTGCCAAATCTGTCGGATAAAGTGACAGTGAATACGCATGTCATCGTACCTGGATTGGATTTGAGTGGCATCCCATATGATCACGTATATGATGTGCAGTTCCAATTCGAGCCTGCTACCATTCGAAGCTTTGTTGAGCCTACCTCTTCAGGGGCGGCTGATCCCATGATTAAACTGGATTTTGACAAGCTTGCCAATGGTAAATATGCTTTGAAATTCAGTATTGTTTTGTCAGATGGCTCAACAGCAGCAGATTCACAGGCTCAACGCTTCATCACTGACGAACCGGCGCAATTGGTCGTGGAAGGCGACAAACGGTTTGTAGGTCTGAAGCTGCAAAACAGTAATGAAGTGAAGGCGCTGCGCATTTGGGACAACGCAAGCGGGGACTACCGAGACGCAGAAGTGACCCAGGAAGATGCAGCAAGCAATACGAAGCACGTTCGTTTTAGCGTAAGTGACTTTAAGAGCAATGTAAAAGGCCAACTGGTTGTCTACGAAGCTCCTAAAGTGGCAAGTAGCGCTCCGATGGTTTTCAAGGCGGAGGATCGAGTAGAAAAGGTATATGATTTTGAATTTAAATTCGATACCAGTAATGTATCTTATCACAACGAAACCAAAGCAGACGAAGTAGAACAGGGGAAAAATAACTTGGCCGATGGAGAGTACACTGCGAACTTCCGTGTACTGGCGAACGGAACAGACAAGGATTCTCTAGTGGCTCCTTTTGTGCAGAGTCTAGCGAAGTTGATTGTGAAAAATGGCAAGGTTCAGGCTCATGTAACCGTTACGGACAACCAGGCTTTGAAGCTATTCCAAACGGATTTTGAAGGCCGTTATGCCAATCCGATGATTATGGGTTCGGACACTAAAGGTGACACGCACACGATTGCGTTCGAAGTACCTGATCTGGATAAGAAGTTAAGTGTGTACACACAGGTATATCTGCCTGAGAAATACATTCTAAATGAGAAATTCGGCGGACAGATTCAATTTGACCGTGCATCGCTTAAAGGTGAGGGGGTCAATACAGCTACAACCGTAACCCCTACTGAACCGATAGTAGCTTCTACGGACAAGGCAGCAGAAACAACTGCATCTGTAGCTGAAACCAAACCAGTAGTTGAGCAACCGGTTCAAATGGCTTCCGAGAAGCAATACACGATTAATTACAACGTATTTAAAGACAAAACGAGTGAAGCTTCCGTTATGGACGGTTATCTCGACAAGCCAGCCACACTGATTGAAAAGGGAGACAAGCGCTATATCCAAGTGACATTGAAAAATAGTTCTTGGATGCCAACTTTACAAGTGGAGCAAAACGGTACCCTGAAAGATGTAGAAGTGATCTCGACATCCGGCGATACACGTGTCGTTCAATTCGAGGTAGGGGACTTGTCCCAGAAAATCAGTGCTTACACACACGTTATTGTGCCTGGCTTGGTTCTTGGCGGAGTGCCGTATGATCACTGGTATACAGTTCAGTTCCAATTTGATGAAGCAAGCCTGAAAGCGAAGTAGCCTCAGGTTGTGACCTCAATGAAGCCCGAATAACAGCAAAGTTTGTATGCAAGCAAGTCTTGGTGCCTCGGCGTCAAGACTTGTCAGCATTTACATACCCGAGGAATTTGCAAAAATCCAATAAGCGACTTCTAGTGAACAATATGTAGATCAAACAGTCTAGTTCGTCTATATATTGCACTTTGGAGCGACTGGAGTCGAATTTTGCTAAATCCTGATACCCGAAAAGTTAGGGTTCCTAATGCAGTTCTATATTTTGAATTGAGGTGACTGGATTTTCATGAAACGATATATAGCATGGGCTCAAGGAAGATCGTTTTGTTTGTATATGTTAATCGGCATCGTGATCTTGTTGCTGGCCGGATGTTCGGGAGGAGGACAGGCTGGACAGAATCAGAGCGATGGTTCGAAATCAGCGGCAACATCTGATGCAACCGGAAAGTCGTCTGACGGTAAAGCTCAAGCTCCTCGTATTGTGGCGACTACGGTAGCCATTGCGGAAATCACGGATGCGCTGGGCCTGGATTTGGCAGGTAAGCCGACAAGCACGAAAGTGCTGCCTGACCGTTACAAGGATGTGCCTGATGTGGGTAATCCGATGAGTCCCGACATGGAAAAAGTGATGTCACTGAAGCCGACGGATGTACTGTCGGTGACGACACTGAAATATGATCTGGAGCCTAAATTTAAAGATTTGAACATCAATGCCGAATTTTTGAATTTTGAAAGTCTCGCGAATATGCAAAAAGAAATTCAAAAGCTGGGAGACACGTTTGGCAAAGCCGAAAAGGCTAAAGAGATTAATGGAGCGTTGGATGCCAAAGTAACTGAGATTCAACAAAAGATCAAAGGGAAGAAATCTCCTAAAGTATTGATTTTGCTGGGAGTACCGGGAAGCTATCTGGTGGCTACCGAGCATTCCTATATTGGGGATCTGGTTAAAATTGCAGGCGGAACAAATGTGGTTCAGGGCGAGAAGGTGGAGTTCATTGCCCACAATACCGAAGCCTTGCAGCAATCCAACCCTGATATCATTTTGCGCGCTGCACACGGGATGCCGGATGAAGTAGTGAAAATGTTCGATGAAGAGTTCAAAACCAACGATATCTGGAAGCATTTCAACGCTGTGAAAAATGGGCATGTCTATGATCTGCCTGAACCGTTGTTTGGCACAACAGGGAATTTAGCGGCAAACTCGGCGCTGGATGAGCTGATGAAAATGCTGTATCCTTCGAATTAAAGGAAGCTGATGACATGTCCAAAAAAGGTTGGAGTCTTATTGTTGTAATGGTCTTGCTCGTCGGCGTCATGTTATATTCAGCGATGACAGGTAGTCTCAAGGTGGATTTGAGTCAGTTGGTGACCGGATTGTGGACAGGTACAGATGATCAGGTGAATGTGGTCAAGGACCTGAGACTACCGAGAATTATCGTAGCCGTTATGGCAGGTGCAGCACTTGCAGTGGCGGGTGTCTTGCTGCAAGCTGTTATGAAAAACCCGCTGGCAGATGCCGGAGTTATCGGCATTTCTTCGGGAGCAGCATTGATCTCGCTGATTGCGGTGACGGTCTTTCCAATGCTTTATTTCTGGATGCCGTTCTTTTCATTTATTGGCGGTGCGATAGCTTGTTTAATGGTTTATGGATTTTCATGGAGATCCGGCTTGCATCCGATTCGTCTCATTCTGATCGGGGTAGCTGTGAATGCCATTTTTTCTGGTTTAGGTCAGTCATTTAATTATCGAGGCAGTTATGCGGTCACCAGCATTAACCAGGTTACTACTTCAACCTTGTCTATGAAAAAATGGATAGATGTCGAGGTTATTGTGACCTATGGCGGGATTGGACTAATTTTGGCCATGCTCGTGTTCTCTTGGTGCAATTTCTTGTCCCTTCAAGATAAAACAGCTAAAAATCTGGGATTCAATGTAACGCGCGCACGACTTTTGATTTCTGTGATTGCAGTGCTGCTTGCAGCAACGGCTACAGCCATCGCAGGAGTGATTGCCTTTATCGGCCTGCTCGTTCCGCATTGTGCCCGCTACCTAGTTGGCTCGGATCATAAGTGGTTGATTCCATTTTCAGCCTTATGCGGTGGCTTGTTGCTGCTGCTCGCGGATACTCTGGGGCGGACGGTGCTTGCTCCCAATGAAATCCCGGCTTCTATTATTATGGCCGTCATTGGCGGGCCGTTCCTGATATTCCTGATCAGAAAGGCGGATCGCACCTATGGACATTAAGGATATAACCTTCTCATATGATCGGAAAACAGATCGTCTGCACGCTATTCATGCTGTTATTGAGTCGGGACGGATTACGACCATTATTGGTCCCAACGGATGCGGCAAATCGACGCTGCTCAGCGTGATGTCCAACAATGCTGTTCCCCGCTTGGGCCAGGTGATTCTGGACGGCAAAGAAATAGCCCACTACAAGCCCAAGGAGCTGGCCCGTCAATTGGCGGTAGTCCATCAGCAGAACGAGGCACCTTCCGACCTGACTGTAGAAAAGCTCGTAAGCTTCGGCAGGTTGCCGCATAAGAACATGTTCACAGCGAGGCGTGACGAGGATGAGGAGGCGATTGAGTGGGCGATAGCCTGTACTAACCTGAACGAACGTAGAACTCGCACGTTGGATCAACTCTCAGGAGGAGAACGGCAGCGTGTATGGATTGCAATGGCCTTGGCACAGCGGACGCCCATTTTATTTTTGGATGAGCCGACCACCTATTTGGATATGTACTACCAGCTTGAAATTTTAGAGCTCATTCGGCAGTTAAACCAGGAACATGGACTGACAATCGTGATGGTGCTGCATGATATCAATCATGCTATTCGGTATAGCGATGTAATGATTGCCATGAAGGAAGGGCGTATTATAGCGAACGGCCCACCTACAGAGGTCGTTACATCTGAACTGATCCAGGCAGTTTATGATGTGGAGGTCGTAATCAAACAGGATGATGAAGCGGGCATGTATCTCATTCCGATAGGAGTCGGGGCTTCCTGACATTTACAAGCATACGGAACATTATTGCTGCGACTGAATAACGCGTTTGTCCTCACGGCATTTCAACGAATTTAAAACATGAAAATGGCTCTGGTCCATGTGTTTTGTCAGGTGACAACCGTGGAGACAGAAGCATTTTTTATTTTATTTATAAGATATTGGATGAGATTCAGGGACGGTTATGCTTATACTACGGTTCGAATCCGATCTTTTGTGTGTTATACTATTGCCGTCGGTAATTTTGTGTTTAGCACTTTACTAATGATAAGGATGGTATGCTTATATGATCAGTACAAGCGGCGTAACGCTTCGTTATGGGAAACGCCCACTTTTTGAAGACGTAAATATCAAATTTACTCCTGGGAACTGCTACGGCCTGATTGGGGCGAATGGCGCGGGCAAATCCACTTTTTTGAAAATTCTTTCCGGTGAAATCGAAGCCAATTCAGGCGAGGTTCACATGACACCGGGCGAACGGATGGCAGTGCTCAAGCAGAACCATTATGAATACGATGAATTCCCGGTTCTGGAAACCGTTATTATGGGTCATACGCGTCTGTATGAAATCATGAAGGAAAAAGATGCGCTGTATGCCAAAACAGAATTTACTGAAGCAGACGGCCTGCGTGCCGGTGAACTGGAAGGCGAATTTGCGGAGCTGAACGGTTGGGATGCTGAGCCGGATGCAGCTTCCTTGCTGATCGGTCTTGGTATTCCTCGCGACCTGCATGACAAGAACATGTCTGAGCTGAGTGGTAATGACAAGGTACGTGTTCTCCTGGCTCAAGCGTTGTTTGGTCGTCCGAACAATTTGCTGCTTGATGAGCCTACCAACCATTTGGACCTCGAATCCATTCAATGGCTGGAAAATTTCTTGATGGACTATGAAGGCACCGTCATCGTCGTATCCCATGATCGTCACTTCCTGAACAAGGTATGTACGCATATTGCGGATATCGATTTTGGCAAAATCCAGATGTACGTCGGCAACTACGACTTCTGGTATGAGTCCAGCCAGCTTGCGCTTGCCTTGACGCGTGATGCCAACAAGAAAAAGGAAGAGAAGATCAAGGAACTGCAAGCCTTTATTCAGCGCTTTTCCGCGAATGCTTCCAAGTCCAAACAAGCTACTTCACGTAAAAAACAACTGGATAAAATTACGCTGGACGACATCCGTCCATCGAACCGTAAATATCCTTTCCTGAACTTCAAGCCTGAACGCGAAGCAGGCAAACAACTCTTGACAGTAGACCGCCTCAGTAAAACCGTTGAAGGCGAGCAAGTGCTGAATGAGTTCAGTCTGGTTGTGAACAAAGGCGATAAAATCGCGTTTGTTGGGCCGAACGGTTTGCCTAAATCGACGCTCTTCCAAGTATTGATGAACGAGATTGAAGCAGACAGCGGAGAATTTTCTTGGGGGATTACAACTAGCCAAGCTTATTTCCCGAAAGATAATTCCACCTATTTTGAAGGTGTGGACATGAATCTTGTGGAATGGCTCCGTCAATATTCCAAGGATCAGGACGAAACGTTCCTGCGTGGCTTCTTGGGACGTATGCTTTTCTCTGGTGAAGAAGCACTTAAGAAAGCAAGTGTACTGTCCGGGGGCGAAAAGGTTCGCTGTATGCTGGCGAAAATGATGCTGAACGGTGCCAATGTGTTGCTGCTGGAAGAACCGACCAACCACTTGGATCTGGAGTCCATCACAGCGCTGAACAATGGTCTGATTGATTTTGACGGTACTATATTGTTCACATCCCATGACCATCAGTTTATTCAAACGATCGCGAACCGTATCGTGGAAATTACACCAAACGGCGTAATCGACCGTACGATGAGCTATGATGAATACTTGGAAAATGAAGAAATCGCGAAATTGCGTGAACGTATGTATCCGGTAGAAATCGGCTAAAATTCCAACCGGCTATCTTCAACAACTAGATAAACAAAAGAGGAGCTCCTTCAGGCCATTGAGATGGCAGGGAGACTCCTCTTTTTCGTTTTTGTGCCATGCCCATAGCTTACCTGGCTCTGGCCGTGAGGTAAGATAGACCTCGCCAGACCTTTGGTACCCTATAAAGGCTATGAGGTGGCTTATGATCCGCCTGTACGACGGCGTTGGTTGTTCGGCTTCTTCGTATTTTGGCTTTTCAGTGTTTTGGTGGAACCGCCTTGAAAGCCGCCCTGCTGTGAAGCGCCGGACTGCTGTTTTTTTTGTGCCAGCTTTTCCCGAATGGCATCTGCGAGATTAACTTTACGTGGTTCATTGGCATCGCTCATGAATAAATTCCTCCTGTTGCCGCCAGATTCATGTCAATCATGTTGGATTGAAGAAAAACGCGGCTGTGTCCTCATTTTATACGTTTTTAAAAGAAGGGACAAGGGCAACAATGATAACACACATCTCGGGTGGGGTGGAAGAGAAAACGTCTGTTTTTTGTGTGAAGGAAAAAATGTTTTGTGTAACCTACAGGAATGGGGCCTGGCAATACTTTTTCGTTGTTCCTACAGCGATGCAGAGCGGAAAGACTGTTTCTCTAGACCCACACAAAGTTCGTCTGCTATCCTGAAAATAACAGTTACCCAAAGGTGAATTGTTATTTTCAGGATAGCTACGCTGCTTGTTTGAAAAGTTAATGTTGAGGGTTCAAGGCAGCGATGCTGCTATTTTTATTTTTGGGCCGGTGAGATCGTTCTGCTGGGAACTATATATTTGAAGGAGTGTCCTACGTTGTGGTAAATGTCTATGATGAAATCCGAAAAGGTGAGCGTGGGGCGTGGGTAAGCATTGCTGCTTATCTCTTGCTGTCCGCCTTTAAGCTGATTAGCGGGTATATATTTGCTTCTAGCGCATTGCGGGCGGATGGCTTCAATAATGTCACCGATATTGTAGTGTCGGTTGCTGTACTGGTTGGACTGAGAATTTCCCAAAAGCCACCGGACTCTGACCATGCCTATGGACATTTTCGGGCAGAAACGATCGCGGCGCTGCTGGCGTCCTTTATTATGGCTGTCGTCGGTTTGCAGGTGCTTATTGATGGGATTGGCAGCATTTTCAAGGGCGGAAAGCAAATACCGGATATCACCTCCGCGGGTGTAGCTGTGATTTGTGCCGTGATTATGCTGGGAGTGTACTTGTACAATAACAGGCTGGCACGGCAAATTAACAATAAGGCTTTGCTGGCAGCGGCCAAGGATAATCTATCGGATGCACTTGTCAGTGTTGGGGCAGCAGTTGGCATTATCGGCGCACAGTTCGGGCTACCCTGGCTGGATACTGTAGCTGCGATCGCGGTAGGATGTATCATTTGCAAAACAGCGTGGGATATTTTTAAGGATTCCACACACAGCTTGACCGATGGATTTGATGAGCAAGAACTGTCTGACTTACGAAGTACGATTGCCCGTATACCTGGAGTAGAGGGGATTCGGGACGTTAAGGCACGTGTACACGGCAATCATGCACTAGTGGATGTGGTCATTGAGGTGAATCCGCAACTCAGCCTGATTGAAGGGCATCGGATCAGCGACCGGATTGAGGAGCGCCTACAAGAGGTTCATAATACGATGCATGTCCATGTCCATGTAGAACCCAAATTATAGATTAATTATTAAATAGTTAGTATTAAAAATGACTTTAGACCTATATGTAAAAGGCGTATACGCTTCCTTTTGTGACGTTTGGATTATATCTCTCTTCCTGCTGCTTTTACTATAATGAAGG
>RCUE01000419.1_pt1 | contig 10751 bp, 10 predicted proteins | sample 2166111 | NCBI WGS metagenome assembly RCUE01 (sample SAMN09930795, study PRJNA488358) | compost metagenome | feature: garden; material: soil; isolation source: compost soil in phenylacetonitrile-enriched culture | place: Germany: Experimental Botanical Garden Goettingen | collected 2016-01-27 | reverse complement strand
GCCTTAATGGGAGTGATAACGACGTTCAACGGTTTTCTGTTAGCCGGAAGCCGATTAATATCGTCGTTCGCAAAAGCCGGATTTTTACCAAAATCATTTGCAAAATTACATCCACAATACAGAACTCCTACAAATACGCTTACTTTTATGACAGTTATATCTATTGTTGGAATTTTGCTAGGAAGCGGGATGCTTCTGCCTTTAATTATCATGGGAGGGATTGCCTTTTTGATTGCCTGGTTTTGTATGGCACTCAGCAGTGTTCGACTGAGAAAAATACAACCGAATCTTCATCGTCCGTACAAGATTCCCGGCGGTATAGCAATGGGCTATATCGCTTCCCTTTTCTCAGGCTTATTTTTATTTCTTATGCTTATTCCCGGCACTCCGATTTCAATGGGAACGGTTGAATATATTCTGTTTGTCGTGTGGTTGATTGTGGGATTGGCTATATATGGGGTGTATTTCAAGCAGGAGATTCAATTACAAGAAGTTACATCAAACAAAGGAGCTGTGAGCAATGAATAATCAAAAGTTTGGTATTGTAGGATTTCCCTGGGACGGGGGGGCTTCGTTGGGCAGACCAGGAGCACGTTTTGCTCCTAAGGCAATCAGGGAGGCATTCTCCTGGTTTTCTAATCGCATAGATGACAATAAAGTATACGATGTAGAGAAAAGAAAGACGTTTTCCCTTTTAGAAAATGGTATAGAAGATTTTGGCGACATTAACATTGCAGCATATAGCACAGAAAAAACGTTTGAAAACGCAGAGAATAAAATAAAAGGTTTGGTGGGGGAGAATATCTTTCCATTTGTTTTGGGCGGCGATCATTCCGTTTCATACCCGATTATTAAAGCGTTGCATGATTGTGCAGAAGGAAATATTGGTATTATTCAATTTGATGCACATCTTGACCTGGTGGATGATTCCCCTATTCAAGGAAAATTCTCACAGAGCAGCCAGATGCGCAGAGCGCTGGAATTACCGGGGGTAAAACCTGAGCATATCGTGCAAATCGGGGTGCGCAGCTATAACTACCCGTGGTACGAAGCATATCTAAAAGAGAGCGGAATTGTGCAGATTACCGCAAGAGAAGTACATCAAAGTACACCGCAAGCGGTTGTTGAACAGGCGTTAACCGCTTTACAGGGAGTAGATAAGATTTATCTAACATTCGATATTGATGTGCTAGACCCTGCCTATGCACCGGGAGCGGGAGCGAATGAACCAGGAGGACTGACCCCTGTACAATGCATGTCCATGCTGGAGCAATTATATACAGTTGTTGACGTATTTGATATCGCTGAGGTGAATCCTTTGTATGATCATCATGATGTTACAACCGCTTTCGCTGCCCGAATTATGTTCGATTGCGCGGTAGCCAGGCTCAGTCAGTAATTTCAAGTTTGTAAACTATATCTGACTTGGTAAATCGACATACTCTTATAATACTGAGGTAAGAAAGAGAGACGAGGTTGGATAAGGAATAGGCTGATCAATGAAGGCAGTCAAAGCGCAGAGCGACTCCAACTTCTCCTCTTTTTCCCCTTTCCTTCTTTTTAACCCTCTTGCTAATTAACGCCCTCCCAAATAACCCCAAATTAAACCAATTATATACAAAGTATATTTTTATATCCAATTTCACATAGTAACAAATACAGGAAAGTAGCATAAAAAGGTGCTTGCGTATATAGATGGCTTGCTGATAAAATCGCTTTCAATATAAATGTGCTTCGCCTAATTGTGTATCAAGAGCCTGCTGAAAAGAGGTTGGAAGGATACATGAACAAACCTATAAAGAATGAGATTACGCTTATGCAATATATCCTCGCCATTCATGGAACTCAACTAGGAACCGGTATCCTGACGCTCCCAGCAGATGTGGCGAAGAAAGCGGGCTCAGACGGGTGGATATCAATTATCATTGGTTGGTCCCTCACAACCATTGTTAGCCTATGCATTGTTGGTATTATGTCCAAGCACCCGGGAGATACCTTGCTTGATGTACTTACACGCTATCTTGGGAGATGGCTCGGAAAAACATGGCTGATTATCTGGGTTTTGTATTCCCTGCTGTCTGTTATTGTTCTTCTTTATTTTGCAGTATTGGTGACCCAAGTCTGGGTTTTGCCTCAAACCCGTAATTATGTATTAGTGATTCTTTTTCTGATTCCAACCTATATGATTCTCTGCGGTGGCGTTCGAATTCTAGCTCGATACGCGGAATTTGTCTTTTTCTTCACACTTTGGATACCCGTTTTATTGACGATCCCGTTAAAAAATGCTCACTTGGATTTCATGTTGCCTGTATTGAAGGAAGGGTGGCTTCCTGTCTTTGATGCAGTAAAAACAACTGTGGTGGCGTTTCTTGGGTTTGAATTGGCGTTTATTCTCTATCCGTATCTAAAACGTAAACAGAATGCTGCAAAAGGGATTGTCATTGCTAATAGCCTTAGCCTTGTCGTGTATCTTCATATTACATTAATTTGTTTTTTGTATTTTAGCCCAGACGGGGTTACGCATTATTTATGGCCTTCGCTCACCTTAGTAAAGCCGCTTCAGCTTCCCTTTCTTGAGCGATTTGAAATTATTTTTTTGTCGTTTTACCTTTTCATTCTTTCAACATCGATCATTCCATATGCTTTATCTATCACAAACAGTATGGGGCAGCTCTTTAGTAAAAGAAATTGGCAACTCCCTACTTATATGTTGTTGTTCCTTTTTATTACAGCTTCCTTTTTCTATATGCCAACGTATAACGAGCTTGAAGATCTAGGTACATGGTGGAGTCAGGTCAGCTATTTTGTTATCTATGCCTTTCCCTTTTTGTTTTTTCTGTACATCACCATGTATATGCGTTGGAAGAGGAGGAGAATGTAGATGGCAAAGCGTACAAAAGCAATCCTCGCGTGTTTGCTGCTCGTAATCGCATCGGGTTGTGGAGATCGGGTGAATGTAGAGGATACGACGATGCCGTTAGTCTATGCTTTTGATATGACTGAAGATCATCAATTGATGATGTACCAGGCAAGCCCTAACTTTAGTAAAGAGTCAGAAAAAATGTTTCAAGTATACGGGTCCAAGGTACATACAAACAGACAGGGAAGAGAAGCATTTAACAGTACAAGTCCCGGGATAATAAGTCCCGGAAAGCTGCAAGTGCTTATGTTTAGTGAGCGAATGCTAAAAAAACAAGGCCTTATGCCGTATCTCGATGTTATCTACCGCGATCCGAAAAATACAGGAACGATGCGAATCGTGGCTGTAAAGGACTCGATTTCTTCTGTTATGAACAGTGAATTTACAGATAAACCTATACTCCCTCTTTATCTAACAGAAGTCATTGATGTGGGGAAGAAGTATAATAATACTGTTTTTACCACGGCACAGGATGCTCATATTCTCCTTTTCGATAAGGGAATTACGCCCGCTATTTCTGAAATAAAAAAAGAAGAAAAAGGGCTCGTGGTAACTGGATCTGCACTGCTGAATAAACAAGGGAAATATGTCATGTCGCTAAGTCGGCGGGAAAGTGCGTTGCTCCTTATGTTGCAGAAGAAAGCGAAAATGCCCGTAGTGTTTACGGTTCGTATGCCTCGTCTTTCATTTAAGAAACCAAACGTCCTTCAGGACACAAAAGGAACGGATTATATAACGGTAAATGTGAGTGACATAGGCCACAAGATTTCAGTTGAACATAAGGATGACCGTTTTTTCTTTGATATGAAGATGAAATGTACCGTGGTACTGTCAGAGCGTACATTTGATGTGGATATGAAAAAAGAACAGGAACGTTTGGCTGCTGTTATTACCGATCAACTTGAAAAAGAACTCAACGGATTAATAAAAAAAGTGCAAGCACGTAAGTTAGATCCATTTGGATTTGGATGGAAGGCCCGCGCACAGCAATATCAATATTGGAAAAAGGTCGAGAACAATTGGCCGAAGGCGTTTTCAAAGGCAACTGTTACAGTTACTCCGACGGTAGAGATTCTAACGTACGGTGTAGTTGAATAATGAAAAAAGATAGCCGCCTGTAAAAGACCGGAATATAGCCGTATTTGGCCAAATTCCGGTTTTTCTCTACGGCATGATAGAACGTCGTATTATTCTTATTCCCTGTTATTTGAGTACATTCCATCCCAACACACTTTTCGATAATTTTCTGGATCAGTATCACCTTCTGTATTAATTACAAGCACCCGAGAAGAAGAATCCAAGGCAAGCAATTTCTTCAGTTCAGCTAGAAGAGGGTTTCTACATAGTTCAAATAATAATCCAAGGGGAACAGCTCCAGACTCCCCGGAAACGATTCGAGGATCAGTATGTAATGGGTTCCCAAGGATACGCATTCCGCTAGCGGCTACACGATCAGGGCAAGAAACAAAGCAATCCGCTATATTCTTTAAAATATCCCATGAAATCGGGTTCGTTTCGCCGCAAGATAGGCCAGCCATAATCGTAGAAAGATTTCCGCTTGCAGCTTTTGAAGAACCATCCTCCGTACGTGCAGATTGATAGAAACAATCCGCTTGGTTTGGTTCGACTATGATGAATTTTATCGGCGTCTTCGTCAGTTGTTGTAATGCTCCGGCCATTGCTCCAGCAAATGAGCCTACACCGGCTTGCAGGATTACATGGGTCAGCCCCTTTTTCTCCATAGCTGTAAACTGTTCCAGGAATTCGCCAATAATCGTTAAGTATCCTTGCATAATAAGAGTAGGGATGTCAGTATAACCTTCCCAGGCCGTATCTTGCACAAGCGTCCATCCTTGTTGCTCTGCCAATTGAGAGACAAAACGCACCGTATCGTCATAATCATTATTTGTAATGTCTGCTTGAGCACCTAAATCCCGAATCATTTGTAGGCGATAGGCGGAAGCCCCTTTTGGCATATAAACGACAGAGCGCTGACCCAGCATTTTGGCAGACCAAGCCAATCCTCTACCATGATTCCCGTCTGTCGCTGTCGCAAAGGTATGTACAGGCAAGGATTTTACTTTTTCTTTTATTATAGAGAAGGAATTTACATCTGTTTGGAGTGTTCTGGCTAAATAAGTTGCCAGGGCATATGAACTGCCTAACACTTTGAAAGAGTTTAAATCGAATCGATAAGATTCATCTTTAACAAAAATACGTTGAATGCCTAATTCATTAGCTAATGAAGATAACGAGTGAAGAGGAGTAGGTGCATAATCTGGAACGGTTTGATGGAACCGCATCGCCTTCCTTATTTCCTCTTTATTCACCACAGAAAAAGCAGAGGGGTGAGGACTCTTGTGTCGATTCAGTTGCCAATTGATTTCTCCCATGGATGGACCTCCTAGAAAATAAATGGAATTTCAAACTGATATGTGATATATTACATATTAGTGAATAGCATAATGGATATTTTGTCAAGGAGGTTTTATTGTTGGTATCTTCACATTCTACAGAAAAGCTTAGGCGTACGTTCGTTCGCGAAGAAGCCTATATAATTATACGAGACTGGATTGTACAGGGGAAGCTTGAGCCTGGTCAACAAGTACGTGACAAAGAATTAGCTGAACAATTGGGTGTAAGTCGAACACCTATACGAGAGGCTTTGTTACGGCTAGAAGACGAGGGATTCGTACGGACTAAGCCTAATCGTTCAACCGTAGTATCTCCTATCGACTTTCATGATGCATTTCAACTTTACTCTATTGTATGGTCTCTTGAACGGCTGGCTATGGAACAAGCTTTCGAGCAAATAAACCATCAACATCTGCAAATGATGGTAGAAACGAATCAAAAACTTAGAAATGCGATGGAAGAAGGAGACCAATTAAAGGCGCTAGAGGTAGACAATGAATTCCACTCTGTTTATATTGAGCTTTCCGGAAACCAGGAGCTTACACGCATTCTCACAGGAGTAAAGCAAAAGCTAAAGCGATTAGAGCTGTACTATTTTGATAAGGCAGCAGATGTCCAGCTTTCTTGTGATGATCATAACCGGATGATAGAAGCGTTGGAACAAAAAAATCTGCCGTTAGCCCTTAATATAGTTGAAGCAAACTGGAAACGTAGTCTTTTACGTATTCAGGAATATACCACACAAGTAAAACAAGATAAGTAAGGAGGTTGCGAAATCATGTCACCTTTTAACCATTCAGAAATGCTCCATCTTTTACGTGAAATGATTCGAATACCATCTATTAATCCAAATCTTGCTCCAGAACAAGATAACAACGAAATGCAAATAGCGACATATGTGAGAGACTGGTTGATTCATCACCAAATCAAAGCTCGGATAGAAGAAGTAGTGCCAGGTCGTCCTAATGTGTATGCTGAAATTGGGGAGGGAGATGGCCCGGTATTGTGCTTATGTGCACATTTAGACACTGTAGGTGTTGAGGAAATGACCATTCCACCTTTCGAGTCTAAAGTTGAGGGGAATCGAGTATACGGGCGTGGAAGCTGTGATATGAAAGGAGGACTTGCGGCAGTCTTGAGCACGGCGGCTGCCCTAGCTAAGCATTGGAATTTCAAAGGAAAGGTTATTCTTGCTCTTGTTTGTGATGAAGAATATGTGAGTATTGGTGCGGACGACTTCGTACAAAAACATCAAGCAGATGCATGTATCTTAACTGAACCAAGCGATTTGAACATGGTAGTAGCACACAAGGGATTTCTCTGGGGGAAGGTGGTTACACAAGGGAAAAGCGCTCATGGAAGCCGCTGGGATATCGGTGAGAGTGCCATTTCTAAAATGGGAAGTATTCTTGTAGGTTTAAATGAGCTAGAGCAAACTATATTGCGAAATAGAACGGAAAATCTTGTAGGGCCGGCCTCTATGCACGTAAGCCTTATTCAAGGTGGTACCGGCGTTTCCACTTATGCATCTGAATGTACTATTCATATTGAGAGGCGTACTCTTCCATCTGAGGATATAGAGAATGTAAAAAGAGAAATAGAGGAAGTTGTTTATAAAGGCTGCCATGATGCTAAAATTGACTGGTATTTTAGCCGTCCTTCCTTTTATTGCGAGCCGAATGAGAAAATAGCGAAAAGTGTGGAACAAGCTTTTCAGAACGTGATGAATCGAGATGTACAACGTGTAGGCTGGGGCGTATGGACAGATGCTGCGATATTCCAGCAAGCAGGCATTCCTACAGTGAATATCGGTCCAACAGGCTTTGGTTTACATGAACCTGTAGAATGGGTAGACTTTGATTCGGTAATAAAGACAGCAGAGATTTTATTCCAGTCAGCACAATCCTTCTTTCGGGAAAAAGATTGTATCTAAGCATCCTGTGTATGTCTCTCGTACTTCCTATGTGAACCACGAGTAAGCAACGGCTTTTCATGGTGCCCATATGAGCTGACCATTAGACAGGTAGACGCTTCTTGGCATATGGCTATGTGCACATAAGACGATAGGTTCCCTTACGTTTGCCAGTTCTTCTAAAATATGTTCTGATGGCTTTAGGAAAACACCGTGTCGTGTAACCATCGGAAGATGGGGTCCCATGACACAGAAAAATGCTTTTTGGTAAGCAGGTAAGAGGAATACAAAAAAATTCAGGCTTGATTCTTTCAAAGTAAAGCGACCGGGAAAAATACCACGGCCGCTGTAATACCTTAACATTTGGCTTTTGCTTCCTCCATGTATGCGTAAATTTTTTCCAGCAGATCTTTCGCATTATCGGCGGCAATATTCTTACCGTTAAGTAAGGTGAAAGGCTGCACCAGACATTGACCACAGTAAAGTACGCAAAAATCATCAACTATCTCAATATCAGGTAATTGCCCAAGTTTATCTTTTACTTGCTTTATTTCTTTCTCACAGTTATTAGGACAAAATTTAGCAGTATATTTCATTTGTCACTCTCCTTTATGAATATTACGCATACAAGATACTCTTTTTAAGATAGATAAAAGTTCTACATAATAATAATATTTTTACTTTATAGATAGAGTGAATATTGTTTATATTGTAAAGTGAATATAAGAAGCTTCGCAAGAAAGTGCGCAGATGTGAAACCGCTTTACAGCAGTAAAAGGAGCAAGATATTTTTCCAAAAAGAAAAGAGGGGATACGAATGTATACAGTAACAGACGAAAAATGCTGGGCGGGAAGAATAGACAGTAAGACGGAAATAGATATGTTCAGGCTGCATCAGGTTGTTAGAATACAAGATTTATCGTCGATTGAGGGAAAGCACAGCGGCACGGCCATCGGGCTTATCGGTTTCAGATGTGACGAAGGTGTAAGCAGAAATAAAGGAAGAATAGGTGCTTATAAGGCCCCTGATGCGATCCGTAAAGCGTTAGCTTCTCTTCCATGGCATTTTGGCGAGTCGGTCGTTTTATATGATTTTGGCAATATAAGCTGTGATGATAAAGAGCTAGAAACGGCACAGGATGAGTTGGGAGAAGCGGTTAAAAAAATGTTGGATGTAAGCATCTTTCCCATCATTATCGGCGGCGGACATGAAGTGGCATACGGGCATTATGTAGGTGAGAAGAGACATCTAGAAAATCGAAAATTCATTGGTATCCTTAATTTTGACGCGCATTTTGATATGCGTCCGTATGATCAAACCGTGAGTTCAGGTACGATGTTTCGACAGATCGGTGATGAGCTTGCTGCAGAGAACAAGACGTTCCACTATATGTGTGTTGGAATTCAAAGAAGCGGTAACACAAAGCATTTATTTGCAACGGCCGAGCAGTACGGTTGCGAATATATTTGCGAAGATGAAATCTATTCTTCCGGCCCTGAACACGTGATAGAGCGAATTCGAGCATTTATAGATGCAAATGAGGCGGTTATGCTTACGCTGTGCAGTGATGTGCTGGATGCAAGCTGGGCGCCGGGCGTAAGCGCGCCGCAACCGTTTGGCCTAGAACCAAAGATGCTAAGACGTCTGTTGAAAGAAGCGATCCGAAGCGAGAAGGTGACTAGCTTCGATATTGCCGAGATTAATCCAGAGCTTGACGAAGATGGTCGCACAGTAAAACTTGCTGCATCGCTTCTGTACGAGGTTATCGAGAGCTTGTACCAAAGGGAAAAAGAATAAAAAACTGGAAACATCTCGCTGGTAGTCGGCTTTACATGGAGCTTCTATGGGCATGGAGTCTTACGAAACGGGCGATACCATAAAATTTCGCTAGGTGAATTAGCTTGCCATGCCCACCTCTCCATGTAAAGTCTGCAAAAATAAGCTTTGATATAACTATCTTACTTTAAAGGATGGCTTAGTTTTTTCTAAGAATGATTTTGTTCCTTCTCTGAAATCTTCTGTGGAAGCGATTAGACCGAAGTAATCTGCACCGAGAAGTGAGGATTCTTCTAAAGTTAGATTACAGCCCCGATGGATTGCCTCCCAAGTCATTTTTACTGCAAGAGGAGCCTGAGACAGAATTTCTAGGATAAGGGTTTCAGCTTCCGATAGTAACTTATCAGGCTCAACAATCCTATTAACCAGTCCAATTCTGTAAGCTTCGTCTGCACTTATCGAGTTTCCGGTGAGCAACAGTTCTACAGCACGTCCCTTACCTATAAGTCTGGGAAGCCTCGTAGTTCCCCCAAAACCGGCAATGGCTCCAATACGGACTTCAGGATGTCCTAATCTAGCATGGCTAGCTGAAAACCGGAGCGTGCAGGATTCAGCTAACTCAAGCCCACCTCCTAGTGCCAATCCATTTATAGCAGCAACAACTACTTTACCCAATGACTCAATTTTATTATTAACTGTAACAGCTAACCGTGCTAAATCCCTTACTTCCAGAGGAGTAGCTTTATTGAGAAACTGAATGTCCGCACCAGCGGAAAATGCTTTTTCTCCGGCACCGGTAAGTATCACTGCCTTTACGCTATCATCAATTTTAATTCTGTCCATGATGGATGAGAGCTGCTCTAGTACATCTCGGTTTAAAGCATTTAGTACTTCCGGTCTGTTTAGTGTAATTTTTGCGATTCCTTTTTCTTCAGTGTAGAGTACGATATCTTTGTTTGACATCTTAACCCCTCCAATAGCTATTTAATGTACCGACAAAAGTTCAGCGACATAGGGAATGCCCTTAATACTTCCATTTCATTTCCATGATAAAAGTTGTGCTTATCCCTCCTTTTTATGGTAGTGAGAAGGGATACCTGCTGAAATAGCATTATCGACCGAGCGCTCGCTCAAAACAACTAATCTGTAGTTTAGAATATAAATACTTATCTAAAAAGTCAAGTATTTTCTTTATTCAAATGAAAAAATTATGTTGGTAAAGAGTCTATAGTTTGTTCAAAATGCCGATGTTACTATGAGTGCAATGGAGAAGTTTGCTTAATTGGGACACGGCCGCTTGGCTGGAGCAAGAAGCGAGCACGACAACCTAACAATTTTTCGTTAAACTATTTACAAATTATCACATATATTATAATATTTAAATAAAAATAATATTTTTTATATTTAAATTATTTTAAATATTTTTGATGTAAAAAAATCTACCTTCGATATGGTTCATTATAAACAAGTACATAAGTTATCAAAGTAATGGTGCTTTGAAACAGTTCTACAATGAAGTAGAGCTAATTCAAAGTGCTTTTTTGTATAAGTTTTTAATTAAAGAAGAGAATGTGAAGTAACGAGTACTGATATACATCTATATACATCTGATTTGATACATCGACAAATTTTTATGATGAGAGGTAAGAGAAGAAGGAAGGGCGGTGGGCGAGAGCGGTCGGAAAAAGACATAGTGGCTTTTTTTTGCCGGATCGCAGGGTGCATCC
>RCUE01000414.1_pt1 | contig 10905 bp, 19 predicted proteins | sample 2166111 | NCBI WGS metagenome assembly RCUE01 (sample SAMN09930795, study PRJNA488358) | compost metagenome | feature: garden; material: soil; isolation source: compost soil in phenylacetonitrile-enriched culture | place: Germany: Experimental Botanical Garden Goettingen | collected 2016-01-27 | reverse complement strand
GAGTTTATAACAGCCTGGAACGGTCCTGGTAGATAGGCAAAGAATCCAAAATAGTTATTCAGATTGATACCATGTCCTGCAGCCAGGCTGATGCGATCCAAGTAATCCCTAGCCATCGTTAAAAACTGAATTGGCGGCTCAAAAATAGAATCAAAAAAATTCTTCAGACCTGGCGGCAGAAAGTAATCATACATGCTTTCACCCCATTGTTCGTGATATAAGACGGGTCACCGGATCCCTGCAGCTCCAAACGTTCGGAATTTGGTATCCGGATTTGATTGGCCAACTTTTTAATGTTCGGTTACTCCTACTCCGCATTTTGAAAGCTGCCAATAATCCTGATTACGCCCCATGCAGTCATGAACCAGATAAGGAACAAAAGCACATATGCGATCTTATCAACCTGGAAGCCATCTAAGCCCGTAGCTACGTTTTTTATGATAGGTGACCAGGTTCCCGTATCCGCCTCATTTCCGCTGTATGTAAAGCCAGCCAGGGTCACAAAAATTCCTTTGACAAAGGCAACGGCAATCTTACCAATCATGTAGAAAACTTGTATGAGTAACCAGGCTAACTCAGCGATTTTGTATACCAGGTATAGAACCATAGCAACCAGGATAAAGAGAGGTCTTAGCAACGTTTTTAGTAAGTTAAATAAAGCCTGGAATAAGCCCCCAAACAAGTCAGACAAAAAGCTCATTAGCCGCTTGAAGAGTCGTTGGAAAAACGTCCAGGAGGATTTTAAAATTTCATAAATCATCGGTAATGCCTACGAGCACGACCCAGGATGCGGTACAACTCAGCAACAATCTGATCTGCAAACAAAATCGCTGAAAAGGCTAACAGTGCAGGAGTTACGTACAACATCCATTGCGCAGCCAGGGAAAAAATATCTACTGCCGACATGCTGCTACCTCCTTTTTGCTTCGTAATGTTTCGTGACTTCTATCAGGAATAGAGTAATGATCGTAGCAAACAGAATCGCCAATCCAATCAGCAGCCAATCCGCATGTAAAGCCAGTAATGACATGCCTGCAGATATCGCGGCTCCTACACTAAGCCCTGCATTTCCAAGTGGATCATCCCCTAGTGAAGACCCACCATCTGGGTTGTTACTTTCTCCTTCTGTCCCGTCCGCAAATATCGCTTTTACTTCGGCTTTGTTCACTATGCCCCCCGGTCTGTAACCCATTTCCTTAGTGATCCTGAATTCCCGTACATCTGCCCCTACAGCTTGGATAAAACGACCATTGAAGTAAATCCGGTACCCGGTAGCTCCCTCGGTTGTAGTCCAGGTAACAAGCAAATAATCCGGCTTTTCTTCTTGATCCGTATCTGTCACTATGTTTTGCGGTGTGATGGAAACTAAATTCGATTGAGCCGATTCGTTTCCCGTAAGGTCATACGCAGACACAGTAAAACTGTATTTCCGACCATTCTCAAGACGCTTTACAACGTAACTTGTCAAATTCCCGAGCTTGATTATTTTTTTTCCATCCTGATATAAGATGAACCCGGATATATCTTCATCGCTGCTATCATTCCACCTTAATGTAGCGATCCCATTTCCGGCTTGCCCTTGCAATTCTGGCACTTCCGGCGGGGTAGTATCCGGTGGTGGCGGTGGATTAGGCGTAAGCACCACTACCACCGTTTTTTTGCTCTCGTTTCCGTCTTGGTCAACCGCTGATAGCTGAAACGTATATTTCTTTCCGTTATCGAGTCCAGTAAGCAAAATCTTTCTACTATTTTTTTTTTCAAGATCAACGTCAGCATCTAAATATTTTTTAGGTACACCGTCTGTGTACAGCACGTAATGACTAAAATCCGTCTCAGTGTTTCTATCAAAATTAAGGGTAACAGTGCTATCTCCAGCCGTTCCAGTAAATCCCGTCGGTACAGCTGGCGGTGTGGTATCCGGTGTCCCAAAAACATTCAACTCATACACATACCTATTAAAGCCATTAGATTTTGATAATTTAAAACTTTTAATTGGTTTCGTAAGTTTAACAACCCCATCTGTTATGGCATTGCCATACATCCTAAACATGTTGTTTGACCCATCTGCGTAGTAGATGTACACGATAAGATCATTATCTGCGCCCCCATCTACTCGGTAACGTACTTTAAGATATTGAGCATCCACCGCCCCTGGAAACGTGTAACCAAGTACATTAGGACTAAGCACCACATAATTATCCAAATTACCATCAGTAACGATGTTAGTTGTTCCCATCATTGCGCCACTGCGATAGTCTAGGAAATTTATAGGTTTTCCGTCTAACAATCCTTTAGAATAGTCTGTCGCCGCATATGAATGACTGGTACTAAAAAACAGAATTAAAATCATACCAAAATGCAGAAATAAGTATTTTATTAAGCTTCGAATGTTCCTCCCTCCCTCATCATTTTGGTATTGGAATCGTTCCAGTAGTTGGATCTGGAATAGCTGTACCGCTCCCTGTACTCGGTTTAGGTATCTCAAATTCAACGCCTCCAGGCTGTGGCATTTCCACATTAGGCGGCTTTGTCGAAGCTGAAGGCTTAGGTATTTCAAACTCGATTTTCCCAGGCTTAGGTACTTCTTCAGCTATCTTGGGTTTATCAGGCTGCTTAATACCATCCGAACTGTTTTTTGGATCACCTGGGTATACTGGCTTGCCTGGTGGATCAGCTTTAACATTCGCTATTGGGTCTATAAAGGTGAAAGGCTTAGATTCGTCCTTTGTCTCAATTGCTGGCGTATTCCCCAGGTCAAACTCAATTTTTCCTTTTTTAAATTGCTCCGGTACCTCCGGTTTAAGGCTGTCAGCTTCCGGCGTAGATATATCCGGGTTTGGCAATGTAACAGTCGTATTCTGGTCTATTTCCTGCTGGCTCGGCGCTGCAGGAATTCCGCCAACATAATTACGAAGGTGATTAATAGTAGCAAAACCGATTTTATCCGCTACGCTGTCCCAATCCGGCGGTGGTGGTATCGCCCTGGCAACCGCTCCAGTTAGTTGCCCCATAAGCGTGTCCCAGTCTGGACATTCCAAAGCTTTTTTTATATTTTCGCACGGGTCACATTGCTGTGAGCTACCGCCATTGTCGCCACCGCTGTCGTCTCCTGGATCGGTGGTTCCTCCATTATCTCCGCCACCGGAATCGTCATCGCCATTACTCGGTGGGTCTGTAGTTCCTCCGGTACCGGAACCACCGCCCCCGGTGTTACCATTCCCACCTTTTGGCGGTGTAGGCGTTGTTTGTCCCCCACCGCCTGTGTCGGGGGGCTTGTTGTCCCTCCTTGTTCCGCGTCCGGCAAGAAACCATACTCAGCGAGTTTTATAAACTTTTCGGCACTACCGTCTGAATGTATGGATAGAGATATTGCTTTACTCTTATGTGCCCTAAAGGCAGTAGGTCCAATATCTATAGGACGACCATCAACCGAATCAGTTATTTTCATCTGGTAGCCGTCTCCAAAGGTCACAGTGGCGTATACCTTAGCACTCAATTTACCTTTAACACGAAAGCGAATACTGGCAAGAAGATATTTCCCCCCGCCTTCGGATGGTACAAACTTCGATGATCCCCCGGACGTTTTCGCCGCAAAGGTACCCGATGAACCTTTTGGAACAGTGACTTCAAACCCACCGTCCGGCACCTTTATATTTCCTTTTGGGACTGCTGCAGCAGCAAAAGACGGAATGTTAAACATGAAAATTATTAATGCCATAAACAAAGACCACTTTCGCATCAAATACCCCCATCGCAAAAATAGTCCAGACATACAAACTGTCTGGACTATTCCTAATTTTAACTATCCGTTGTTACTTGCCGCTGCCTGGAGCGTGTTTCTTGGCTTTCGACACAATCCAGTAGATGAACCCTGCCATCAATCCGGCAAAGACTACCCCCAGACCAATCAAAATCCAGGTATCAAAAATCCCCAAGAAGCTCATGCCTGCCGTAATCATATCTGTTACTGTAAAAGGCATTTTAACCCCTGATAAATCAATACTTGCTGCTGCTGGTGCTGCTGTAAGTGCCATAATTTTATACCTCCAGTTTTTTTTATAGAGTAGGGTTTATCCCTTTGCTCAAATTAGTAATAATACGTTTCGTAATCATCGTCGTCATCGTCCTTGCCCCTATAGAAAATGGACATAACCACAACACACACTACTGCAGCCAAAAACAAAGCAAGGCAAAGGAAAAATAATGGCTGCACTTGTTTGGTAAAATACTTTACGTAGTACCAGAATATTTCCAGTCTGTCTGGAGTGAAAAACGTCGCCGGCAGTCCTTTAGTGGGGTCGGTTACGAGAAAGTGCATCATTTACGCGCCTTTACGACTATACCGACGATAACCGCTACCAACATACCCACCACTCCGACAGCAACAAAGATCATTACAAACGGCGAAACCGTACCCATCATGTTTCGATATATTTGCCAAAAAAAGGTGAAATCCCACAAATCAGAAGTATTCACGCTTTATCTTGTCCTCCTCTCTCATTCGCTGCCAAAGAGCAAAAACGGTATATATAACGGCAAGCGACATGGTAAAGGCAACAAGCAACTTAACTAAATCTGGATTGCCTAAAAACCAAACCAAAGTTGCCCCTAATAACGTTTCCAAGACAGGAGCACCTCCAAAGCAAAACGAGAAATAAGAGCCACCGTAACCGGGACAGCAAAAGCCAAACCAATAAAGATAGCTGCGGATTTAGGGTCTACACTTGTTAGATACACCCCTACCCCCTCCCAAAAGCCATTTTTAGCAGCCATTTCAAAACCTGAAAAGCAATGAGCAAAAAAATTGCGGCTGCTACAAGCATGTCGCCAAGAGTCATTTCGTTAGAAACGGCGATAAAGTTACCATTCGGAAGCTCAACCAAAGTCTGTTCCCGCAATTCCAACGGCTGATTAACGACATACACGTCTTTCGTTACCGCTGGTGCTTCCGGCTGCTGCTGTACGATTATGGACTCAGACTGCTTTGGATCTGGCTGTTGGATAGCCGAATCCTGCTGCACTGCCGATTCTGTATGTACCTCCTGCGCCGCCGGAATGGACGGTTCCGGTTGTGCTGGAGCTTCTTCCTGGTTCACCTTTTCACCCCCATCTGAACGCAAAAAAGAGGCGCAGCCTATAAGCGGCTACGCCTTTGTATCTCTCAAAAATACACACTTGAGTAAATTTTTCCTACATTGCTACTATTGCAACACAGAAAAAAATAACATAAAGTGTTGTGAGGGACGAGCGGCGTAATCGCTCCGACCTATCGGATACTGAAAGTTGGTAGCTTTCAGTTTCCAAATGAAGTCCTGCAGGGTGTTGGTAGCACCTAACAGGGCTTTTTTGCTATTCAGGTTTGTTGTTAGGTTTAGGATAGCTTAATATGTACTATTTGTCACCGTGCTGTATCCTACAATAGTTAGAAAGCTGCACGTTTTCAGATAATCACACAAATTTTCTTGCATGTGGCTATCGTCCCTAATCTTTAGGACACAATACCTAAAATGCGAACAAGTTTTCCGTTCTTGTTTACTATAAAAAAAAAATCAGGACTTGTCTATATTTTCCGTGTTAATTCTACCCAAATATTTTTCATTTACTAGTTTTTCTATCACGTGCTTTGGATTTCCATCTTTCTCTAATTCCCATAGAACCTTCTGTTTCAGGTTAATGCAAATACTTATTGTTAATTCCCCCACTGGCTTTCTGCTTCTTGGCAAACTTCATTCGTCCCCTTCTTCACATCCTTTACTTTTTTTTATTTTTAGCATACACAAAAAACGACAATTCCCCAAACAGGTTATTGCCGTTTTCACAAAATACCGTGCTGCGTTCTAAAGAGATATATATCTCTCCCTTATCCCCGCCCCGGCGTGTAAATATCGCGTTCCCTTTGTTGCTTTCGATTCCATTGAACTTCTGGATCAGGCTCAGCCAGATCGTGGCTTTCCTCGCGGCGACGAAAAAAATTCCACCACTTTCGTTCAGATGAAGCAGCCAAAAGCCTTTTCGTTTCTGCTAATTCACGCTGCAAAGCCTCGATACTTTCACTTTGCAGTTGCATTTCAGCTCGTATACTTGCCATATCTCCAGCCTGTTGCTGGCTATGCTCTGCCATCTGCTTGAGCAACTCAATCGCTTGGTCATATCGTTCATCATAGCGATTTTCATCGCCCAAAACAGGCATATTTCCATCGCCCGTATCGCTCAAAAAACGCATATGCTTAGCTGCAACAGCCATTGCAGCTTTTTCGACACTCAAACCGATATCCTTACATAGCGTAGCGAGTTCGCGCATTACCATAGCGTCTTTTTCACTATACGTCCGATTGTTACTATCGCTACGCTCTACCAAATATCCAGCCTTTTCTAGCGCTAAAGCATATTTGCGTACTGTAACGGCTTTAACCCCCAAAAAGCTTGCTACATCAGCAGTTTTCAAGCTATCCCCTCCCATCTATCATATCGTTTTTCCAATCAAAAATTCCGTTACGCCTATGATATGCTCCATCTATTTTTTTAGCAAACTACCATCCACAAAACCGCACATATAGCCAGCAGCCATAAGTTCCATTTCCCTTTTTTCGTCCAGACCACGGACACCCTGGACGAATTTTTCAGAACGTATTTTTGATTCACTCATTAACTTGATTAACTCTTCCATAAGATCTCTATTGATCATTTCCTACATCTCCTCTATGTGATATAATATAAGCAACGAAAATTTGAAATGAAGGCTCTCAGATCCCCACGATCAGAGGGCTTTTTCTTTATTTATACCAATATTTTCGAGCGCAGCTTCATAGCCGTTATCCTCTATTTCTTTTAACAATTTAAAACGAAGATCATTATGCAAAATATAACGCCAATCCTTCCAATCGAGCGTACCGAGTAAGTCCGCTTCCTCTACCTTTTCAGTAGCAACTTCCTCGTCTGTTTTCTCTTCGATTAAAAATCTGTCTTTCAAGCCAGGACTCCAGACAAGCTGACGTTTACCTTTAGTTGCCTTCGCATATTCCTGAAATTTGTCTTGATACTCAAGATCACCATCCTGTATAACCACACGCAAAAAATCAAATGGTGTCATGCTCCCAGCGCGACCTTTTTTAATATTTGCCTTGGTCATCTCCGAATCTGTGCCCCAACGCTTATCCATCAGGTCGCCCCATTTTCCTACATATGTACTTGCCTCTGCAGCATCATGAATTTTCAAACCATGTTGCCGACTGCACTCCAGACCGTTAGCAGCACAAGCACCTGACCACAAGCTATATAGCTTGTCCTCCATATCTGCCCAATCCCAAGATTCAATTTCATTATCATGCATAAGTAACAAATGAATATGAGGATGCCATCCGTTTACACCATAAGTGATTTCAAAAGCCCGTATACTGCCAATTAATCCAATTTCCTTGCGAATATTATTATACCTTTTGCCGCTACGAAACTTATTAATAGACTTACCTAAAGCAAGTAAAAGATCATCCAGCTTATCCCTAGAAGAATGCGAAAAAGTCAATGTTAGCATAGTGCAATAACCACCACCGTCTAAATGAGCTTTAAAAGCCGTTTTAAGCTCTGTCCGCCGACGTTCTGAAATTTTACTCGCACACACTGGACACGTCCAAACGCTTCCACAAACCATCAGACCACCATAAAAAGCTTTCTGCGTTGACCTATGTTTGTATAAGTCGACGCCGCCATAACGCTCAATCTGATGCCTTAAACAAATCCCGACACGGTTTTTCGGCAACATATGTTTTGCTACCGACTGCATTTGATACCTCAATAAGCGGTCGTCCAAAGGCGGTTGCTCGTTTTTCGGGGAAAATACCCTTTTATCTCTCATTTTCTTCACCGCATCCCCATTTTGCTCAAAACAGGGTGACGGCGATTTCGTAGTATTTACCAAGGGCGCCTCTGGCGCCTTAGGCGCTGCCGCGCCAAAATTCGAACCCATCACACCAACTCCACATCTATTCAGAACTTTTCACTATATGAATAATTCACAACAGTACACCATGATTTAAAAATCTTACCGCCAGCGTAAACCAAACAACAGAGCAACTAAAACCAACAGACCGATATCCAAAACAGACTCCATCAAAAACCTCCTAGAACCAAAGTCGCCTCCGGCAGCTAAAGGGCTAGCCCTTTAGAATCCCTATTCCCTCGGCGGGAGCCAGCCCTCCGAACCAGGGGGTTCAGAGGGGCATAAAAGGGTTGCAGTTAGGAACCGCTCGTCAAGGGTTCGCTACGCCGCTGCGCGCCCTGGACGGCTGCATACGGCGTTTTAGCGTAAAACAAGCAGAAAAGCCCCTGTGTTATCCGATAACGAACCTCGGGAAACACAGGGGCTTTATATCATAAATTTGGGGTATTGTATCCATGACTAAAATCCGATACAATAATAACCAAAGCCATGTTATAGCGAGCGCCTGTTTCTCCGATGTGTAGATCGGTTAAGCAGCGAGGGTTGTCCAGACCCAAGCCGCCGTGAAACGTGGCCTTTTTATTTGTTATTGAAAATTCTACCACCGTCTATCATTTTTTACTAGACCTCGCAATAAAAAAACCTACCAGTTCATTCCTGGTAGGCTTCTAGCTCTTGTATTTTTTTTCTAAGCTGCCTTACCTCCGAAACATTAAGCCAGCGGTTCAAAATCAAGATGATATAGATAGTGAATACAATTGCTGATAAAAACAGCATCATTGTAGGAACCATAACCGTTGAATCGTCGGCAAGCTGTTTAAACATACTTAGCTGTTCTGGCGTAAATCTCTTATATGTAATAATGGATGTAACCATGAACATAGCCATCATCCCCACAACAACCGCAACTTCCAGCACCCAAAAAATGATTTTTTTCATCCTACGTCCTCCGCTTCTATCGTTGCCATTTCTTTAACGATAGCCATGTATTTAGCATGCTCCGTCTTGGTCATTTCGCCTTTATCCAAAACATAATAGCAATTCCGACCGACCTGTACCCTGCGTTCCGAAAATAAATTTTTGCGTTGCCAGTGCAAGCAGCTCGCCGGGATCAGCAGCCTACCAAACATGGCGGCTATGCTTTCGGCATTTTGCACCTGTCGCCAAAAATAGTATTCCTGGCTTAACTTGGTATACCGTATTTTTGGGATCGATGGGAATTGATATAGCAGTTCTTGCGGATCATGCTTCACTTTATTTAGCGGTACGATTGTTGGCATATTTAGCCCTCCTTGCAGCATCGTGTACTTTCTCCAGCTTGTCTAAAAAGGTGTTGGCTTCTCGTTCAGTTTTGGGCAAAGGAAAGCCACTCACAAAAGAATGAGAATCGAAAAGCCCCAAGGCGTGTATCTGTTTTACCTTTGCACTGCCCAAGCTCCGCGAATGTAGAAACTGTCCCTTTGGTCCGTATGAATCGGCTTGGAAGTCATAATAGTCCAGGATGATGCCTTTATTGCCCATAGGTCGAACGTGTATAAGCACCTCCAGCATTTCGCGAATACGCGTATCCAAGCGGTTTATGCTTGGCGTAGCGAATATCTGTATGCTTGCCATTTTACGGGCGAAGGTAAGTATGTCCGTAGCCAGGGTATTTTCAAATTTGAGAGACTTGCGAGAATCAAAGCTCCGATGCGCCTCATCCCACACACAGATAGATCCGTGTGCCTCAGCAACTTTAAACCAGTCCTTTGCAACTTTCATCCTTTCGGCACCTACCAGGTCGTAGTTCGCAAAAAGCTGCACTTTGCCGTTCCTGGACTCAATCTGATTTTTGTAGAGCCAAGCCATCATACTAGCGGTCGTCGTTTTCCCGGCTCCTAGGTTCCCCATAACGCCTATAATGTGCGGCATGCACCTTTACCCCCTTCCACCCCTAACGGCTCGTCCCTCCGCCATTATGATCGGCTTAGGCGGCTTCGGAATGAGTTCCTCAATCGTTCGTAAGAACGTTTCCGGCTTGGCGACAGATTTTTTGAAGTCTTCTTTAATCTGCTTAATTATTGCTTTGTACGGGCTTCCTTTCGGGTGCAACCTAGTGTTATTGCCCATACTTTCCAGGAGTATCAGCGCCCGAACTTGGTCTTCGGAAAACGGTGCCGCATAGTCAGACATGAATGCTAAGACTTGTTTTACATCGCTGACATGCTGCACGTTAGGAAACAGGTCGTCATTGATGACGCTTTGTATCTTATCCGCGTTGTCATGTGTACTCATTTCGCCACCGCCACGATCAGGAGAATGAACAAGAAGAAAGCTCCGCCGGCAATAAGCATAATTTTGCCCAGGGACATGCCTTTACGCTCCACATACTCCGGCTCAAAGTGTGTAATTTGCCGCAGCACTATGCTTCTTTCAAGCGCAGCCAGGCGCTGACAATCTTGGACGTTTTCGACGGTGGTCGGATACATGAATATTCTTCCTCTCGGTCCCGTATAAGCCTTCACATCCCCTTTAGGCACTGTATAGCTCCCGTCCATAGACCGGGCATATATACGTTCCTCGTTGGTTTCCACCACTGGCGCGATGGCTGCCGTTCCGTCCTCCTGCAGAATAACCAGTACGTCCTGCGGTTCATATTCTTCTACCTGCTGCTTATTTCCGAATAGCGCCAATGCCATGTTTTTTCTCTCCTTTACGTTTTGAACGATTAAACATCCAGTATCCAAGAGCTACCACCCAACCGATTCCAAGAGCCAAACCAGAGCCGATAGCAAAAAAATAAGTAAATACGCTTCCTTCCATATTTCCAACTCCTTATATCCACTGAAATAAGCCAGCTTTAACGGCAAAATAAAGCCTCAAAATAACTTTTATAATCTGCAGGACACCCAGGATAAAAACAGCCGCGATAAGCGAGTTTATAACAGCCTGGAACGGTCCTGGTAGATAGGCAAAGAATCCAAAATAGT
>RCUE01000413.1_pt1 | contig 10912 bp, 11 predicted proteins | sample 2166111 | NCBI WGS metagenome assembly RCUE01 (sample SAMN09930795, study PRJNA488358) | compost metagenome | feature: garden; material: soil; isolation source: compost soil in phenylacetonitrile-enriched culture | place: Germany: Experimental Botanical Garden Goettingen | collected 2016-01-27 | reverse complement strand
AGGAAAAAGAAATGTTGGATGCTTCAAGAGTCATTTTAGGTACGTTTGGTCAGGCATATATTGATGGGGTATGGCAGACACATATTAACAAGCTGGAAGCTAGCGTGGAAATTGATAAAAGAGAATTGAATTTGGTTGGTAACACCTGGAAAGTCCATAAAAATGGAGCTAAAAAAGGTACTGGAACGATGAGTGGTTACAAAGTAACTTCCGATATGATTCGTCGCGGTTTTGAAAAATTCGATATTATTTCCAAGCTAGACGATCCTGAATCTTTTGGACATGAACGTGTTCGTTTGATTCGCTGCATGCCAGATAAGATTCAGTTGGCTAACTGGACTGCGGGAGAAGAAGTGCCAGAAGAAACTACTTTCACCTTTGAAGGCTATGAACTGCTTGATCCTATCGTTGCTGAATAATTTATTGGTTATGGTGGGCCTGGAGTAATCCGGGCCCAATTTTCAAAAATTTATTAGGGGGATTTAATATGAGTTTGCCTGAAAATATGTCAGAGGAACAAATTTTGGATAGTCTTTTTGAAGCTGCAGATAAATTACCAGAGGAAACTGTTCGGATTCAGCGCCTGGATATGCTTCTCACACTTCGTGGTTTGACATCCAACAAAGTAGATAGCATCCGTGAACGGTGCACAATTCGTAAAACGGTTAAAGGCCGTGTGGATGAAAAAGTAGATACAGAAACATTCAATGCACTGCTTATCTCGGAAGCTACGGCTGGTCTAGAAGTAAAAGGTCTGCAAATTAACGGATGGGGTGATCCGCGAATTACTAGCCGACTTAAATTGTCTGGTGGTGAACAGGCTGTGCGTCGAATGCTTCTGGCAGGTGAACTGGATGCAGTAGGGGATAAGGTGCTGGAACTGTCCGGCTTCGGTGTGGAAATTGATGATCTAAAAAACTGATTCGCTCCGGCGGAATGACATCGGTGCTGTATCATCTGTGGATACGGCATCATCTCCGTCCCGGAGAGTTTTGGGCCTTAAACAGAGGTGAAAAATCCATGTTAATTGCATTTGCTGAAGAGGAACTAGACGCATTATCCAAGCAAATACAGCAATGATAGATACGTAAGGAGGTGAGTAAATGGCAGGATCAAGTAACTATAGAGTTAATATTGTTACAGATGTAGAGGATTTGATAATTACAAACCGGGAACTTAAAGCAACAAGTCGCTATATTGAGCAGATACAACGGCTTTCTGATCGCCTAGGACGTGCCCGTTATCAGAGCTTGATTAAGCTGAATACGGAACTTAAGTATATGCATAGGCATCTTGGGAATATTTACAGCCTAGCTGTTCGTCTTAGCCGGCTACGCATTAGGCCAAAAGTCTTTCTGATTGATAAGGCGACTCCAGTCCTCGAAGCGCTTATCAGAAAGCTAAAAAGTCTTAAGGATGCCTATATTGTTGCACGTGCAAAAACGGGCATTGATCAAGACGATACAAATAAGAAGAAAGCTAAGGGTGGCAACCGGGGAAATAATTTAAATGTTTCAAATATTGTGAACAAGTCTATCAGTGTTACTGCAAATTTAGAAATAAAGGATCCTAAATTTGACTTTAACTTTAATTATGATATCAAGGTAAAACCACCTAGATTGAATATTAGAGTCGCAGCTCCAAAATATGCGCCTAAGATCAACGTAAAAACAGGTCCTATTCGAGTTTCTCCAAAAATTAAGGTGATCTGTAATTGTTGTTGCTGTGGGAAAAAAGGAAAAAGTAAAAGAAGCATTGCTGAACAAGATGGACCTGATGGTAAAAACAAAAAGAAAAATAAGAACAACAAAAAAAGCCCTGGCAAAAAACGAGGACTTCCTAAGCTGTGGGAAAAAGCAAAACGTTTATTTAACCCAAAACCTAGCTCTAAGCCGGGAGTCCCAGGAGGACGGCCAACTCCGCATGGAGGTAAGGGGAAGTTTGGAAAGATATTTGATTTCGGTAAAAAAATACTTGGTGAAAATCCAGGAAATATGCTTAAAAAGATAGGTAAGGGAGCAATGAAGGGGGGCAAGAAGCTGCTTGGCCCAATTAGCATAGTATTAGATATTGTAGACATTGCTACAGCGTCGCCGGAAGAACGTCCGGCTGCTATTACATCAGCGCTTTTAGGAAGTGGCTTTATTACTGCTGGGGCAGCTATTGGTACAGCGATTGCTCCAGGTATAGGTACTGTAATTGGTGGTCTTATTGGTGCAATTGTAGGCGCTGTAGTAGATAGTTTAGCAGGTGAATGGTTAGCTCAAAAGTTCTCTGAAATGAGTGATTGGGCCGGAGAAAAAGCTACTTCTGCAATGGACTGGGTTGGAGAAAAAGCTATTGGTGCAAAGGATTGGATTGGCGAGAAAGCAAGTGTTGCGAAGGATTGGGTTGGTGAAAAAGCTTCCCAAGCTACAGATTGGATGAGTAATAAAGCATCTGATGTCAGTAATTGGTTTTCTAGTCAAACAGAAAGTTTGAAAAGTGACTTCTCTAATTTGTTTGGTTATTCAAATGAACCTGAAAAATCACAACCTGTTGTTTCTGTAAATAAGGCCTCGCAATCTTATAATCCCGCTTCAACTGCACCGGGAGCGTCATTAGCTCTGTCAAGATTCCCTTCGGTTGATCCGGGGCTTCCATTACCATCTTTTATTCAGGATGCCCAAAACCGTTCCAAGGTGATTCAGGGTATGGGGCCAGGTGGTTCACAAATTCCTACGGCGAAAGGAGGAAAACCAGCTCCACAGCTCGTGCAAATAACGGATGAACAAATGAGTAGCCTTTCAGGCTTTCTCAAGGATTTCAAGACAGAAACGAACAACCAAATCAGTGTAACGTTGCCTCCTGGAGCAGTACAGGTAACGGTTCAAGAAGATTCTATTGATTTCGACACGATGGCACTTCAAGTAGGACACCGGATTGTAAATGAGGTACGACAGGCAATTATTAATAGAGGTGGAGGGGACAATAGTTCCCTTAAAAAGGATAAAGCTGTACTAGTCTAACGTAAATCTATCACAGCAGAAAGGAGGGAGGCTATGGGTATAGACTTTTTTCTGATTAATGGTCAAAGCGTGTTTCAATTCCCAGTTAATCCCGAAGAGGTGAATATTTCACGGCAAAAAGGGTATGAAACAGTTACGATGCTTACACATGGGGAATTTGATTTTCCACAAGGAGAAAAGGTGAAAGAAATCACCTTTTCTTCTTTTTTTCCCAAGGTGTACGATGCATCCTATTGTCGTTATAAAAATATCCCAGATCCTAACGAAGCGATGAACAGGTTAAATGCAATGTTAAAAGCAGAGAAGCCGTACCAATTTATTATTACGAATACACTAATTAATGTTCCTGTTTTTATCATTGCTCATAATACGACCTTTCGTGGAGGCGAGGCAGGAGATATATATTTTGAAATTACTTTGCGTACATGGAGGGAACCTAAAATAGTGTTGCGAAAAGGGAATTCTCCTCAAAAAGTAAACTCTAGTAACCTTCCACGCACGAATCTTAAAACTAAATCTAAGACGTACACTGTCAAAACTGGGGATTCGCTTTCTAAAATTGCAAAGTTGGAGTTGGGGGACAGTTCCAAATGGAAAAGTATATATCAAGTGAATTCAAAGATCATAGGCAACAATCCGAATAGGATTAAAGCGGGTCAAAAGCTGGTGATGCCATGAGTTACCAAGTAATACTTCAAGATCGATATGATCTTACCTCCCTAGTTGAGAAAATAACTTTAAAAGATGCTCTTAATCAAATTGCATATCAGGCCAGCATACGTGTAGCTGCTTCAAATGTTATGCCCACGATTACTCCGGGAATGTCTATTCGTGTCAGTGGAATTCCATTTGGAAAAAATGTAAAGGTACCACTTCTCCACCCTGCTGTTGTATGGGAAGTAGAGAGCTCTAACAGCGGTACAAAACGTTTCTCTCTGGTGGTATATGATCGGACGATTTATCTGGATAAATCCGAGGATGAATATTTATTTCCCAAAGGACAGACAGCTACGCAGCGGTTGCGTAAATACGCGAAGGATTGGGAGTTTCAGATCACCTCAATACCTGATACGAAAGTGCGATTAGGAAAAGGTATTTATCGTGCCCAGACCCTATATTCCATGATGCTTGCTGATTTGAAAGAGACAGCAAAATTGGGCGGAGATTTGTACCAGTTACGCATGACAAGTGCTGGATTGGAGCTATTTAAAATCGGTAGCAATCCTTCCCCCTATGTGTTAGACCGATTTATTGATCTTACGCAGTTGCGGACACTTGAGGGAGCCGTAACTAAGGTCAAAGTAATGACAGCTAATGAGAACGTAGGAAGCGGACAAGAGGTACCGTCTAAGGTGCTGGCTGTAGCAGAAGGGGATACTAAAGCGCTAGGTACTTTGCAAAAACTGGTGGAAGATGATCAAGTGAAAGCAGCTGGCGGAGCCAGTAAGCTTGCTAAAAGTCATCTAACTGGAATCCAGGAAACTTTTACAGTTAATTTACCAGATATTAATACCATACGTGCCGGTGAAGCTGTGATGTTACAAGGATTAAAGCTGATTGTTACTTCAGTCAGTCGGGATTTGGGGAGCCCGGGGAATATGACTTTAGAGCTCGCTTCCTTCGATATGGTTAAAAGGAGGTATTTTCTTGAGTAAAGATCCCTATGGTGCATTTGTAAGTGTAATGCAGTCGTCTATGGCGGGACACACTCGGCAAGCGTTGAGTGGAGTAGGCGCGGTACTAGGCACGATCACCTCCACGGGACTCAAGCTGGACGATTTTAAACATGAGCTTCAGGATTATCTGGTAGCCGAGCTGCCGGGACTGCTATCTGTACCACGCCATATGTACAAAGGTACCTCAACCGCAGTGGAATCAGAAAATTGGGAAGGTAAAGAGCTGAAAACTTCCTTTTATATCGGGGAAGACGAGCTGGAGGATGTGAATCTCAGTTTGAACGAAGGACTCAAGCCTGGAGATCGTGTACTGGCGGTTCGGGTGAATAGCGGCAATGATGTGGTGGTCGTGTGCAAGGTGGTGAGTGGACGTGGCTAATTTATTTCCCGAAACAGATGATATGATCTGGACAGACAGGGATATGACCGACCCGGATATACTGGAGGATAACCGTGCAGTATTTGGGCGAAGCTGGAGGTTTGATTTTGAAGCCGGCGAGTTTGTTATGAGCCCTAGTCGTAAAATCGTGACTACAGGGGAGAAAGAAGCGTGGGTACAGTGGTGTGAAAAAGCGATTCGCACTCCTCGCTACCGGCATGTGATCTATTCACCTGACTATGGGAGTGAGCTGGAGGAGCTCATTGGCAGCAGCTATGGGCACGGTGTGCAGGAAAGTGAAATTAAACGCATGGTCACAGAGGCGCTACTAGCAGATGCACGTACGGCTAGTGTGGATCAGTTCACGTTTCGCTGGGAAGGCGAGGCGTGCCATTTTAGCTGCCAGATTACGAACGTGCGGGATGAAACGGAAATTGTGGAAAGTGTGGTGATCTAATGGCAGACTTGCCGGAATATTTGGTAGACCAGACGGAAGAGGAAATTTTAAATCGAATGCTGGAAAAAGTGCCTTCGGATATTGATAAGTCCGAGGGCTCTTTTATTTGGGATGCGCAGGCGCCGGTGGCATTCATGCTCTCGGAAGCGGCGATCTGGGCGCAGGAGCTGCTGCGTCGGGGCTTTGCCAGCACAGCAGCCAGCGACAACCCGGATTTTCGTTCGCCGGAGCTGGATTTGCGGACAGCAGAGCATGGGGTGACACGGCGAGAAGCGGTTGCGGCCTCAGGTATGGTTACGTTCACGGGCACAGCGGGAACGACTGTCCCGGCGGGAACCTTGGTGGCGACCCCGGCAGATGATGTATCCGGGGAAGCTTCTATTGAGTATGCGACCACGGCTTCGGTCACGCTGGATGAACAAGGTGCCGGGGAAGCGGCTATTCGGGCGGTCAACCCCGGGCGCAGCGGTAATGTACCTGCGGGCGTCATCCAGGTGATGGCCACTCCGATTAGCGGGGTTGCCTCTGTGATCAATACGGAGGAAACCAAAAGCGGTACAGACGTTGAGAGCGACCAGCTATTGCTGGAGCGTTTTTATGCCAAGGTGCGGAACCAGGGCACAAGCGGCAACAAGGCGCAGTATACTCAGTGGGCGAATGAGATTGCTGGAGTGGGTGGCGTGGAAGTAGTTCCGCTCTGGAAAGGACCGGGAACAGTGGGGTTATATGTGCTGGATACGGATAAACGCGCAGCCAGCCCAGATATCGTCGCTGCGGTGCAGAAGTACATTGATCCGACGCAGGATGGACAAGGAGAAGGATTGGCGCCAGCGGGTCCAGTAGTTACGATCATGCCAGCGGCAGAAGTGGAGATTAACATCTCAGTCAAGGTACAGCGTACCAAAGAGAAGCCGTCCACACTGGATGAAATCAAAAAGCTGATCGAGAGCGGTGTGCGGACGTATTTGAAGCAGCTTGCTTTTTACAAGGAAGACCCGTTGGTACGGTATACCCGGATTTCTGCTGTGCTGCTGGATATTCCGATTATTATTGATTTCTCTGAACTGAAAATCAATGGACAGAGCAATCAGAATATTGAGATTGGCTCAGGCCAGGTAGCCGTGCTGGGGACGGTGAGCGTCAGTGAGTAACAATGGAACGAACAGTTTTGGCGATTTATTGAATAACCCAGACCAGGGAAAACATGCAAACCGTAGTGGCACTTTGGTTAATCGAGTAACGATAGCGGAAGATACAGTGGGCCAAATGAGCAGCGAGCGAGGACGTGAGCTGCTTTCCTATTTGCCTTCCTATTACGAAACCTCACGCGTGATGCGTTCCGATATGGATGCTAAAGGAAGCGAATTGGACGCCTTGTATCTTGCAATGGATGCAACGGTGGGACAGTTTTTTGTACGTACCGCCACATGGGGGTTGGAACGCTGGGAAATGGAGTTGGGGATTGAAACCGATCTGGCGAAGCCATTGGACCAACGGCGTGCGGTGGTGGAGTCGAAGCTGCGAGGGGCAGGAACTTTTTCCGGTCGGCTTGTCAAAAATGTAGCAGAGGCGTATGACGGAGGTACGGTAGATGTTATTTTTCACCCTGCCGAATGGGGATTTACGGTCAAATTTATAGATACCATCGGGATTCCGCCCAACGTGGAGGATCTTAAAGCAGCCATTGAGGAGATCAAGCCCGCTCATATGGCGGTGGAGTACAAATTACGCTACCTGACCATTGCTGAAGTTGAGTCTATGACCCTCTATGAAAATGAACATACAACACAGGATAGATATTTAGGAGGTGGCGCATAACATGGCAAGTGAAAAAACACCGAATCTTGGTTTAAATCAAATTGACCGCACATCGCCCAAAACCACGTATTTTGATTTGGAGAAGTATTTGGACCAAAACTGGCGGGCTGTTGATGAATTTGCTGGTGACGTGAATGATGGTGTGAATGCGATCAAGAAGCGTTTGGATACGACAGAGCGTAAGACGGTAACTCTCGAACCCGGGGTGCAAATTGTTCATGCGGAAAAGACTGCCCCATTTTCGCTGACGGGGCTGAGCGGGCGTACGTTGGTGAATTTGTTGGGACGGATGGGTAGCTGCGAGACAGTGAGCGAATGGTCCTCAAACGTAGCTATAGCAATTGATAATAACAACAAGACCAACGGTAGTAGCTCATTTAAAATTACGCTGGGTAGTGTACCGGCAACCGCGTCTGCAAGTTTTTTGACCACACCTGGACGAAAATATATCGCAATAGCGGACGTGAAAAGTGGTAATACCAGCAAGGTGGCGATATCAATAAATGGTATTGCTGGTGCTGTGGGTAACGAGGTAACTTCTGCCTCTGTTTTTGCTCCGTCTGTTGTACGGTTCACGACGAAGGACTATTTTCACATTGTTACAGTCACAGGCACGGGTGCAAGCGGCAATACGTTTAATATGGACAGTGTGCGCGTATACGAGATCAGCGAGGCAGACTACACAGCAGCTGCAAGTTATACGCCAGCACAAGCAGCAGCCAAATGGCCCTATGTTGACAGTTTAATGCCCGTTCGTAATCCATATGCGATACGGTACGGGGAAAACCTATTGCCGAGCTTTTATGAATGGTCCACCGTTGCGCAGGCGGGAACGGCAACAACTATAGGTCCTAATCAGGTGCGGCTAGATAAATCGACGGGGCTGTCTGGCTTTAATACACTGGGGTATAAAGTCAATGCGGTACCAGCAACAGACTATACATTATCGGTCACGGTTGATGTGTCTAACATAGGCGGTACTATTGGATCAGGGGCATACTGGAACTTACAAGCCATGGGAAAGAATGGGGAAGTGTTAGCGGACTTCACAACTGGTCCGTTTGCCACATCCAACGGAACAAAAACAATGGTTAAGAGTTTCACAACGCCAGCCAACACGTCATATTTACAGGTGATTGTAGGTCTTGATATTGCCGCAACAGGTACGGCGGTATTCCGTGATGTTTCTATCAACATCGGCAGCGCAGCCAAACCATTCAAACCACGCGAAGACTCAATGTTAGCGTTGCAAACAGACCTGTACGCCGACCCAGTTACGGGGGCTAATGCGGATACAGTGTTTGAACGTGATGGTCAATACTTCAAGTCCAAGAAGTGGCATGGGGTTACGTTAGACGGGAGTTTAGCATGGGTACAAGGCGAAGGCGGCGCTACTAACGGGAATAGACAGGTTAAAGTGTCGGGGCTGTCGGCTGGAGCGGTAGCGGGTAGCGGCATTGGTACAAAGTTCGACGGTAAGATATTGCCACAAGGCAGTACGGGCAATACACCCGATTCAAACGCAGTCACAGCAGCCGGAGAAATTTACCTAGGCATCCCACTTGCCGATAGTGGATGGGCAGACAGCTACGGCCCGGACCAGAATGACATCAAAGCATACTTTTACGGGTACAAGGCGTACGATGCTAACACCATCACTCCTGCGAATGCTCAAACCATGACCACGGCAACGTGGAACGGTACAGGCACTAAGTATTGGGTTCAGCGTGTAGGCGCACCTAACTTTACCCAATCCGTACCGCAACAATCCTATGCAGGGTATACGCCGTATCAACTTGTATATCAACTTGCAACGCCTACCGTGGAGCCTATCATATCAGAGGGTCAACTTTCCTTTACTGAGGGAGACAATCAGGTTGAAGTAGGCACAGGGATTGTGTTGCGTGAACGGGCTAATCCGGTATTTGAGAGTAACGGCAACTACCAAATAAATAATGCTGCCTTACCGGGTTCGAATCTGTCTAAAATGACAGAAAAGATACTGGCTGTATACCGTGGAAATGTCGTTGATAATAGGTTCAGTCTTATCAGTTTTGCGTCGGCTTATGGTAAACAGATGGCTATAATATACACAAGCAACTACGACCAAGCGGCAACATACACCGCTACGTACCTTATGCTTGACCGTTCGCCAGTCGTGCCGTTTATAGGCTCATATGCAGCCAACGAAAAAACGCTACTTGCGGATTTGGTAGATAGCGTTCAGCAGAACACGGCGCGTGTGTCGGTGCTGGAGAACAAGAAGGCTGACAAGGATAATCCTGCTTGGTTAACACCTACATTGCTTAATGGGTGGTCTTCTTCTTCCGTAAAGTACCTTAAAATGAACGACGAACTTGTCGTTATTAGAGGCATCACAACAGGCGGTGTAGTAGCACCAGGAACGTTGCTGTTCACCTTGCCAGTAGGATACAGACCTGGAAACCTAACAGAAATAAGAGTGCGATCTAGCAACGGGAGCGGGGTCGAATCCCCCAATGCTACAATAATGATAGATTCAGCAGGACAGGTAAAGACGCAGAATACAACCTATATGACCGTCTGGTTAGATGGGCTGTCATTCCTTGCAGAAAAATAAGGAGGTCACAACATGAAAGTAGTTCCTAAAGTAAATACAGAAGGCCTCTATCTGGAGGACGAACTGGTGGACGACACCTTTTCAGGTATCGTCCCTTTTTACACTCTATCTTCGCCTACGCAATCTGAATCTGATACAAACCAACAACTAGACACCCATCGGCTTGCTGACAGTAGCTCTAGTACCACAGATGTAACAAGTTCAGAAAGCATCCCTGCTGGTTATACAGTAGGGATTTCAGTACCACCTGGTCTATACCATCCTCGTTTTGACATCCAAGGTTGGCTGACCTATGAAGCAGTATACGCAGAAAAACTGTTAGAAGCACAAAACGCATACGAGCAACTTAGCAAAGAGGCTCATGCAACGTTTCAGAAGCTGCATGGTGAATGGCAAAACAAGCCTGAAAACGAACGTGGGGATGAACCTGTGTATTTTGCTCAGACATTTACAGCTCCAGAACGAAGAGACCCGGCGACGTTCTGGAGTGAAGGATTGAGTGAGGAAGCAATTAAGGAACTGACGACACAAAAAGCAGAGCAACAGCCGAGTGAGACAGATCAACTGAAGCAGCGTATTGCAGATCTCGAAGTGACGCTGACCCAGCTCATGCTTGGTAGTACAGCAAAATAATGTGTACTGACTATTATTTATTGCAGAAATTTTTATATAAAAGAGGTGAAGTCATAACTATGGCCACTTTAACAGAGGCTCAAATGCGTATTTGTGCTCATGCTTGCATCACCCGCTATGAGCGAAGAGAGGGCGATATAGCAACGATTTTGGGGAGCTACGCTTTAGATGAAAAGCAACGTGAACAAGTAATGAAGATTATTCTATCCAAGCGTTCTGATCTAGTAGCGGGCAACGTAGATAATTCATCATCAACCGATGTTTCAAATGAACAGGAAGAAACAGTCAAATGGTATAACTCTATTTTCCGTAAAAAAACAGTATAGAGAACAAAACAAAAAT
>RCUE01000409.1_pt1 | contig 10966 bp, 7 predicted proteins | sample 2166111 | NCBI WGS metagenome assembly RCUE01 (sample SAMN09930795, study PRJNA488358) | compost metagenome | feature: garden; material: soil; isolation source: compost soil in phenylacetonitrile-enriched culture | place: Germany: Experimental Botanical Garden Goettingen | collected 2016-01-27 | reverse complement strand
ATTTTCCAGGTTACCTGCATAGGTAAGAGCATCTATATTTACAATTTCATAATCTGGATGCTGTTTTAACATATACAATACAAAGTTACTGCCTATAAATCCGGCCCCGCCGGTGACAAGAAGTTTCATACTGACCTCCTAAATCTTATTATTCCTCTAATCAAAATTAATGTCAGCGTCGGCCAGTGCCGGATGCTTCTGATCCTTCTCTGAAAGAATAGCATGAGAAGTTGGCCAATCAATCCCTAGTGCTGGATCATTCCACAGAATTCCACGATCATTTTCCGGTGAATAATACTCGTCAACCTTATACAGCACTTGAGTGTACGGAACAAGCGTACAGAACCCATGAGCAAAACCCTTGGGCACCAGTAGCTGACGTCTATTATGTTCACTTAAGATTACCCCGACCCATTGACCGAATGTTGGAGAACTTTTACGAATATCCAAAATCACATCGTAGATAGCTCCAGAGAGCACACGAATGAGTTTGGTCTGTGCTTTAGGATTAAGCTGATAATGCAAACCACGAATCACACCGGCTTCTGCAGACAAGGATTGGTTATCTTGAATAAAAGCATAGTCTATTCCGTTTTCTTTCATGATCTGTTCATTGTAACTTTCCATAAAAAAACCACGGTGATCACCATGAACCACGGGTTCAATGATTTTTGCACCTGAAAGTACTTCCTTTATTATCATTCACGAAACCTCCAACATCTTGAGTATATACTTTCATTTATGATTACTATAAAATTAATAAGCACACTATATTGGGAGGGAATATGCTTTTGAATTTATCGAGAGTTAATAAAAATTTTGTTTGGTCCTATTTGGTTTTGACGTGGCTACTTATCCCGATTCTAATACTGTTTAAAGTCGATTCTTACTATATTTCCATATTATTCGGTCTAAATATTGCACAGTCGTTTGTCATAGGTGCTACATACATTTTACACATTAGTGGTATCTTAACATATGCCAAGAAAGAAATAATGGTGCAATACCTAGCTTTTGGCGGTTATCTAGTTGGAATAATATTCATTTACGCCTTCCTTCAAAGGGAACAATTCATTTATTATTGGGACTTTTCAGCCTATTGGAATACATCCATACAATTTAATAACCTTTTAAGTACAGATTTTATAGCAGCTTCTAAACAAATCTATGCAAGCATTTTAAGAGATGATTATTCCGTTTTCCCAACAATCTTTCTCTCTTTACCATTAAAGTTCTTAGGTACAAGCTACATGAGCTATGTCTTGGCAATCTATACCTGCTTCTTGTATCCTTCTTGTTTGATACTTTTCTTATTATGTATCAAGATTGCTGATCAAATCCAGTTAAACACAAAATTGAACATTTTCATGATCTTTGTACTTACATTTACCTTTCCAATTATGATAGCTCCTATGTTAGGTGGATATCTGGATTCTATAGGACTTATTTTTATTTGCTTGTCGCTTGTTATCTTATTTAATAATGACTTTGAACGCTTAAATTTAAAAGCAGTTTTACTCTTAGCTGCTTGCCTAGTATTACTAACATTTACAAGAAGATGGTATGGGTTTTGGATCGTATCTCTTTTTGGCTCGATCAGTATCGCTTTTTTGTTCAAATGGATTCTAGAAAAAGAGTTTCGCTTCAAACAGCTCTTGCAGGTTATTTTAAATTTTTTCATTATAGGATCTTCAAGCGCGTTATTTCTTATTATATTCTTCAATGAATTTATTCAAAGAGCCCTAACCAATAACTTTAAAAACGCCTACTCAGCTTATTATTTTGGTGACGTCTTAAGTAACTTACAGAATTTATTTTATCATTATGGTGCCTTCATTTTTCTGATAGCTCTTGTTGGTTGCATAGGCTTGTTATTTATTAGTAAAACTAGGTATATATCAATCTTTCTAGTTACAAACTTGTTTATTACGTACTTTCTTTTTACAAGAATTCAAAGCTTAGCTTCTCAGCATTATTATCTTCTTACCGTGAACGTATTAATTTTATTTATTTGTGGCGTTATTCTTATTCTAAACTATTTGTCCAAGATAAAATATGCAAAAAATGTTTTCTTAGTTATTCTAGTTTATTTAGTCGCTTGTAATTTCTTGGTAACGTTCACTAATGTAAATGCACGTCCTGTTACCTATTTTTCTTCTTTATTCAGTGACTTTAAACAAACACCTAGAGTAAGAACAGATATACCTGTTTTAAAACAATTAACGACTTATCTTAAGGAAATCTCATCAGAGCAGCATAAAGTATATGTTCTGTCTAGCTCTGGAATTCTTAATGATGACATACTCAGACAGATTGAAATGCCTGACAATAGCAACGCTCTTCCATTTATGAATCTGACCCATCACGTTGATTTAAGAGATGGTTTTCCAGTGTCGTTTTTTGAGTCCGATTATGTCGTGATCGCATTACCTACACAATACCATTTAGGTGAAAGTGGTCAAAAAGTTGTAGGTATACTCGCAGAAGAGGTTATGAACGGATCTCTTAAAAATAATTATAAACCTTTAAAGAGCTATGCCCTTGATAATAACGTTAAAGCCATAGTCTTGAAAAAGACATCATCCATCACGAAGGAAAAAGTTGAACTAATACGTTCACAATTCAAAAAAATATACCCTGACAATCCAGATCTTTTCTAATTCAATACAGATGTCGATGCATACAAAAAAGCCCTCGATTTTTATTCGAGGGCTTTTTAAGTTAATCGTTAAACAATCTTACTGGGAATTGTTGCTGTTTTATTAGAACTACCAGAACTAAATTTTTTGCCAATCAGGAAAGGTAAAAATCTATTAAATAGTTCAATAAAAAGAATACAACTTAAGAAGACAAGCAAGGTAGAAATAACAACAAATGAAATTCCATCTAAATACATATTTGTTGTAACAGAAAACTTCTCGTAAAAATTCACATTCTCCCAGAAGCTAAGTATTAATCCATGCAGACCAAATATAATTAAAGAGTTTTTACCAAAATAGGACAGTAAACTAGATGACTCAATTTTTTTGGATAAGTATATATAAAATATTAAACTAGCCAATACCGACAGATAAAATAATACAAAATTATGTCCATAGTAATTTCCTGACATGCCTGGTTTATCATTTATTAAAAATAATAAAAGACCCAGAAATCCCGCTGCGTAAGCAAAATATGGTTTGTTAATTCTAATTTTTTCAATAAAATATTGTTCATTCAATTTGAATATATAACCACAAATAATTAAAGAGGCTGCATTAATTGACGTGCCAAATGACCAAGGAAGTGCATGTGTGTCAAGCTTGCTTAAGAATGCACCAAGTATGGTTAGCAATATCCAAAATATATACATATAACTTCTTTTGGACGAAATTTTCAAGACCAAGTACGAAATGATCTGGGCTAAGAAGAGACAAGGTAGGAACCAAAGAGACATATTTAGAATACCTAAGTGATCTCCATCTGCATATAAAAAAGTTTCAATAACAACCATTGGATCGAGCGTTCCGACAATCCCCATCCAATGCATCCAACCAAAATACAGTAGTGAGCATATATACAGAGTCGTATATGGTAAAAGGATTGTTTTGATTTTAGACCACAAAAAACTACTAAACTTATACTTCTGAAAATTAGAGGTAAACCCAGAAGCAAAAAAGAAAAGAGGCATATGGAAGGAATAAAAATAGCCTATAATAAAGCTCTTATCCATCATTTCATTACCTTTAAAACCATGGGGCACCAAATGTGAGAATACTAAAAAAATAATCGCCAATCCCTTTAGTACATCCACCCACTTTATTCTAGTTGGAAGAGCTTTTACAATTTGCATTTAAATAGACTCGCTTTCTTAATTATTTAGCATAAGGTATCTTTAGTTCTATGATAATACTAAGAAAACAGCTCATAACCCATTTCACTTACTAATTTGTTAGCAAGCATCAAAGAACTATGTGTTCCCGCATCAGTCCACCAGTTCTCTAAAATATCAAATGTAAGTTGGTTTCGTTGAATATAAGCGTTATTAACATCTGTTATTTCATATTCTCCTCTTGCTGAAGGAGTCAAGGTCTTGATGATATTGAATACAGAGTGATTGAACATATAAATGCCCGTAACTGCATAATCACTCTTAGGAACCTCTGGCTTTTCTTCAATATTTACAATGTTATCGCCTTGTAGTTCTGGTACTCCATAGCGATTAGCATCAGGCACTTTATGAAGTAATAATTTCGCTCCTGATTCTTGAAGTTTGAATTTTTCAACAAACGATGATATATCATCTTTAAAAACGTTGTCCCCCAAAATAACAACCATCTTGTCATTGCCAACAAAATGCTCAGCTAAAAGCAAAGCCTGTGCAATCCCCCCGGCTTCATCTTGCACTTTGTAAGTCAGAGTAACTCCAAGGTCGACACCACTTCCTAAGAGATTGACCACATCTCCCATATGTTCTTTTCCGGTAACGATTAAAATATCATTTATATTCGCCTTTTTGAGTTTATCAATAGAGTAATATATCATCGGATATTTACCAATCGGCAACAAATGTTTGTTTGTAACTTTAGTAAGGGGGTATAATCTAGATCCAGTCCCTCCAGCTAATATAATCCCTTTCATATCTAAGTTCCTCCTATTGAAGCTCTTTTATAAGCAGCTCCATAATGGTTTTTGCACGAGCTTCCCAATTATTATGGACTACGAAGTTTTCCAGTTGCTCTTGATCATAAAAAGGGCGTTGTAGGGTATCTATATCCATTAGATATTTTCTTATTTCCTCTAAACTATGATATAGATAAATCCCTTCCTGATTTAAGAGCCTTGTTTCTTCGCTATCCACCGCTAATATCACTTTATTAAAACTCAAATACTCATAAACTTTTACTGGATTGATCGTATCAATTCTATCCGAATTCCTCAAAAAGGGGTATAAACAAATATCAAAAGCATCAATAATTGCACCAATTTCTGATTTAGGAACAGTCTCATAATATTTAATCCTATTATGCTGTTCAAAATTATAATTCAGGTTATTTCTCCCAACCAAACATACAACAAATTTCTCATCAAAATCAGTAATAGCCTTAACCGCTTCTACATCAAACCAGTGGTCAATCGCTCCCACATAGCCAAAAATATAGTAGCCCTCTTGCTTTAAACGTCTCAATTCATCAGCAACCAAGCTATCTACATTTATGTTTAGTATAGCTGTATCCACAGCATTTTTCACTAAATAAGATTGTCTACACAATGTTTGAGAATGCTTATGCAAATGGTTACTTGTAGAAATAACAAGATCCGCCTTGGCAAGTAATTCAAGTTCCCACTTTTCGAGTAATTTCTTCATTAATGCATTGTTAGTTAGAAATACATAGTCGTCCATTCGATCAAACACAATCTTCTTCTTATTATTATTTGATTTAATAAGAGGATAAAAGACTGGACTTCCTAACCAAATGATATCTGCACTGCAAACTAAATCTTTCAACTGTCTTTTTTCAAACCATTGATTCAAATGGAATATGTCTAAGCTTTCAAAGCTTCTAGGTAATCTCAGACTGCCCGAAGGCCTGAATATTTGAAGACTATCATTAATGATTTGATTTCTTCTCTTATAATCTGAGTTCTGCCTTACAATACTATTAAGTATACTAATGGATGGTTCTACAAAGGTGATGTGAACCCCCGGCATTTTAGCAAACTCTTCGGCCAAATGTTGCGGACGTTGTTTTAAATCATTCCAATAGATTGGAGAGAAATATAAAATTTTCATTTAACCGCTCCATACTAATAAAGGCGCCCCTTATTTTTTATAAAAGAGGCGCCTTTAAAGTTTTATTAATTATCTATATGCTCTTGCCAACTGTTTTCGGGAATTTATATCGTTTTCCTTCATTTGTATTAACTCTTCATACGCTTCAACTGTGTATTGTTTATACAGAATATCAATTTCAACGTCTCGATTTTTAGTCGGAATCTTCTGCAAATGATCTAATTCAGCTTTAACAATTTCGAGGTGATTCTTATCTGCCTCAATATCCGATTCCATCGGCGCATACAGATCCTTTTGCAATTGGTAATTAGTCAAAATACTGTTTCGCATTGTCTTTCTAACATGCTCAACAGTATATCGGGAGGTGTCCACATCATGAATGACCTTCATTTTAGGATTAAGACCAACCTTATAGCCGATTTCTCTCATAGCAAAAGATACAACAATTTCTTCTCCTCCAGCGTAATTGTTTCCTTTACGCCCATAGGCGCTTCTAAAGCCCCCAATTCGCATTAGCGCAGCATGTCTAACCGCAAAGTTGGCTCCATAAGGGAACTCCCACTGAAAATTAGAATCGATAATTTCGTCGCCTTCCACAATAAGCTGACTCCAGTATGCTTCAGTACCTGGTTTAACCACTTCAGGCCGTTCCTCATGTAAATTGAGTATGATATTCCCACCCATGACCCCGATATCGGGACGATCTGAGAACCCTCTGATGGTTTCCTCAAGCAAGTTAGAGTTTGCAATAGCGTCATCATCAATATAGAGTATGACCTCTCCTTCTGCCCCAAATAAACCAACATTACGTGCAAAGGAAAGACCTTTTAATGGAGCCTCCATATATCGCAGGAAGGATTCGTCAATATTACAGGTTGCTCTGAACTCACGAACCAAATGATGAATCTCATCATTCAAATAATCATTATTTACAACGATAATTTCATAGTCTGCTTTATCCAACGACTGTTCTATGACAGATTTAATCGCATTCGATAGCTTTTCACTCCGCTGGTAAGTACAAATAATAACTGATAATCTCTTATTATAAACGGATTCACTTTCAATGACCGCCTCAATACGGTACAAGTGATCGTTCTTAACCTTCGTATTTATAAGAGAGAACAGAACTTCCGTATCCTGTGCAAAAAAGTCATAATTGCTATCTGTTTCACCATTCATTTTATCCTTTATTTTCAGATCCCACGGATAGTCAGCTACAAATGTATCTGTTGTATGCTCTGATTTATCTATAAGCAGTGCATACATAGACGATAAAGCATTAGAATCAATAAATTCAAAATCATGGACTTCGCCTGTTTTTATATATAAATAGCAAATAGGCGTTGCCAAATTAAGACCAATAATCGTATTCACTTCATCTCTTCCAACCACAGTATGTCCTTTAGCAAGAACATACTTCTTAAACTCACCAACTTCAGTAGCATCTCCCTCAATGATCCATACTAATGGGGTCAGATAAAAATCTCTTCTAAAATCATCAAGTACCATGAGTTTATATCTGTTAGAGGTGATGCCCAGTTCTTGATCTAAAGCGGTCAGTGACTTATCATGCCAGCGATAATCATATATAGGCTCATCGAACGTCACATGTTTGAGCTCAAATAGAGAGTTCACTCTCATCCAGTAATCATAATCTTCAAGGGTATGCTTATAACTAGAATAGTCACCCAATAACTGGGTTACCTTGGCCCTATACATAAAAGCTGCACCAATCGTATTGTTAGGATATACGTTTAATTCCAATGCAGACTTAGGCAGCATAACATTGCCACTGAACTGTGGTTCTTCATACCAGCCATGGTTGGAAATCACTTGACCAGCAGAGTCGATTAACCTCATGTTCGCATATACCATACCAATATTTTCATCACTTTTAAGATCAGCTACCATCTTCTCCAGGAAATTTTCAGGGAGGATATTATCTGCACTTGTCCACGTATGATATTCACCCTTGGCTAGTTTAAAACCTCTGGATAATGTTCTTGGTATTTTACGATTTTCCTGATGAACTACTCTGATACGATGATCTGCTTTAGCATACTCATCAATAATTTCTGCCGTTGAGTCTTTTGAACCATCGTTAATAATAATGAGTTCAAAATACTTGTAAGATTGCTGCAGAATACTATCAATAGCTTTTGATACATAATCCTCACCGTTATATACAGGAAGGACGACCGATATAAGATCCTTCTCAAATTTAATCTCGAACTTATCAAGCTCCAGAGAAAATGAGTTATCTTTAGATACTTTATAATTGTAAAATTTATACTCATACCAGGTTAATAACTGATTGTAATTCCCTTCATCTTTACGTAGATCAATCGGCTGATCCCCCGCGTTCGTTCTTTTAAGCTTATTCAACACTTTAGATTTTATCTTTTTCAGTAAGATAGTGGTGCCATAACTTTTCCATACTCTATATCCCTTAAGAACATATATCATTTTGGACTTGTGTAAGATATGTTTAAGTTTATTCGCCATTTTCCACCTTTTAGAGTTATATATATTGTGAATCTCTGTAGACAGTCTTCCATTATATTCTTCCAACTCACTGAACTGGGTGTTCAGTTCATTATATTGACCAAATAGTTGTCTATATTGATGATTTAATATATCCAAGTTGTTTTTTTCATTATTATAATCCTGTGTAAGTTGAACATATTTCTGTTCTAATTCGTCTTTCTTTTCAGACAGGGATTTAAAATCTGCTGACATGCTACTTATTACATTTTCCTGATGATCTCGCGTTTGAATCAATGTGTTAATCTGATCCATATGCTCAACAATGTGTTGTTTTTGCTGCTCTATTTCTTGGCTTTGAGCATGATTATGAGCTTGTAATTCATTAAATTCATTATTCAGGCGTGTATGCCCTGCTCTATAAGCATGGTCCACGTCATCTTTTAGAAATCTGCTAATTACATCCATACACTTATCTATCGTCTCTCTTCCTTTAACCGGAAACATCTCTAAAGTAAATTTCCTTCTTTGTTGTATTAGTTGTTCATCTAAGATTGCATTAAGTAAGGTTTGTTTAATATTGCCGTTATCGCTCACAAAAGGAACAATGTTTTGCTGAACTATTTGTTCTTCCAAAGGTAAAATCCCCTCGAAAGATTCTGTTTGGGGATGTTGGAATATTACAATTGGAGTGTCCGTAAACAGCGCATCAAATATAGCCCCAGAGCCGTCAGACAATATCACATCAGCTTCCTCTATTAAATGAACAAGAGAAGCCTTATGATCAAGCACATCAGGAATATGAGACTTAACTAGACTAACCCGATCATGCTCCAAAAAAGAAGTGCCATGATGCAATTTCACCTTCATATTAAAGGTATCTGACATTTCTTCAATATGGTTCATAACAAGCTCAATAGACGACTCATTCCCATACGTAGGCAAATAAAGCAAATTATATTTATCCGTTTCGCGCTTCTTCCTTTGAAATTTGGCGTATTTAATCATTCCAACGATTTCAGTCTGAGTGTACGCTGCCAAAACCGAGGAATCATACAGCCCATTACAAAAGATAAAATCGAAATTTCGACTCCATGTGTCTAAATTCCAGTTTGGCTTAGCCATTCCATACTGATATCTAAACTTATAATCGGACTTAACTTCCAAATAATAAGGGAGATAAGGATAGAAGGCTATTTTATATGCCTTGTCAGGTACAGAGCTTGTTAGAGTCACTTTTATACCATTGTTCTTCAAATAATGATAGGTATCTAAGGACATGTCTCCCCAATCTTCTTCTTCAATGTGAGGGACATAAATATCACAAACGATCTGCTTTCTTTCACACTCCTCAATTAAAGGCTTAATCGTTTCATATAAAACTAGATTGTGAATGACAAAAGCTATAGATCTGTTCATATTCACTGCAAAACCTCTTCCTTTCAGGCAAAAATCTTATACTTATTTTCTTAATTTCAGTAATGTCTCATTCAGTAAAGTCGATGATGTACTCTTCGTATAGGGAAAATATATAATTTTCACTCCAACTTCCTTAAACTGCAACTCATACTGGTCCCAACGTTCATTTTGAAACCAATCATCACCAACGAACATTACGTCATATTTTAATTTTTGCCAAACCTCAAATTTATCCATGGAGTCCTGAGGAATTACAGTATCAACAAAGCTGATGTTTCTGACAATCTCAATTCTTTCCTCAAAAGGAATTACCGCTTTTTTGTACTTATATGAAACCAACTCATCTGTGGTCACACCAACAATGAGTTTATCACAGAGTGATTTAGCATTTCTCAACAAATTCAAATGCCCAATATGAAATAAATCGAAGACCCCGGAAGTATAGCCGATAATCATAAGATTTCTCCTAACGTAGTTAAATTGAAGTTAAACCATTTGTCGAATGTCGTCTTCCCTTCAATTTTCTCAGAAGATAGGACTTTTTCAAGTTGAACAGGAAAACCCACCTTTTTTCTGTTTACAATCTCTGCAGGGACAATATCTTTAAAAATTCTCTTGAGAGGAGCCTTAACAACCCCATCCTTCATTTTGTACAGAGAATTTACACCTGCAAGCCTTTCAATTAATCTATAGTCCAAGAAAGGAGATCTTGCTTCCACGGAATTTAACATTGAGGCACTATCCAGTCTTTTAAGTAACCCTCTCAAATGGGCTTGTTGAAAGAATGCAGCTACGATTTTTTGAGGCGACTTTAACTTCATGAAAGGTGCCAAAGCGTCTTCTACAATCTCTATATCATCTTCAGATCCGTAGGTGTAGAGTTCACTAAAGGTACGGATATCGAAGTCTGTAGTGCTACTAGCCCATCTGAAAATACGGTCATACCCAAAGAAAAGCTCATCAGCGCCTTCTCCACTTAATATGACTGTATTTTTAGCAGATGCTTGCTGAGTCATATGATACAGTAACACTTCATTGGGCACAGACAGAGGCTCTTTTTTTACAGTTATAAGCTCTCGAGCTAATGATAAAAAGTGATCAGGTTCAAACAATATCGGATGATGAATGGTATTGTATCTTGTTGCTGCGATTTCAGACCACTGAAACTCATTATAATCTTCAAAACCAACAGTCCAAGTATGCTCTACTCTGGCAAGTGCGGTAATAATCGTACTGTCCAATCCCCCGCTTAGGTAACTTCCAATTTCAACATCTGCGATCTTACGG
>RCUE01000408.1_pt1 | contig 10975 bp, 10 predicted proteins | sample 2166111 | NCBI WGS metagenome assembly RCUE01 (sample SAMN09930795, study PRJNA488358) | compost metagenome | feature: garden; material: soil; isolation source: compost soil in phenylacetonitrile-enriched culture | place: Germany: Experimental Botanical Garden Goettingen | collected 2016-01-27 | reverse complement strand
TTTCTTCAAATTGAGCTTTTTTTTCAAAAAAACATGATTAATTCATATTTTTTCATCATTTCATGTCACATTTCATCACATAGAGTTGAATATATTTTTAAATATACCAACAACAGTCAACAAAGTATACGCCAATGTCATCGCCATAAAAGTTAATCTCCAGACCGCTCTACATAATCTTTTACCATCAACCTTTCCCTTTATTCGGTTTTGAGCTCCTCCAATTAAACCCAATGCCAGTAACAAGAGCAGTAGAATCAAATAAAAACCGAATCGGGATGTAAACAGGACATTAAAGAGTGCTGCGACGGAAAATATCAGAAAAAAAGTGGTAATATCCATAGAAGTAAGCAATGATTTCTTCTTTTCCATTTTAAGAATGTAGCGACAAACCGCAAACACGATCAAAAACGGAAAAAAGGGAAGAATACTGAAAGTGATAATAGTACCTTGTATAAGACTCAACTGATCACCCCTCTTTTAGCCGCATACCTTCAATTAATTGCCACAATACCTCATGAGTTGGTGCAGTAACCCCAGCCTGATCTGCCATCTGCACCAGTTGTCCGTTAATTGAAGCAACTTCTGTCATGGACTGTGCAAGTACATCAGCTAGCATGGACGAGTGATTTTCTGCCGTTGACCGGCATACATTTATAATTTGCTCCCACCATGCGTTTTCCCAGTGGATACCATGAGCTTCATACACTTGAATGCCTTCATCGTACAACCTGCGCATCATATGTATTCGAATAGGGTGCGAAAGCAGCTCGCCATTACGAACTCGCCATACCGCCGTCAGCGGATTGATTACAGCATTGATCAACAACTTGCGATACATACCGTTCTCGATTTCTTTCGACAAGCAAGCGTCAAATCCTGCTGCAAGCAGCCGATTTAGCACACATTGGTTAAAATTATTGTTCTTCGACTCCTCCCCTTCCTCCGAACAACCTATTTCAGTAACACCCGATCCTGCATGTACAATAGATGCGACTCCCTGCCTCTTGGCTCCTTCAGTCGTCACAGCAGGGTATACCACAGCTTTAGGCCAAGCCTTTCTAATGCGTTCTATATGACCGATTCCATTCTGCAAGCAAACGATTCCTATATCTCTGTCCATTTGAGCTGCAGGCTGGATCTGTTCTAATACTTCCTCAATCGCCCCCTGTTTGGTCATAAGCATTATCCATCGTGCCGGAGCCTGTGAATTTAACCGTTGCCAATCTGCCAATGGCGCTACCTTCAATTTATCTCCAGACATATGTACTGCCACCTGCCCCTCCTTATCAAACACAGTAATTCCTTCATGAGTAATGACGCGTGCTTGTTCAAGTGTACGTGTCCACAGCCTTACTTTCGTACCTGAAGCAGACAACCTCCCCGCAAACAACAATCCTAGCGAACCCGCTCCAATAATATCAATCACCTTTGTATCGTCTCGCTTCCATCTTTTTTTCTACTATATCATATGCACTCTAAAGAAATACAAAAAACGCCAACTACGGCAAAGCGCTAGTTGACGTTTTATTTCAGAATTGCAGAAGTAATCTTGTTACTCAATGCGCTCCAGATTCCCATTGGCATCCATTTTGAATCTGGATTTAAGCTCTTCCTCATCTTCAGTAATTAGAGCCAAGCGCCGAGCCCGGTCCATAATCTGAATCAGAGCTTTATAATCATCATTCACAACACGATAGTCGGTTTGCACCTCATTCACTTCTTTGGACAGCCGGTCATTAATGGAGCGAAGCTGACTCAATTCTTCTTCCTTTTCCCGTAAATCTTTCTCCAGCATCTTAATCTGCCGATTCGTTTCCTGGACGGATCCCTTCCATTGACGCAAGAAACGAATTACTGCATCAATAGATAATGTATCCTCACTCGTACCATCCGTTCTGTACCCACCTTCGACTGTATCAAGCGAGGCAAAAGCCGCAACCTGTGATACACCTACCGGGTTCTGCTTGCGGATATAACTGCGCTTCTGGCGCTGTGCTTTGGCAATGCTAATTGCTTCATCGTAACGTTTGCGCACGCAACTGTTCCAACGAAAGCCGCATGCTGCAGAGGTTCTTCCTATCTTTTGTCCAACCTCCTCAAACGCAGCAAGCTGCGTTCCACCTTCACGGATATGCCGCAATGTCACCTCCGCCAATATCAAGTCATCTTCCACACTCCATGCATCTTGTCTTATTGCAGTCATGCCTCTAGCCCTCCTAACAACATCCTGAAATAACCGTCTTCATGAACCGATCCTGCCGGTATTTGAATAGGGTATAAAAGCTGTTTATTCATTCCTATGCCTCTCGTAGAGTTCATAGAATCTATTTGATACTAAATTGTATTTCCATTTCTGCAAGAACTCATACGTGAACGTAAACAGTTTCGGGTTTCAAGCATGCTCAGACTGCTGTACAATAAAATGAATGGTTAAAGAAACAGAAAGGATCATATACATTACCATGAGTTTTTTTCGGGAATACATAAAAGGGGAAACCAAATGAACAAACGAATAAAAATCACAATCAGCACCCTGCTGAGCACCATTATGTTGCTAACTTTCATATATGTACGTCCTACTCTAGCCGCTCCCTCCCAAGAAGAAAGTCAGATTTTACAAGATAGTCTGTCGATTGTAGAGATAGACCATGAAATTGAGCGAATCAGTCAGGAGCAACAGACTCTTTTGCAGCGCCAGCAGGAACTGCGAAGTAACCTCACCGTTCAGCAAGAGCAAATGACCATACAACGGAAGCGTGCAGGCTCTGTGCTGCGATCTTATTATATGGGGGAAAGGGACAAGCTGTTAAGTGTGGTGCTAGGGGCAAAAAGTATAAGGCAACTTCTCTCTCTGTACGATTACTACTTGTTATTGATTAGTCACGATCAGGATGTGCTTCAAGAATACGAATCCAATTATCAATCTATGCGAAAAACAGAACAACAAGTCATCCAAGCGTCAATGGAATTGGAGACAGTCAAAACAAACTTACTGGCTCAACGCAAACGCATTGTCCTGCTTCAGTCGCGTGTAAATGACGGCGTTAGCGCCAGTAATGACCCGGATACCCTACGCAAGCTAATTGGCGAAATGACAGCTTATTGGGAAAATGTAGGTGTCTACGAGGTAAATAAACACTTTAAAGCATTAGCTCAAGCTATGCAGGATTTACCGCAATTCATTCAACAACAACAAGGTGCCATGGTTACAAATGGAAAAGTCATTACGATAAGCATTCGTGAAGAGGACTTTAACCGTTTTTTAAAGTCAGAAAATGAATTGTTTAATCACTTCAACTTTACATTTGCGCAGGATCAAATTATGGTAGAAGGCCAACAAGGAACGATGAAATTAAGGGTAGAAGGTCACTACACGGTAGAGAATGAACCGAAAAATGCAATTTTATTTCATGTGGATCGATTAGTATTTAATGGTCTGGAACTACCTGATACGACCCGCAACAAGCTGGAAAGGGATTTTGATCTGGGTTTCTACCCACAGCAGCTTATTTCCTATGTCAAAGCCACAGAAGTACGCACTTTAGCAGGAATGCTTGAAGTTAAGCTCGAATTAAACTTTAAATAAGCTTTTGCCCACTTTCATTGTTCTGAACTTTTACGTGTACAAAACAAGAGACCCCGGGATATTCCCGAGGTCTTTATTATTGTAATAACGATAGGACTTTATAGCAAATCAGCTGCCAACTGCGCGAGCTTGGAGCGTTCTCCTTTTTCCAACATAATATGCCCGCTAATCCCTTCTTGCTTAAACCGCTCCACCACATAGGTTAAACCGTTGCTGGCTGCATCCAGATAAGGGTGATCAATCTGCTCCGGGTCTCCCATCAAAATGATCTTGCTTCCCTCACCCACCCGAGACACAATCGTTTTAATCTCATGTCGGGATAAATTCTGCGCCTCATCGACTATAATAAATTGCCCAGGTATCGAACGTCCGCGAATATAAGTAAGTGCCTCCACCTGAATACTGCCCAAGCCCATCAAAATTTTGTCGATATCACCTGATTTTTTGGCATCAAACAGATATTCCAGATTGTCGTAGATTGGTTGCATCCATGGACGAAGCTTTTCATCCTTTTCTCCTGGTAAATAACCAATATCCTTGCCCATAGGAACAACAGGTCGAGCAATCAGCAGTTTCTTGAAGCGATGCTCATCCTCTACTTTAAGCAAACCTGCCGCCAGCGCCAGCAACGTTTTGCCCGTACCCGCTTTTCCTGTAATGGTCACGAGAGGGATATCATCATTAAGCAAAAGCTCCAATGCCATCCTCTGTTGAGCATTGCGCGCGCTGATTCCCCATACTGATTCGTTACTTAAGTACAGCGGCTCTAATCGCTCTGCCTCCTGGTTAACTTTCAGTAATGCTGATTTTCCAGTTCCCATTTCATCTTTCAGAATGACAAATTCATGTGGATACAGTGTATAAGGTAGTTCCAGTGACTTGATTAGTAAAAACCGGTTAGAGTAAAATTCATCTATGATGGACGGGTGCACCTGTATTGCCGAGTATCCGGGGTATAGCTCACTTAAATCGCCTGTTCTATCGGAGAGGTAGTCTTCAGTCAGCAGTCCCAATACATCTGCTTTGATCCTGACCAGCACGTCTTTACTGACCAAAACGACCGAACGCGGCTCAGGCTGCTCCTGCTCTTCCAGATGATAATTCAAGGCGACCGCCAAAATCCGGTTATCGTTCGAAACCTCCCCGAACATCTCCTGAACTTTCAAAAAACTTCGGTGGTTCAACTCAACCTTAAGCCTTCCACCTTGGGGAAGTGGAACGCCACTATGCAGATGGCCCACTTCTCTCAACCCGTCCAACAATCGCGATACATTGCGGGCATTCCGTCCAATCTCATCCGCGTTGCGTTTTTTGGAGTCGATTTCTTCCAGAACTACAGCTGGAATAACAACTTCATGTTCTTTGAAGGTAAAAATGGCTTTCGGATCATGCAGCAGCACATTCGTATCCAGCACAAAAATTTTCTTCATTAAATCCCCTCCAAAGCGGCGTGGACAATCTCGTGTTTCATACCTATACCTATTCACCGGGTACCTAATACTTGCTGATTCCCTGAAAAAAGAACCCCAAAGCAGCATAAAACAACGAAAAGTTGTAAGTGAAGATAGCCTCTGAGCCTGTCCATTTTTGAATTTAGACACAAAAGGCCCAGTGATTGCTCACTGGACCTAGACTTGGTTCACTATAACTTTAGACATACCTCAACCCCCTTATGTTATATAAGAGCTTTACTCGCTGCGAGTATAACATAAGCGGGAAGAAATATACATACTCAGGAATTGGAAGAAGCTGCGGTATTGTCGCTTACTTTTTTAGCTAACTCCTCTTGTAGCGCTTGTTTGGCCAAATCGAGCTGTTGCTCATCAATGTACACATACGGGCTACGCCATGTTCCCGCTACCGGATTGTATTTCACATTTTGCTTGGAAATATTCCAATAGGTTTGTACGATATTCTTCATTTGCTGTGACTCAATATCTGTCATCATATTCTTATCAACCGATTTAATAATTGCACTAAACTTGGTCAAAGCGTTAAAGGATTGCATTTGGTCAATTAGAGAATGAAGCACCTGATTTTGTCGACGATTGCGATCAAAATCGTCAGATTCAGCTGTTCTCGGACGACAATTCGATTTGCGGTAGCGAACAAAATCAAGAGCCTGGTCACCGTTCAAATGCTTGGCTCCAGCTGTCAGATTAATATCGGTACCATCTGCACGGTCACGATAACACATGTTTTTATCAACCGTCACATCTACGCCACCCAAATTATCTACTACATCTCTAAAGCCCTGGAAGTTAATAACCGTCACATAATCGATATCAATGTTTAAATATTTGCCGATCATCTTCTTCATTTGCTCTTCAGCAACTTCGCCAGACTCTTTCTCTCTAGCCTTAAACACCGGATAATACTCATTCAACTTGCGAGGTTTATATCCATCCATTTCTAGACGCGTATCGCGCGGTAGGGACACGATGGTAGACGATTTAGTATTGGGGTTCAATGTAGCTACCATAATAACGTCGGACAAATAAGTCGGATGATCAGGGCGGTAATCGGTTCCTAGCAATAAGATAGTCAAAGGCTTAGTTTCTGCCAATTGTGTTTTGGGTACTTCCTTGTTGATCCCCGTATCCAAAACTTCCTCTACCTGATTGTAAATATAGTAGGTATAACCACCTGCTGCCAAAATACCTATAATAAGCAGAAACAAGACAAACTTCATAAACGATCTGAAAAAGCTTTTTTTCTTTTTCGTTTTTTTCGGTTTGGCGGATTTTTTCCCAGTTTGTGTCCGGGGAGGCAATCCGTTCGAAAGATTACTCATGCTTCAACACCTTTTCCTGCGTTTTGAGAAATATAGCTTTCTCCAAGTTTACAATCCTAAAACACACACAGCGGCGCATCCCGTTCCCGGGCGTCGCCGCTGTGGCCAAAGACCAATCCAATCAATTACATATTTGCTTGTGCTGTTTTACGTTGTTTCTCTGCACGCTCGCGTTCACCTTTGTTCAAAATCTTTTTACGCAAACGGATGGCATTAGGTGTAATTTCGCAATACTCGTCATCATTCAGGTATTCGAGCGCTTGCTCCAAAGAGAAGATTACAGGTGTTTTCAGTTTAACTGTATCGTCTTTTGTTGCTGAACGAACGTTTGTCAGTTGTTTTTCTTTACAAATGTTAACGACGATGTCGTTATCACGTGTGTGCTCTCCAACGATCATACCCTCATAGATTTCAGTACCTGGCTCTAGGAACAAAATACCGCGATCTTCTACGCCCAGCATACCATAAAATGTAGAGCTGCCGTTTTCTGTTGACACGAGTACACCCTGATGACGTCCACCTACTTGACCGCCAACAAATGGTCCATAGCTGTCAAACGCATGGTTCATTACGCCATAACCACGAGTCAAAGTCAGGAAGTTTGTAGTGTAGCCGATCAGACCACGTGCAGGGATCAGGAATTCCAAGCGAACTTGTCCGGTGCCGTTATTAATCATGTTAACCATTTCGGCTTTACGGGAGCCCAAACTTTCCATAACTGCGCCCATGCTTTCTTCCGGAATATCAATAAGGAGACGTTCGATTGGCTCCATTTTCTTACCATCAATTTCCTTGACGATAACTTCCGGTTTGGACACTTGCAGTTCGTAACCTTCACGACGCATGTTTTCAATCAAGATACCCAGATGCAACTCACCACGTCCGGATACAATAAAGGCGTCCGGGCTATCCGTTTCATCAACACGTAAGCTGACGTCCGTTTCGAGTTCTTTCAGAAGACGCTCACGCAATTTACGGGATGTTACCCACTTACCATCGCGACCTGCGAATGGGCTGTTGTTAACCAGGAAGGTCATTTGCAGTGTTGGTTCATCAATCTTCAGTACAGGCAATGCTTCAGGATGATTTGGATCGGCAATGGTTTCACCAATGTTGATGTCCTTAATCCCCGCAATCGCCACAATGTCACCCGCGCCTGCTTGATCGGTTTCAATCCGTTTCAGTCCTTGGAAGCCGAACAACTTCTCAATACGCGCTGATTTACTGCTGCCATCACGTTGGATAACTGTGACCGCTTGTCCCTGCTTGATGATACCGCGGTTCACCCGACCTACTGCAATTCGGCCCAGGTATTCGTTATAGTCCATCAGTGTTACGAGGAATTGAAGAGGCTCATCTACTTTCTCAGTTGGAGCTGGAATATGCTCTACCACTGTTTCATACAATGCTTGCATGTTGTCATCTTGCTTTTCAGCATCCATGCTGGAAGTTCCGTTCAGTGCTGAAGCGTACACAACAGGGAATTCTAATTGCTCATCATTTGCACCCAGCTCGATGAACAGATCCAGTACTTCGTCAATGACTTCTGCCGGACGAGCTGCCGGACGGTCAATTTTATTTACTACAACGATAGGCGTCAAATTTTGTTCCAGCGCTTTACGCAGTACGAATTTCGTTTGCGGCATGCAGCCTTCGTAAGCATCAACGACCAGCAAAACGCCGTCAACCATTTTCATAATCCGTTCCACTTCACCACCAAAGTCGGCGTGTCCCGGTGTATCTACAATGTTAATCAGGTAATCTTTGTAAGTGATAGCTGTATTTTTAGCCAAAATCGTAATACCGCGTTCACGCTCCAGATCGTTGGAGTCCATGGCGCGCTCCTGAACAGCCTCGTGTTCTCTAAATGTTCCGGACTGTTGAAGCAGCTTGTCGACAAGCGTCGTTTTTCCGTGGTCGACGTGGGCAATAATCGCAATATTGCGAATGTTTTCTCTAGCATGCATGGTTTGTATCCATATCCTTTCCGTATATCAAAATAGTGTCTCTATCCTGAAGCAGTGCTGATTCAAGGCTAACAATCGTTCTTTAGGCCCACTCCCTGCCAGCCTTCTATATGTTTCAGGCTTTGTACAGACAGCTTCTCTCTCCGATTCGCGTGAAAACCTTAAAATAAGCGTCAGAAATCATTCCGACGCTCTTTTCATATCCATTATATTATAGTAGAAATATGTCATAAAGCAAGACATTATTGCCCGTTCCGTAATTTACCGCCATGAAATCTGCACAGCTTGTCGGTTTACCAGTTGCGTTTGCTACGGTTGTTTATGACCAACCAGATTCCAGCTCCGATCAGTAAAACGGCAATAATATACATGATGCCTGTACTTAGCAAGGTAATAATCAATAATAGCACCGATATCAAGCCTAATAGTACGCTCCCTGTATATACATTACGAGAAAGCGAAATATCATTAATGGCATACTCCCATAATCCAATCGCCACACCTAGAAGAAACAAAGGCCATAAGTAGCCCATTAAATGCCATCCCCAAGTATTGCAGAGAAAAAAGAGGAAGCCATATACCGACAAAATCCCTGCCGGCAGCAACATAAAGGGTGATACTTTACGCATCATATACATTGCATGTAGCACGATTCCAGGTATTAAAATCAGCAAGGGCCAAAGGTTGCGTCCCAAGAAGGAGAACATCCCCAATTTCCCCAACAAAATAATCAGTCCTACGGCAACAATGCCTACTCCGATCATACGCTCTTTTCCGGAATTCATCGTGGTCTCCTTTGTTTGCTGGATTTGTTTTTGAGTCGTTAAATGTAGTTGTTTTTAAGTACAGTTTTATGAATATAGAATTTTTACAAAAACCGAGCTGAATCCTCGGCATCTGCAAAACCCTATGTCTAGTTTAGCCGATGTTTTCCAAAAAAACCACGTTCAAATATGACGGGGCCGTAGCTGCCGATATATTCCTGCAATGACAACTGCTGCTGCCAACAAGACCGGTAACCATGCATGTATAACCTCACCCAAGTCTGCTAACCATATGCCCAATTTGGGATCACGCAGTAGCATTTCTCCCGCCGTAAAGGCCAGGATGGCAGATCCCAGCAGAACAAGGATCGGGAACCGATGAAGCCAGATTGCTATCACGTTGCTGCCCCAGACGACAATCGGAATACTAATTGCAATACCAATGACTATAATAGCAATGTCCCCATTGGCTAGAGCTGCAATAGCTAATACGTTATCTAGACTCATCACAAAGTCTGCTAATAGTATCACTTGTATTGCCTTCCATATGGTTGTTTCCGCTCTTACTCCCACATGATCATCATTCTCATACAGCAGCTTAAACGCAATCCATAACAGAAGTAAACCGCCCGCCGCCTGAATAAAGGGTATGCCTAGCAAAATGACAGCTACAAAAGTCAACACACAGCGCAGCAGGACCGCGCCGACAGCCCCCCACCATATCGCTTGACTTCTTTGCCTTGCAGGCAAGTTTTTGCTCGCCATGGCTATAACAACTGCATTATCACCGCTTAGCACCAAATTAATCATTAATATTTTCAATAGCAAAATGACATGCTCCATATGTACAAACACCCCCATCCTACATGTATGCGAAATTGGACGAGGCTATGCTTGCAAGCTTTTCGAATAAGTCATAATTTAGTAATAACTAATGGCAATTTGATTGAGTATAAACCTTGAATTCAATAACAAACAGCAATATAATGAATCGTATTTCCGAAAAACGGGTATTAACATAAACAACATGCAATGTTTTGAGGATGTTTAATCAGGGAGATGAGAACGATTGACATGTCCGTACTTCAGTTCTTTTGGCTACTGCTTAATGTGATATTTATTGACCTTCTGCTCGCAGGAGATAATGCGATTGTAATTGGGCTTGCCGCCAGAAAGCTGCCTCCTGCAACGCAAAAAAAAGCGATACTATACGGCACCGGGGGTGCCCTGCTCATCCGCATAGCAGCCACTATTGTAGTCCTCTGGTTACTTCAAGTACCATGGTTGTTACTCATCGGGGGTGTGATGCTAGTCTGGATCGCGTATAAGTTGCTCGTGGACCAAGAGGATCATGCCGAAGTTAAAGCAGGAACAACTCTATGGGGGGCTATCCGCACCATTATTGTCGCCGATGCAGCAATGGGTCTGGACAACGTTATTGCTGTTGCTGGCGCGGCCCAGCAGCATTTGCTACTTGTAGTGCTGGGCCTGTTAATCAGTGTGCCGATCGTTGTATGGGGAAGCACTCTTTTTATCAAGCTGATCAATAAATTCCCCTGGATTATCTATTTAGGATCGGCGGTGCTTGGTTATACGGCCTCTAATATGATCACTGAAGAACGTAAGCTGGCACCATACTTTACGGAGCATCCGGCGCTGCGTATCTTGTTTATTGCCACCGTTATGGCTGGCATTTTGCTCACAGGATATCTTCAAAATCGCAGAGCAGTATCCCGTCGAGAAAAAGCTGTCTAAAAGAGGTTTCAAAAGGACCCCACCCAAATAAAAAGGCAGACCCCAACATTGGGGACTGACCCCCGTTTGTGAGACAGGGATCAAAACACCTTCCAAGTTTAAGCAG
>RCUE01000406.1_pt1 | contig 11045 bp, 10 predicted proteins | sample 2166111 | NCBI WGS metagenome assembly RCUE01 (sample SAMN09930795, study PRJNA488358) | compost metagenome | feature: garden; material: soil; isolation source: compost soil in phenylacetonitrile-enriched culture | place: Germany: Experimental Botanical Garden Goettingen | collected 2016-01-27 | reverse complement strand
CATCTACAGCCAACCGCTCCGCCGATCGATGTTATGTTGATGATTGTTGCCGTTATTACAGCAGCAGGGGCGCTTCAGGCGGCGGGCGGTATGAATTATCTCGTTCAGCTTGCTGAAAAAATGTTACGTAGGAACCCATCTCATATCACTTTTATGGGACCTATTGTAACGTACTTGTTTACATTTTGTGCAGGAACGGGACATGTAGCGTATTCTGTGTTACCGGTTATCGCTGAAGTGGCGCGTGAATCTGGTGTGCGTCCGGAACGTCCCATGTCCATCGCTGTAATCGCCTCTCAGCAAGCGATTACTGCAAGTCCGATTTCAGCAGCTACAGTAGCACTATTAGGGCTTATATCTGGATATAATATTCAGTTGATTGACATCCTAATGGTGAGTATTCCTGCGACGTTTCTAGGCTGTATGATCGGTGCGCTGTTTGCCAGTCGTATGGGCAAAGACCTGGACAAAGATCCTGAGTATTTACGTCTGGTAGAAGAAGGACAGGTCCCGTCCTTCAACCAGCATGAAGAGCAACAGCCGGTAAATCGTCGGGCCAAGCTATCCGTTTTTGTATTCCTGGCAGCTGCGTTTGCTGTAGTACTGCTCGGCACCTTCCCAGAACTGCGTCCGGCATGGGAGGTAGCAGGCAAAATCGAACATATGGCGATGCCGGTAGCGATTGAAATTGTCATGCTTACTGCTGCTGCATGCATCATTTTACTATGTAAAGTCAATGTAGATGACGTAGTGAAAGGAAACGTATTTATAGCGGGGGCGCAGGCAGTTGTCGGTATTTTCGGGATTGCTTGGATGGGCGATACATTCTTTGCCGGCAATATGGAGCTATTGAGTGGATCGATTAAGGGAATGGTTACTGCTGCACCGTGGCTGTTTGCTGTTGCGTTGTTCCTGTTATCCATCCTTTTGTATAGTCAGGCAGCGACTGTCCGTGCACTTATGCCACTTGGTATCGCGCTTGGTATTCCGGCATCATCGTTAATCGCCATGTTTCCGGCAGTCAATGGCTACTTCTTTATACCGAATTATGGTACGATAATTGCGGCGATTAATTTTGACCGCACAGGTACGACGCGCATCGGAAAGTACATACTCAATCATAGCTTTATGATACCAGGGCTTGTATCTACCGTATCTGCTGTGGCCATAGGCTTTATACTGGTTCAATTCCTTTTCTAATTACAATCTTACATTACAATATAGGAGATGTTTGTAGACATGGGAGACAAAACATATCGTGTAGAGAAAGACTTTCTTGGTGAAAAAGAAGTTCCGATTAATGCTTACTACGGTGTCCAGACGATGCGTGCCGTAGAAAACTTTCCGATTACAGGCTATCGTATTCACGAATCGCTCATCACAGCGATGGCTATCGTGAAAAAAGCGGCAGCGTTGGCCAATATGGAAACCGGTCAGCTTAATCAGCGCCTAGGAAATGCCATCGTACAGGCGGCACAGGAAATTATTGATGGTAAGCTGCATGATCAATTTATCGTAGACCCGATTCAGGGTGGTGCAGGTACATCCATCAATATGAATACGAATGAAGTGATTGCGAACCGAGGTTTAGAAATTATCGGGGAAACCAAAGGTAATTATTTTCAATTAAGCCCAAATACGCATGTTAATATGGCGCAATCAACGAACGATGCATTTCCGACAGCCATTCATCTGGCTACACTCTCCATGCTCGATAAGCTGCTCGTAACAATGCAGGAGCTACATGACGCATTCGCTGAGAAAGCGAAAGAGTTCGACCATGTAGTTAAAATGGGGCGTACCCATCTGCAGGATGCAGTTCCGATCCGTCTTGGCCAGGAATTTGAAGCATATAGGCGTGTATTGGATCGTGATATGAAGCGAATTAAACAATCGCGTCAGCATCTATACGAAGTGAACATGGGTGCGACTGCAGTAGGCACAGGATTAAATGCCGATCCTAGGTACATTAAAAGCGTCGTGAAGCATTTGGCCGACATTAGCGGCTTCCCAATTGTCGGAGCGGAGCACCTCGTTGACGCAACGCAAAATACAGATGCATATACGGAAGTATCGGCTGCGCTGAAAGTATGCATGATGAACATGTCCAAAGTGGCGAACGACCTGCGTTTGATGGCATCCGGTCCACGTGTCGGGCTGAGCGAAATCTCGTTGCCTGCCCGCCAGCCTGGCTCCTCAATTATGCCAGGTAAAGTCAATCCGGTTATGGCCGAGGTCATTAACCAGATTGCCTTCCAGGTTATTGGTAATGACAACACCATTTGTCTGGCATCTGAAGCGGGTCAGCTTGAACTGAATGTAATGGAACCAGTCCTTGTCTTTAATCTGCTGCAATCCATTAGTATTATGAATAATGGCTTCCGCGTGTTCCGCGAATATTGCGTTCAAGGAATTACGGCAAATGAAGAGAAGCTGAAAGAATATGTAGAGAAGAGTGTAGGTGTCATTACGGCCGTCAACCCTCATCTGGGATACGAAACGGCGGCGCGTATCGCCCGCGAAGCGATTCTAACTGGCAAGTCGGTACGTGAGCTCTGCTTGTACTACAATGTATTGACAGAAGAGGAACTTGACCTGATTCTTGATCCGTATGAAATGACGGACCCGGGTATTTCTGGTGCAGCATTATTGTTTAAAGATTAGATAGATTGGCGGAAAAATAAAACCGCTGCCCAGCAGGCATCAGCTTCACCGGTACCGGTAAGCGCAGCGAAAACGATCGTCTCTACATCGCCACCCGGGGCTGCAAGTGAAAAAGCTAAAAAGCAACAAAAATGGTCTAATGATAAAGACTAGTAAGTATAAGGAAAAGTATGAAAAAGAGAAAGAAAGGCATAAAGATAAGGATGATGATTAAAGAATCCGCCTATGGGCGGGTTCTTTTTTTATCGCATAAGAAAGTAGATGCCGCGATAAAGCAAGCAAGCGGCATCTACTTTCCTCTGAGCGAGTTTTTCTTATTGTGTCTGTTTTCCCGCTCTGGAAACATGTTCGTTTAATAAAACGGCACCTCCAACACACACTAACAATACTTCGAACAGGAGGTGAAAGAGCATGGCACAAAACAGAAACAAATTACTTGTTCCTCAAGCAGAACAAGTGCTTGATCAATACAAATATGAAATCGCGGCTGAATTTGGTGTACAATTAGGCGCCGACACATATGCCCGTTCTAACGGTTCCGTTGGTGGTGAAATTACCAAACGTTTGGTGAAATTATCGCAACAGCAACTTAGTGGTAAGTAATCAATCGAATATATATGGAAAAAAGCGGCTGACTGTTTACGTCTGCCGCTTTCTGTCATCCTATATGGATAGATTCTCCGTTATTGTGCTATAGCCTCCGGCATATGCAAGAACTTGAGAACTTCATGCACAGATGCCTCGCCTTGATCGATGCAGTCGGGCAGTCCGGCTCCATGATATGGAGCACCGGCAAGAAAAATGCCAGGTAACTGGGCATGTAGTTCAGCCTCTAGTTTTGCCATTCGCTGTTGATGGCCGACCACGTACTGCGGACGAACTTGTTTCCAGCGAGTAATATGATAAAACTCAGGCTGTTGCTCAATTTTCATGATTTTATTCAAGTCGGTCAGCACGGCCTTGATAATCTCTTCATCCGGTTGATATACAATAGCGTCCTCATCGGCGCGTCCGACGAAGCATCGCAGAAGCACCTTTCCCTTTGGTGTTGTTTGAGGCCATTTTTTGTGTACCCATGTACAGGCTGTGATATGATAGTTCGCATTGCGCGAGACAATAAACCCTGTTCCGTTAATGTCTTGCTTAATCGCTGTTTCAGGGAAGGCAAGTGCTACGGTTGCCACGGATGTAGTTGGCATTTCTTTTAGAAGATTGATAAAAGGATAAGCCGATAATGTGTCGCGTGTCGTTTTGGCTGGTGTTGTCATTACGACGCTATCCGCAGCCATAACAGTTCCATTGGATAATTGCAGTTCATATCCTTCATCTGTTTTACATATCTTCTCAACCGCAGTGTCTTTACGGATGCAGACCGGGTCTAACCGCTGTTCAATTGCTTCTACCAGAGATTGCAGGCCGCGTTTGAAAGTCAGGAACGCGCTTGGCGTTTTCTTGTCAGCAGAAGCCTTAGGCTGCTTTGGTGTTGTAGAGCGCATACCGAGAATCAGGCTGCGGTATTTTCGTTCTACATGATAGAATTGCGGAAAGGTTGACATGAGGCTCAAATCGTCGATATTTCCCGCATACACACCGGACAGCAATGGCTCAATTAAATTTTCCACTACTTCATTGCCAAGACGGTGACGGAAAAATTCACCCAGAGAGCGATCTCCTTCCCCTTGTTCGCCGCGAGGTAAAACGAGATCAAGTGCCGCCCGAAGCTTTCCTGCCGGGGAGAACAGTGAAGTTGTTACAAAGGGTGCCAACTTAGTTGGAATTCCCATGATGGCACCGCCCGGAATCGGATACAGCTGATCGTTGTTGAGAATATACGCTTGTCCTGTTTGATTGCGTACCAAGTCGTTTTCAAGGCCTACTTCTTTTGCCAGACGGGCTGCGCTTGTTTTTCGGGCCAGAAAGGAGTCCGGTCCCCGTTCAATGACAAAGCCATTTGTATAATCGGTCTGTATCTGGCCGCCCAATCGTTCCGACGACTCCAGCAATACATACCTGATAGGGAGCTTTTGTTCCTGAATCGCTTTCTGCAGATAATATGCGGTTGTCAGTCCGGTGATGCCGCCACCGACAATCGCGACTGTAAGAGCTTGCGTACTCATGGTTCATCACTTTCTTTCTTCTAGCTTCTTAAGGACAGCAGATGCCAGCGCTTCGATGAACATTTCGTGTGTATTTGGCATCGGCGGGCGGAAATAATGAACGCCTAGCTCATCGGCCAGATTTTTACACTCATAATCGTTATCGTATAGCACCTCAAGATGATCGGAGACGAAACCGATCGGACAAAATACCATCGTAGTATACCCTTCTTTGTGAAGTCCACGCATTCTGTCCAATACATCCGGACCAAGCCACGGCTCGGGCGTGCGTCCCGCACTTTGCCAGGCAGTCGTATAATGCGGCACGTTCGCCATTTCTGCAATCATGCGCGCATTGTCCGCGATTTGCTGCGGATATGGATCGTTCATTTGCTTAATTTTTTCTGGTAGACTATGCGCCGAGAAAATTACAATTGTCTTCTCCTGTTCCGTTTCTGAAATCGATGCATATGTTTCCTGTAGCCGTTCTGCCCAGTAACGGATGAATGCCGGCTCTTCATGCCAATTATCAATAGAATAAAGAGTCGGTCCACCTCGTTTTTCACTTTCTTCAAGGGCACGTCCATTATATGATTTTGCGCTGAATGTCGAGTAATGAGGGGCCAGTACGATACTGACTGCCTCTTCGATGCCGTCTTCGTTCATACGCCGTACACCGTCTTCAATGAAGGGCTCTATATGTTTCAGGCCAAGGTATGCTTTGAATTCATATTCGTCCTGTATGTGATTGAGCTTGGTTTCAAGAGCGGAGGCCTGCTCTTCCGTAATGCGGGCGAGTGGGGAAATCCCTCCGATTTTCTCGTAACGATCGGTCAATTCTTGTAGCAATTCCGGCGTCGGTGTGCGGCCGCGGCGGATATGAGTATAATATGGCTCGATTTCCTCGGTGCTGCGCGGCGTACCGTAAGCCATTACGAGAAGTCCCATGCGATTTTTCGTCATTCTTATACCCCGCTTTGTTTTTGTGTTATTTTTTCGCCGAATAGTCGTGAATGAATGCAGTGAGGCGTTGCAGGGTTTCAACCTTTACCTGCGGATATACTCCGTGCCCCAGGTTGAAGATGAAGCCCGGCGATTCCATACCTTCATCCAGAATTTCTTTTGCTTTCTTCTCCAATTCCGGCCAATCAGCCAGCAGAAGACCTGGATCGAGATTGCCCTGCACGGTTCTGCTCACACCTTGCTGACGGGCTTGCGTGATGCTTGTTCGCCAATCAAGTCCGATTACATCAAGCGGCAGCTTATTCCATTCCTGAAGTAGATGACCGGCCCCGACCCCGAACATAATTTTCGGTGCGTTTTCTTTTTCCAGGGCAGAGAAGATACGGTTCATTACAGGAGCCACGTATGTTCTGTAATCTTGCGCATTCAATGCTCCTACCCATGAGTCGAACACCTGAACAGCTTGCGCACCGGCATGGATTTGCGCTTGCAGGTACGTAACTGTCATCTCTCCTAGCTTGTCCATTAAAAGGTGCCATGCTTCCGGGTTCGAGTGCATGAATGCTTTCGTTTTATAATAATTACGTGACGGTCCGCCCTCAATTAAATAACTGGCCAGCGTAAATGGAGCGCCTGCGAATCCGATGAGTGGCACAGACAGTTGCTCACGCAGCAGCTTGATCGTATCAAGGATATATGGCACGTCTTCTGACGGGTGAAGCGGTTGCAGCTTCTCCACATCTTCTTTACATGTAATCGGATTATCGATAACGGGTCCGATGTTCGACTTAATCTCCACATTAATGCCCATCGCTGGCATTGGGGTCATGATATCAGCGAACAAAATCGCGGCGTCCACGTCCAATTGTTCGATGGGAAGCATAGTAACTTCCGCACATACTTCCGGGCGATGCGTAATCTCGAACAGTGAATATTTCTCACGAATCCTCCGGTATTCCGGCTGATAACGGCCAGCTTGTCTCATGTACCAGGCAGGTACACGCTCGTGTGCTTCGCCGCGACAGGCTTTTAGAAAGTTATCATTAAATGGCTTTGTGCTCATTTTGCCACACCTTTCCTTTCGATAAACATAAAAACGATAAAAACCTTCCCTATTGTACGATAGCATATCTTGCTTTTAAAAGGTAAGGAGTTATTGTGACAAGTATTCTTCAAGAGGAATTTTCGCGGCAGTATGTAGGTAAGAAACCAAAAGTAAAAGCGGATGTAAGCGAAGCAGCTACCTACATCCGCATAAAGTGAAATTTCACGCTATAGGGCTGTATTGCGATTACGCCTTTGGTGTGGGCGGTTCATCGCCAGATTTGGCAGATGTAGCATTAACTAATTTTTTGTTAATAAGTACCGGAACGATATCAACTTCATTAAGCCGTCCGCAATACAGTACTTCTTCTTTCCCATGTTGCTGGGCGAGACGTTTTCCTGTCGCTGTCTCTAGCAAGAAATCCGGCAATGATTTTCCAATTTGCAAGTAGCTTGCTTCAAGCGCTTTACCTAGGTCACAGACCTTGCTCGTGGGTACGAGGCAGCGAGCGAGATGAACCATCATACCGGCAGCTAATCCGTCTTCAAGCGCAAACTCGTGGCGGGTACCTGCACAGTATAGCGTAATATCCAACTGGCGCCTGATGGCTTCTCTAATGCATGCATCAGCATTAAGAAAGCAACCGATAAGCACATGTGCGGCACGGGCCGCTTTGCTGATGGCGATCGTACCGTCAGTCGTCGTTAGTACAAGCTGTTTGCCGGCCTCATGGGGAATGCGGAATGCGGTAGGAGAGTTGCTGTACTCGAATTCCGCTACCTTTTTTCCATGTCTTTCTCCGGCGCATACAACGTTCTGTGAGCGCAGAGCCTGCGCCTGCCCGATCGTTTCAACGGGAAGAACGGAGGCAAAGCCACAATTGAGCGCAGCCACGATGGTGCTCCCCGCTTTCAGCACATCAATCACAATAACTGTGCGTCCAGCGATCTGCTCCTGTCGAATTTCCTCTACTGTCTGCACGACTTCAATCCTCATGTTTCCCTCTTCCTCTCATTCCTCGGGTTTTCTGCCTTCATATTATGCCGAATGAAATATGGGCGTTCCCCCTCCGAAGATATATTCCGATCTGTACATGCATACGTTGAAAGAGAGAGGAGGGGATACGTGTGCTGGAAAAAGCGATTATCGGTATGGCAACGTTGCGTCTTCTGTCAGGTTCGCTGGAAGTTCTGGCTGCACTTATGATTATTAAAGTGAATGAAGTAGAAAAAGCGCTATTGATTAATTCTAGTTTAGCATTGGTCGGGCCTCCAGTTCTCCTACTAACGACGATGATTGGCCTTATGGGAATGGCTGACCGGATAAGCCTGACGAAAATTCTATGGATTCTCATCGGTGTGACCTGTATTTTAATCGGAGTACGTAAATAGAAAGGGGGCGTATATATGCGATATGTGACGCAAAAAGGAGATACAGTTGCCAAAATTGCCAATCGTTTTGGTACTAGTGTCGCGGGGATATTAAGTGTTAATCCATCACTTGGACGAAAGAGGTATTTGGTTCCCGGACAGGTAGTAATCGTACCTGATACGGTGTCCACCTACGAAACACAAAATGGTGATACTCTCTATTGTATTACGCGGCTATTCGGTGTATCACTGCAAGAATTGCGATTGGCGAATCCTTGGCTTGGAAGCATTGCACAGGAAGAGATGCTTGGGCCCGGGACGGCGCTTATGATTCCACCCACTTGCCTAGACGGAATTGTTCGCACAAACGAGGAATATACGCCATACGACCTGGCGAGGGATACAGCGGAATTGCAGGAGAGCTATCCGTTCTTGCAGATGGTAACGATCGGTCATTCTGTTGCGGGAAAACCCTTGCGGGCGATCCGGTTGGGAAATGGACGCAAGGAGGTATTCTACAGTGGGGCATGGCATGCTAACGAATGGATAACGGCGTCCGTGTTAATGAAATTCGTAGAAGATATGGCGCGAGCCTATTCCGAGAAAGAAAAGCTGCAGGGATATGATATCGAAGAGATATGGGATCGGTTCAGCATCTGGATTGTACCGATGGTAAATCCAGACGGTGTAGAGCTCTCAGTGCTTGGTATTGATTATGCTTATCCGTATTACGGGGAAGTGCTGGCGATTAACAACGGTTGCGATAATTTTACAGGATGGACCGCTAATATCCGCGGCGTCGACTTAAATCACCAGTGGCCGGCGTTATGGGAGGAAGAGGCGAGAACAAGTCCACAGGCGCCATTTCCTCGTCATTATGGCGGCCCTTATCCATTATCTGAGCCGGAAGCACGAGCGGTGTATGAGTTTACGAAGGGTCATGATTTTCTGGGGGTATTAGCGTATCATTCGCAGGGACAAGTAATCTTCTGGGGATTTCAGCATATGGAGCCTGCCGGCAGCGAGGAAATTGTCCGCCGGATGCAGACGTTGAGTACGTATACTCCCGTGCATACGGCAGACAGTTTTGCTGGCTATAAAGATTGGTTTATTCAGGAGCACCGCCGTCCTGGTTATACCATTGAAGTGGGGGTAGGTGTAAATCCTGTACCGATTGAGCAATTCGATTCGATTTATCACCAGAACCAGGGAATTTTGCTGGAAGCGCCCTTGCTGTTTGAACGATATATAACCGTCTAGTGCATCATATCCCAGAGCTGTTTGCCGATGAGCAGCGCAGTCACACTGACAAAGAGCGGTTTTACATAGCTTGCGCCTTTGCGGATGGCTACCTGCGATCCGAGCAACGCGCCTGCCACCATCGCAATGCCCATTGGAATTCCGTACTCATAATTTACGGCACCTAAGGCCATGAACATAGCAAGGCCCGCAATGTTGCTAGCGAAGTTAAGTACCTTGGAATTTCCGGCGGCACCGACAAAATCGAATCCCATAAGAAGAAACGCAAACAAAAGAAACGACCCTGTTCCGGGGCCGAAAAATCCGTCATAAAAACCGATAATAAGAGCGGTCATAATGGCGAAAAATACAATCTTCTTCGTTGCACCCCTATATGTAGACTCGTTGCCCCAGTCTTTCTTGAAGAGCGTGTAAATTGTGACCAGGATTAACAAAACGACGACAAGCGGTTTGAGGAATTCAGGTGGAATCTTTGTTACTGTATAGGCGCCTATAGCTGAACCGATAAGCGAGAGCGGAAACAGCCACCCTACCATCCGCAGATTGATTTTACCTGAACGCATAAATGAAATCGTACTCGTGCATGAAGACATGGTGCTGGCCAGCTTATTTGTCCCAAGTACTACCGTGGACGGAAGACCAGTCAACAGCAAAGCTGGGATTGAGATCAAGCCTCCGCCGCCAACGACTGAATCGATGAACGAGGCCAGGAAGCCCGCAGCCATAATAAACAGCAGCATGTCCGTACTGATATGCTCCATACTACCCCTCCGATAATGACATAGAATAAAAGCTATATTCTACTATACTATACTTTACGAATAAATTATGAAAAAAAGAAAGAAGGTCGTTCCTGGAACAGTAGTTAGATAATAGCGACTGTTCTTTTTCTTTTTAATAATATTTCTTTTTTGAAGGAAATGCCGTTTATTCCATAATGCATATAGAGTATAATATAAACTTAGTTAAAGTAAGTAAAAGCTGTCATGTAAGGTTTGGGAGGAATGTATGGAACAGCAAGCGATTTACGCCATAATTATTTTCTTAATTACGTATGCGCTCATTATTTCAGAGAAAATCCATCGCACGATCGTGGCTATGCTCGGTGCCACGTTAATGATCGTATTTGGCATTGTAAATCAGGAAACGGCCCTGCATCATATCGATTTCAATACGTTGGGGCTGTTGACCGGGATGATGATTATTGTTACGGTTACGGCTCAGACCGGATTGTTCAAGTACATAGCGATTTGGGCGGCCAAGAAAGCTAAAGGCGACCCGATACGCATTCTTGTTGCGCTGGGACTTATTACCGCTTTTGCTTCTGCTTTTCTTGACAATGTGACGACGGTGCTGCTCATGGTGCCGGTAACATTCAGTATTACACGCCAGCTTCGGGTATCGCCGATGCCGTATCTGCTGACGCAAATTTTTACTTCCAATGTTGGGGGAACGGCCACACTAATCGGAGATCCGCCCAACATTATGATTGGAAGCGCAGTCAAAGAGTTGACATTTGCCGCTTTTATTTTTAATCTCGCACCGATTATTATTGTCATCCTGACCGTCACTGTCGGTATTCTTGCTTTTTGGTACCGCAAGCAGTTGAAAACGACGCCCGATCTACAGCAGGAATTGATGCAAATG
>RCUE01000405.1_pt1 | contig 11050 bp, 10 predicted proteins | sample 2166111 | NCBI WGS metagenome assembly RCUE01 (sample SAMN09930795, study PRJNA488358) | compost metagenome | feature: garden; material: soil; isolation source: compost soil in phenylacetonitrile-enriched culture | place: Germany: Experimental Botanical Garden Goettingen | collected 2016-01-27 | reverse complement strand
AGGACAATCTGCGGATGAGCATCGTTTTTCCAGCACCCGGCGGCCCCATAAGCAAGATATTATGCAACATTATCACGTATGTATAATTACAGAACTAATTCCTTCTAGTATCTTATATTTAGAAGACAATTTCTTTATAGGTTTATCGTATTTAAAGAATATCTTTGCAACGGGTTTCTTCGAGTTTTCTGAATGTCTTTCTATTTTAATGTGGATCAACTGAAGTAATTCTTCTCTATTGCTAACCTCACTAATTTGGATCTGTTTAATCTCATCAATCATACAGTCAAACTCATGCAGCTCATCATAAATTTCTTGATTGGATTTAGATAGTTCATTTATTTTCTTGTTCATAATTTCTAGCTCAATATTTATTGAATTTGCTTTTTCATCAAGAAAGGCTTTATCCATGTTTTCGTCCAGATACAGTTCAATCAATCGGTTTTTTTGACGTGTAAGCTTATCTACCTGTTCTTGGATGACCCTAACCTCTGCTTCATTATCTTTATCTATTTGAGCTAATATTTTACTCCTCACCATATCCTTCAATAATTGAGTCATCGTCTCTTTGTACTTATCGAATTTTTTCTTTACTCCTGTCTCCAATAGTTTATTTATGCCCTCATTTATCTTATCCTCTGATATATTAATGTTGTCACACGCATGGACACCTCTACTTTTCTTGGTGCTGCAATTATAAAAGACTCTACCCTTATCAACATTCCGAGTATAGGTGGCCCCACACTTACATGTTATTAACCCTGCAAATTCTGAAGTTCCTTTATACACGCCTTTCTGTGAAATCTTATGCACCTTGTTATTACCTATTTCCTGAGCCTTTAAAAAAGTGTCTTTGCTTATAATTGCAGGAATGACACCTTCGTGGTAAATCCATTCTTCTTTATCTTTGAGTTTAGGATAATGCTTTGTGAAAACACCACCAGAATCGTATTTATTTCTGACGTTGCATCCGTAGTATTTCTCATTGGTCAAAATTCTTCTAACACTACTGATTGAAAACCTTTCTTTTCCACTTCTAGGCCTAATACCATTATCCTGAAGATAATTAAGTATACGTCTGACTCCATATCCCTTAAGATATAACTCATAAATTTTACATACAACGTCTGCTTCCTCTTTGATTATGCTTAACTTTTTGGTGAATGAACTGTATTCGTATCCGTATATACCATACCCTCCAACGCGAATTGAACCCACCGAAGCCATAACCACATTACCATCTTTAACCTTTTTCGATCTATCAATTGATTCTTGCTGAGCAAAATTAATGAACATATTTAGCATAAATTCTTTAGAAGTATCATCATAAACCAAGTCAATATCTAAAAAGTGAACATGCACTCCGTTTTTCAATAAGGCTCTGAGAATTGTAATGATTGATGCGTCACGAGTAAAGCGGCTAGTGTTCCTAACATAAATTTTTCGAAATTTTGGTTTTCGTTTGTGGTCTATCTCATAGGTGAATTCATCCCTTCCCCTATATTCGTTGATACCTGCGTCATATAGCATCTGCTTAAACTCTTCTCTTTTTTTCAAACTTGTTGCGGATATACCTTTATCTGCATAAATTTTGACCAATACTTCATTCTCTGTTTTGGTCGCTCTTTCTTTGAAGAATCTATGCTGGTTTTCGTAGCTCGATTCTTGTTCCTGTTTGTTGGTAGATACTCTACAGTAAGCAACTACAGGTAACTTCAATGTCTCCTCTACATTTTTATATTCAACTTCTTCCATAGGCTATATCTCCTCAGCGTGATAATGTATCTCAATATTTACACTAACACATTGTCATGGTAAATGTTCACAAAAAAATAAGAGACACAATCAATGTCTCTCAAGGTATATATCATTTATTATGTTAAACATCAATCTAACTGGCTATCCTACTGTTTTTTATTATAAATACTACTTTCAAATCTTCTATGTATGATCTAGCTTGACTATCTATGTAAAAATTCTTTAGGAACTCATAAAAAATATGTTCTATATTATCAATGCATATATCATATAATTTAATAGATATGTACAAAAATTCATATGCATTATAAAACTTGGTTTCAATGTTATATTCCCCTATAACAACGTTAGAAGCTTTATTTATGTACAGTCTAAGAGTATCCCTTAATTTGTCCTGTATTTCCAGTCTATGTCCCTCCTATATTCTCGTCCTAAGCCTTCCTAACTTGCTACCTATACTTCTTTATCTCCCTAACTCTAAACCTTCTTAAAACACCATTACGTTTGTCTGAAGCGACTTCTATGTATGTTCACTCTACTGGTAGTTCCTTAATTATTACCGCTGACTGAGTATATGTAAATTCTTTGCTTATTGTTGCGCTACGTCCATCGTCAAGTTCTACTGTTGCTATTAAAATTGATCCTCTGTATGTCTTCTCTTTATCACCGTCGTCTTCTTTCTGGATCAATTCCTTTTCCCCATGCGTAAGGGCAGATGATTGCAAGAGGTATACACAACCATCTGCTTCATAATACTTCCCACTATCTGATTCTGTTTGAGACAGGCCAATAGCCTCTAGAGCTTCCCGTTTAGTATCGTATTTGCTGAACGTTCTTGAGCTTTCAGGATTTCTAGAATCGTACATTTTTATCAAAAAGTGAGGTTGAGCTGTCGCACGTTTGGTATTGTCATGTTGGCTCATCGCTGCTATGTTAGAAAAAGAGTAGCCCTCTGTTTCATTTATTCTGTCTATGCTTGGACGCAGTCCCCTTGGCTTCCCCTTTTCCAAATATATTGCTGTAAGTCGCTTCCACTCTAACCACATTTCAGGCTTATACTTTATAATTTGCTCCACTGTCTCTTCAGGAATAGTCCATTCGCATGAGAGGCTTCTATAATACTCATCGCCATGTTTCGTGTTATTGATCCTCGAATTAACCGATCCATAAAGTAAGAAATAAGCAAATTCCTCATCCTCGCTGATTAGACCACGTTCTCGTGCAATCAAACTATGCTTTATTCCGCGCTTTTTATAATCCACGATTCTGATATCTTCACCATATATACTGATCCAGCGTTCAATTTCTTTTTCACTTAGAACTCTTGGTCTGCCTCTACCTTTATCTTGTTTTGATTCGTTCAAATTATTGCCTCCAATTTTTGTGGTCAAATGTTGATTTTATAAGCTATTCCCTTCTATTAGGAGAAGGATAGAGCGCCCAATAACAATGGACGCTCAAATCAATTCAATTTGTTTTCATCATGTATACTTCCAGAGAAATATAGTTGGAAGAATTTACTCGAATATGTTCAATTGGCTTCTTTCCTTCAATGTCCATCAATTTAGGATTGGCATGAAGCGATTCCAGTTCTCCAATATAAAAGTTACTATTTTGTAAAGCTGCCTCATGCAACGGACTTTGTTTCTTATTATTTAAAATATTCACGTTCAAGGCATTCTTCTTGATCACTAAATAAGTCGCATAATCATTCTTGCGAATCACCCAATGTAAAATACTATCACCATTAGCATCTTGTGAATTAATCGTCAACTCACCACTAGCAATGGCTGCTGCAATCTTTTCACTGTCCAGCTTATCTCCTTTTGTGTATTGATCCACGTTAAAGGTTTTCCCTCCTTGCTTAACCGCTGTTGTTGCTGGCTCACTTTTTGTGTTTGTTGTAGCCGATGGGGTAGAGGAGGGAGCGGGTGTTGTTCCATTACTTTTCACCAGCTCAATTTTGCCGCCGTTTGCACTTACCACATTATAACCCATTGCTGAAGCCGTATCTCTAAGAGGAAGATACGCTTTACCATTCACATTGATCGGGCTGTCACTTAGCTTTGCTTGTTCTCCATCAACTATAATCTTTGTAGGTGTCAATGTTGCTTTTAAATATGTACTTGCTCCTGCTACGCCACTAACTGCTACTGCAACACCAAATATTGCACCAGCGAGGAACGTTGGAATTCGTTTATTCATCGTATACCTCCAATTAATTGATTAGTATATGCTTACATACACTTACAATATATATCGGATAGGATAAGGGGAAACTATAGGTTACATGAAGTCGTAGCGAATACCGTTGAAGGTGATTTTACCTTTTGTTTTGATGTTGACGTCTCCGTTCTCTTCCATCTGGAATAATGAACCTCCTTGAGTTATAAAATTAAATGCTTTTCCCTTTAACGTTATAGCACCCCTATCAGCAAATACAGTAATGTCTTGATCGTTTAGCGTAACACTTCGCTCAAAACCAGTGTTGGATGAGAAGTACATCATGCTGTAGCTTCCCTTGGGCTTAACCAAGAACCCCTTACTACTCATTGGTTCACCAATCATAGCTGGATCGAATGCATTGGATGAATCAAATTTTTTCATGCCATCGCCTTCACCCATAATTGTGACAGGGATTGCGTCTTCACCATCCCCAATGAATGTTGAGTGATTTCTAGCCTTTTTCATACTTGCCTTACGAATATCTACAGGGTCAGAAATAGGAATTTCCTCTGTGCGTCCGTGTTCATCGAACTTAATATGATACATGTAGATAGATCTTCCGATACCTTCATCTGCTACAGCTTCATAAATAGGAATGAAGAAATCAGGAGTGATATACGTAGTTTTTAGATCAATATGACTTCCAGCTTGCCTCATTTTTGATCCATAGGTAGTAAACTGAATATTTGAACTCCCATAATATATTGGCTGGGGTTTGAAACCTAATTCGCTATTATTAAATTCCATAGTTGCTTTCCCTTTTTCGTCGAATCCATATTTGGAAAAGGCCAATTTATCGCCTGGATCAGCATATTTATCAAATAAGTCTTTTGCTATCTCAGTTAACTTAGCGAAACTTCTGTTCTTCTGTTCCATAAAAGTAACCTGAAGCATTAGACACAATTCAATATCTCCGCTAAAAAAATAGGCTTCTCCATCAATTATCTTTATCTTCTCAGAAAATCCATCTACGTTACGATAAACAAGACCATTTTTATGAAATGAAACCGCCGTATCAACCGCTAAATAATGCTCTCTCTCAAATGAAGCCGCTACACACAAACTCATAATTTTTATCCACCTTTTGTTATGTATTTGTTAAATCTACTGGTATATGTTACTTGCTATTTTTTGACCTTGCTTCTCGAAAAATTCCTCGAACTCTATGCAAATATAGTGATAAAAATCGCCTTCAATACCCAAGAACATGTCCTCATGGTTTAGGTATGCTTCTCCTACTACTTTTAACATCTCAATATTCTCTTCTGTCTCATTTATGTAATTATATTCTAGTTGTAGCTCTATAAATTCTTTCATATAGCCGTTCTTATCTTTCACGTCATAACAACGCTCTCCATTATCAACAACTATCAACATTTCCCCATGCGCATCCTTTGTTGCGTACAGTTCAATTAACTCCTGTCGATGATTCCGATAGTCTTCTATCTTATCCTGAAGGGTTTTTATAAACTTAGAACGCTGACGACTTCCCTTAGCATTCATTTCAAATTTCAAGCAAAACTGCACCAGCCATTCAAGCTGCTGATTCTGAATTTTCATTAATGTACCTCACTTTTTTCATTCACAATAATCTCAATAGAACTCAAATCAGAATACTTTTTCGTTTCCGGTTCCTCATCCACGAAATCAAATTTTAACTCTTCGTTATTCTGAATTCCATTCGCAAATACATGTAGAAATTTAGCAAACAACTCAGCTTCACTTTGTTGTGAGTCTTCAACTACAATTTTTCCAATATTAATAGTGCTATTATCGTTAAGTTTAAAAACCATTTTCATAATCCTATCTTCCCTCTCTAATTTGAAGTTTATTTTATCCCTGTATTAAGCTCCGCAAAATTTTGCGTACCTTGTCCATCGATCCTACTCACAACTCACACTCAAACAAGCAATACAACCACCTCCCTTCATAGCCTGTCTTATAATTCAATCACGTTCAAATTCTATGTATGTATTATTCGTAATTCTCGTCGTCTTCACATTTCATATTCATGTTAGTGTTGCTATCGGTACTACTATTGCTATCACTGCTATATGTATCTGCTGATTCCTCATTCTTCGTAATACTATTATTAAAGCTCAGAATCTCTTTCTCGCTTAGACCAACATCATTTATTTTAATCAACAATTTGGAAAGCTCTTTATGTGAAATCGTCCATCCACGTTCTACAAATTTGATTGTTCGAATAAAGGTATGTCCAATATTACGTCCACGCTCATCGTTATAAACCAGCTTCTTTTCATCTAAATATTTAAAATTGCTACATGTCCCAATCTCTCCGTTATAGTAATAAAACATATTGTGCTTGAAATCGAATTCTGAAACTACATCATGAATGTTCCCCACCCATTGAGTAATAATCTGAAATTTGCCTATCGAGATAGCGTTGTCTGTTATGATTAATGGTAGTCCTTTATATGTCCCCTTTTTAGCACTACTCTTCTCTTCCAAGCCCTCAATGCCACTAAAATATTCCTTTAAGGTTTGAGCGTATTTCTTGTTGGTTAGAAAGAAATCATAATCGTTCGGCTCTTCCCCATTGTAGATACTGTGAATACTTCCACCAGCAATAAAAGCGTATGTATCGAATCGAGTTCGTAGATGGTTTGGCAACAATTCTTTAAGTGTTCGCTTTGCTTGTTCATACAAATTATCCTCAATCTCTTCTTTCGGCTCTGACAGTTGAATATCATAACTATTATTCAGGAGCTTCTTATACTCCTTATAAAAGGAATCCCGCTCTTTAATCTCTTTTCCCTGCTCAAAATGTCTCAATTTTTTATCTGAACAGCCCAATTTGTAACCAACGCTTTGCTGAGACATCCCCAATTCAATGCGCTCTGCCTTCATGTTATTCCCGATAGTCAGCCAATCATGTTTAGTTGTCAATTTTCATTCTCCCTTATATGTATTATTTTATATAATTCTGGCTTACTTCATGTGAAGACAATCCAACACTAGCTCAATCCACATCCCCCCTTTCATATCCATTCTGACGCTCATAACCCTATATATTTATCTATAAATAACAGGTGTTGTCCTTACCCATACAAATACCTATCCAAGCCAAAGCATCATTGATTGACTATAGATTATTCATAAAAAGGATGCACTAAAGACAACTCAAACATCAGTCCGTTTTGACCACGTATATTACCTTATTCTGTTATCTACCTGTCAACTAAATGTGCCTATTAAAGCACCTCATAATGTTACTACTCTTTAGTCTAATGATATGAGGTGCTTAGAGACAGCAAATTAGTTGACAATGTTAAGCAGATATTTTGTCACTCTGACACTGATTTTCTATAAACTTATGTATAACAAAACACAGGAATCAAAATGCTTCAACAGGTAAATGGTCGACTTCCCGTTTTATTTTCGTCCTCTTTTTCTTGTCCCACTTTTTTATGTTCTTCTCAATCTGTTCTTGATAGGCTCTCAAAAAACCAGTCTCTTCTTGCAAAGTATTCATTAGATGATGCTCAAAGTATTTAGATCCTTTTCCATTGTTCCTATAATCTGAGTAAAGTATGTATTGTCTGTTCATCTCTCGAATCAGCTTATTTAAATAATCCTTATCATAACCTATACAATCAGCCATCTTTTGAATGCTCATAAACGATTTTCTTTCTATATTGTTCTGCCATTTTTTCAATAGGCAATAAACAGGATAATAACTATGATTCAATCCTCTACTTTTATACACATCAAACAGATTTAAATCTACACTTATATAATAGTCCGACTCGGTTACAGGTTTATCGTATGTAATATTTTTATCATTAGTTTCTTTAGTAGTATTAGGAACATCAGTGGCTACAATATGCAATATGCGATCATCAGGGATTGTCTTGTCAGTATTTAAAAACCGATCCCATCTCGTTATATTCTCAAAATCTATTATCCCAAACTTCTTTAATAGCCTCAAACAATCAAATGTCTCTTGCTTACTCAATTTCGTTTCTTTTCTTATGTATGATATAGAAGTTAAAAATGTATATTCATAATCTTGGTTATGTAACCGAAATCTAAACAGCGTAAGATATATAAGAAACGCGTCAATCCCCATTTTTGAGAATTTACCGCCTGAATCAAACCAATTCGATTTGATCTTGATATGCTTTAACGTATAATTCAACTTCTCAGATTCTCCTTTGGAATGTTAGTGTACAAATTAACGCTTCATAGTATGTAATACTTTTTTAACTTGATTCTGGTAGCGTGAAAATTGTTTAAACGGTGATGACTTAAACTGCTCAATCAACTCATTCAAATTTTCACTACGTTCGAAGTAAAACTGTAGCTTATTATTAGTTGGATTAATCCTTGTCTCCCGATACTCCAACCCATTCAACAACAAATAGGAGACTAAATTTATATCACAAATATATTTCAAATACTCTTCCTCCATCATATTCATTATTGTTCAGGCTTCTTTTGACCTTCATCTTTTGACCTTGACTTTATCTTTTCCAAGCAAGCGTAAGCGAAACAAATATTTAGGTTGCCAAACCAAATATGAGATATTATATTAGTTATCTTAAGATTATTATACTAAGTTAATAATATGTCCCCTGAAACGCCCTCTTTGTCATGAAACCAAGTCAAAAACATGTACCCTCTGACCTGTTTTGTCAAATAGGTGTTATTACGAATAAGCCAAAAAAGGTAGATAGATAACGACATTTCTGTGTAATTTTCGCCATGCGAGCATATATCCCTTAAAACGTCCATTTTGTCATATAATTTAGAGAAAATACGATATCCAGTATATTGCTTTGTCACGTTTTTTCATTATTTTGAGTACCATGAGAGCCATTTTGTCACATTTTATACTAGATGCATCAGAAAACTTATATGTATCGGGCATTTACTAGTGTACCCATCTGGATGTTTTGTCACATTCAAGACTCCAAATGTACAAGTAATCATTTAAAGCAAAACAAATAGACCCACTACTAATGCGAATGAGCGACAGTTACGTTAATCTAAATTAGACGAATCAATCTATTTCTCGAAAAAAGCATACAACAAATAACCTTTAAATCTTGATTAGACAAATCAGCTTGACATTATGCTCCACATCATAAAATCAATTCCATTCGCCTAAACAGACTTATAGTCCTGTTATAATTTCGAGCAAATTGAATAATACTCACGCAACCGAGCGTGAACGTCGACAACGATAAAATTATCTTAAATGAAAGATAACCTCACCTATGCAAGTACTATAATTTGGATTGTCAAAGATCAAATAAATTCAAGAGACAGACTTCACTCTAGGAAGTTGTGTCCCCGTAACACTCCCTCCGTTTTCACATTGTATTTTATTTACTCAAATTACTTTCTGGGTATTACTTTTAATTTAGTTGCTCACTTCTGCTTTTGAAACAAAATCAAAGTTATATGTATAGTCTTTGTAATTCTTCAACTAGCATTTAACAAAACCACTTTGTTTTCCCTTTCTTTTTATTATTTTATCTCCATTACTATTCCAGTATAGCATATATTCCACCAGAGTCAACCTCTTCCTTTTATTTATTTTTCAGCCATGCTTATTTGTAGTCGCTGAAATATGTATATATAAAGGAAGCGAAAAATTCGAGTCGCTATTATCGGGCAAATCGAGGCTACTCCATCCGTTTTCACCAATCAACTCAGCTACATCCTTCATTACCGCTGGACAGTTTGACCATCTGCTTTATTACCTGCGCTCAAACGCAACAAATTATCAGGTAGATACTGGAACATGGTGAGTTAATTTTGACGCACCTTCGTTTGAAGCAAGGTGTATGCAAATATCATCCCCCTTATTCTAATTGGATAACTACAAAAAAAAGCTTACTCCCTATGTTTAAGGAGCAAGCTTCGTGGATTAATTGTCTTCTGAATCTTCATTCCATAATCTATCAAATTCTTCGTCCGTTAATCCATCCTCTTTTGTATGAGGAGCATAATAATGTCCATTAGGATCAATTAGATATTTGACCTGTTCCTCTGCATCTGAGATCACAATTGTATACTCATCATCTGCTTGAAATACAGTTGGAATTATACTTACCATTACAAGCCAAACTGGGAGATTGGAATCGTCAAACTGAGTATAAAATTTTACAGTACGTTCCTTTGTACCGTCTATTGTTCCAGAAAGGTTATACTTCTCCTTGTAGTTCTCAGCTATTTGCATAGCTCGTTCTGCTGTTAGATGTTTACTTATCTTTTCACTCATTATTTTCAAAACCTTTCCAGCCCGGTGGAGGCCAATCCCCGTTTCTTAATTTATAGATATATTTTTGTGAAAAGAGAATTTCACCATCATTAAATAGCTCTTTGTTTTTCATGATTTCATTATAAACGAATTCTTCTCTCTCAAGAGTGCTTTGTTGTAAATAGTTATCTTTCCCTAGTTCCTTCCACTGCTTGGCATGATAAGACTCATGAATTGCACTCAAATTTGTCGGTTCTTTTCTCAAAACTATTTCTCCTGTAGCTGGATTAAAACCAGCCGCAGCACTTTCAGGCAAAATTTTATCTTTCTTATCAATTAAAACCTTTATTTCTAGTGCATCCATTTCTTTTTTAAATGACTTCATTTCACTAACATTCATAATTCTGTGTCCAGTTGGAGTTACCTTCCTCTGACCACTTACAGGCATCTCTTCCCACGATTTCAAATCTAGATCATGGCCTTTGGGAAATGGTCTAACTTCACCGTTTAACTTTATTGTACTACCAATCCCAATTTTAGGCTTAATTACTGAACTTACTCCTCCAAATAATCCAGCTGTACCAATCATATTAGCCCAGTGTTCCTTTGACCAAGCACTGTTTGGATTAAACGCTCCCTGAATCATACCCGTTATTCCAAATGTACCGAAATTGAGCATGTCATTCCATGAATCATTTTGTTTAGCTGCCCGTTCCATGTATCCTTGATACATTCCTTTTGGAATACCATACGACATATAATCTAAGAAGCTCCAAACCGAATCAAACTTTTTCTCATAGCGTACTGAATTAGCGTCTACAAAATCCTGACCTA
>RCUE01000404.1_pt1 | contig 11080 bp, 9 predicted proteins | sample 2166111 | NCBI WGS metagenome assembly RCUE01 (sample SAMN09930795, study PRJNA488358) | compost metagenome | feature: garden; material: soil; isolation source: compost soil in phenylacetonitrile-enriched culture | place: Germany: Experimental Botanical Garden Goettingen | collected 2016-01-27 | reverse complement strand
AGCCTCGGGACACAGATGCCAGAGAATGGTCGGGTACGGTGCTGGTGTTATTTCCAAATATTCGGCACCAGAACAGGGAATCCAGGTACTGGGGACCTGTATTTGAAGGGATTTCCGAGCGTCTGAACCGTAAGGGGATGGATATGATCACGTTAACGGAGCCCTCGACTGAGGATATGTTTTCTCTACTGAACCCGGAGGCGATTAAAGGGATTATCACAGTAGGGACAATTTCAACTTCGTTGTTGCTGAACATTTATCGGATGGGTATTCCGGTCGTCATGGTAGATCATTGGGATTCTGCATTTTTAAGTGATACGGTGTTTACAGATAATCGCACATGCATGAGTGAATTAATGAAGGATTTGCTGTGTAGGGGCTATACCCGCTTTCAGTTTGTGGGTCATATTGATGACGCTCACAGTTTCTACGAACGCTGGGAAGCTTGTCGTTCTACACTGGAAATGAGCGGAGTAGAATTGCGACAAAATAAAGCCCTTCTTCACGGAGGAGCGCAGGCGCTTGCTGAGGAAATGGACAAGTTGTCTGAGGACAAACTGCCTGAGGTTTTTGTATGTGCTAATGATGTGACTGCTGCGCAGGTCGTGGATGTGCTGAAAGAAAAGGGGATTGACGTTCCGAGGCGTTGCGGAGTGACCGGGTTTGACGATACGAATGAACAAATGCCAATTTATGCCACGGTGAGAGTGGATAAGGAATTGCTGGGAATGCGTGCAGTGGACCAATTGTTGTGGCGCATAACGAACCCGAACTCGCCTGTCGAGAAAAAGCTGCTACATGCTGAGCTATTCATACGGGAAGTTCATGCACCCCGGATCAGTCGGGAAAATGATGACCGTGAGCGTCCCATCAGCACAATCACATATAGTTAATGTCCAGATACGTGTGTGACACCATACATCGTGAAGACAAAGGAGGTCGCTTTTAGCCTGTTTGGGGCAGAGGGCGACTTTTATTTTGTATTTTGTCACTTGTTCCAAAAAACAATTGACTACTTTGTTAGCTTAATGTTATTTTTGTTATGTTACTGACGAATCCAGATGTTCCCAATCATGCTTATAGGGAGGCTTGTGACGATGGTTAATGTGATAGGGTTGGATGGCTGGAGGTTTAGAGAAGCACAAAGTGATGAGTGGCTCAGCGCGAAAGTGCCGGGTTGTGTGCATACCGATCTTTTACGACATGGCAAAATTCCTGATCCGTTTATGGGTATGAACGAGATGGAGGTACAGTGGATTGATAAGCAGGATTGGATATATGAAGCCCATTTTGAGATAAATGCAGATCAGCTTCAATGTCAATGTGTAGAGTTGGTGTTGGAAGGTCTGGACACATACGCGGATGTAAAAGTGAATGATCAATCTGTCTTGTCAGCCAATAATATGTTTCGAGTATGGAGACGGGATGTGAAGGCATTGGTTCAGCAAGGGGAAAATCGGCTAGAAATCAGTTTTCGTTCTCCGATTGCTGAAGATGTACCCAAGCTGGAAAGCTTAGGTTATGGACTCCCTGCACCCAATGATCAGTCCGAAATAGGTGGTTTGTCCGATAAAAAGGTAAGCGTTTTCGCACGTAAAGCTCCTTACCACTATGGTTGGGATTGGGGACCGAGGCTGGTGACGAGCGGTATCTGGAGAGAGGTTCGGATCGAGGCTTGGTCCGGTCTGATCGTGAGAGACTTGTTTATTCGACAGGACGAAGTGAGTTCGGCAGGGGCTAAACTCATGGCAGTGGTAGAGATCGAAAATGCAGATGAGATTAGAGATGCCGAGTTGCGTATTTCTGCTGACGGCAAAGTGTGGTCCAAGCCAGTTCGGCTGCTGAAGGGGAAGCAGACAGTGGAGCTGGAGCTGGAGATGAAGAAGCCGAAGCTGTGGTGGTGCCGTGGACTGGGGGAGCCGCATCTATATACGTTTGTGGCCGAATTAGTGGAACAAGAACAAGGAGCTGTAATCGCGGAAAAATCAGTAAAAACGGGACTGCGTTCCATCCGTCTTGTACGGGAACGGGATGCAGCAGGAGAGAGCTTTTATTTTGAGCTGAACGGAATTCCGGTGTTTGCAAAAGGGGCTAACCATATTCCGAATGACAGCTTTGTCACTGAAGTTACGATGGAACGATATCGGTATGAAATTGCCAGCGCAGCCGCCTCGAATATGAATATGTTGCGAGTGTGGGGTGGCGGTATATATGAACAAGACGTATTTTATGAGCTTTGTGATGAATACGGTTTGCTCGTGTGGCAAGATTTTATGTTCGCTTGCAGCATGTACCCAGGGGATGAGGATTTTATAGACAATGTGGCACAGGAAGCCGAGGACAATATCAAGCGGCTGCGTAATCATCCCTGTATTTCCTTATGGTGCGGCAACAATGAGATCGATTCTGCGTGGGCGCATTATGAAGAGAATGGAGGCTGGGGCTGGAAAAAGAACTACACACCTGAGCAACGGGAACGCCTGTGGAATGATTATGAAATGCTCTTTCATCGGATTCTACCGGAGGCGGTACGCACCTGGTCAGCGCAGACAGCATATTGGCCCTCTTCCCCGCTAATTGACCTGACGAGAGATCGGAACCAGCATGCCCATCGGTCTTCAACTGCAGGTGATGTTCATTATTGGGGTGTATGGCACGCGTCTGAGCCGTTTGAGAATTATCATGTACATGTGGGCCGTTTTATGAGTGAATATGGTTTTCAGTCTTTTCCTGAATACAAGTCCGTTCGTACTTATGCGGAAGAGAAGGATTTGGAACTGGAATCTGCGGTGATGCTGGCACATCAGAAGAACGGTGCGGGCAATCGTCTGATTAAAGAATATATGGAGCGGTACATGCGAGAACCAAAGGATTTTACAAGTTTTCTTCCCATGAGCCAAATTTTACAGGCAGAAGCAATGAAAGCAGCTATAGAGGCGCATCGTCGTCACAAGCCTTATTGCATGGGAACATTATACTGGCAAATGAATGATTGCTGGCCCGTTGCCTCCTGGTCGAGTATGGACTATTTTGGTCGTTGGAAAGCGCTCCAATATACGGCTAAGCGTAGCTTTGCCGATGTGTTGTTGAGTGCAACAGATACAGAACAGGGGAATAAGGCACTACATCTGGTCAACGATACACTAGAGCCGATATCAGGTACGCTGCGGCTGACGCTTTTGCATATCCGAAGCAGCCAGGCTGTTCGTGAAGAGAATGTTAAGGTAAAGCAACCAGCAGGTGGTGCAGGAATTGTACATATACTGCCTATCGACAAATGGCTGAGTGGCCTGAACCGTGCGGAGCATATGCTGGTCGCGCGTCTGACGCAGAATGGTGAACAGGTGATCTCCAGTGAAATTTATTTTGCAGACACGAAAGAGATGGATTTACCGCAGGCAAAAATTGAAGTGACAGAGATTCAGGGAAGCGAGGCTAGCAGATTCATGCTGTGTTCGGATGTACTTGCCCGACACGTGTGGCTATCGGCAGAGCAGGAAGGTATTTTCAGCGACAACCATCTGGATCTGGCTCCCGGTATTCCAAAAACAGTGGAATTTTTGGCTTTGCACAACGGTTCATCAGCATTTGTGGCAGCTGCGCCGGGTACATTGGCAGTACATTCATTAGTCAATTGGATACAAGGTTAGACAACAGTAAAAGCTTATCCGTCTTTAAGTAGATGATGGATAGGCTTTTTTTATAATATAAATTTATTTTTGTGATATGTGGAGCGATTTCATAATGTTCATATACATAACAAAAGAAGGCTTGGGAGCTGAGTGATAATAGATCATTTGTAAGAAATTTATCTATTCAGCATCTAACTGTTGGAATATAAAAAAACATATGGGCGGCCGAGAACTTGTAGAGGAAATCCGTCAGTTGGGCTTTAGCAGGGTGGAGCTGAATTATAACATTACCCGGGAAATGCTAACGACGATTGAGCCTATGATTGAGCGGGGGAAAATCGGCATATCGAGTGTGTACAATACATTTCCTCATACACCAGATCCGGATTACGGCACGAATTCCGTTCTGCTCGGGTTTGACGATGAAACCAAGCGACAACGTGCGATAGAGCTGCTGGTGCAATCTGTGGAATATGCGCATCAGTACGGAGCAAAAGCGGTAATTGTGCATCCCGGACGACGGATGGCGAATGGACAGAGCGCAGCAACGGAATTTATAATGCCGTTAGCGATATTATGCTAATTCATGCTGTCCGAATATTAAAACTACCGGAGCTATGCCTTTACCTGTGAGTGAAGTCTAAAACACAGTAAGCATCTATTTTTCGGGGATGAGGTCAATTCCCAAAGAATAGATGTTTTTTAATGTTCATTTATGCAGAGGTGGAGCGCTTCCATTGAGCTTGAAGCCATTGTGGTGTACACTGTCCAGAACAGGTGTAAATTGGAACGTCAGGAAGGCAGGACGGTTACAAGGAGGGAAAGACACGTATGTATGCCCGTTTAAGATCGTTAAATTATCCAGTAAAACTTTATGTTTTTTTAACACTGGCCTTATGCTCCGTAATCAGTACATTGTGGATCATTAACGTGCGACTGCCCTCAGGGGGCCGCCCTTATCTTTTTATTTGGTGGAATATGATGCTGGCCTGGATTCCTATGCTGTTGACGCTGCTGCTTGATGTAATGTATAGCTCGTGGAGGCGAGGAACGAGGACTTTTTTACTCTGGGTCACGGGGGCGGCATGGCTTTTCTTTTATCCCAATACACCCTATTTGATCACAGATTTGCTGCATGTATTCGCCAGATATCCGTTTCTCGGGGAGCAACGTTTCTGGGGAAATCCGTATTTTTGGAATCATGTATTGGGGATGCTGCTGGTAGCCATACTTGGCCTGACAATGGGATTTGTATCACTCGAATCCGTACGACAGTTGGTACAACGTGCACGTGGTGGGCTTGTTAGTTGGCTGTTTATGATGGCGGTACTCTTGTTGAGCAGCCTGGGTATTTATATTGGCCGTTTCTTTCGAGGGAACACATGGGATATTGTTTCTGCGCCTTCTCAACTGTATGCACAGGTATCTTCCATATGGGCAGACTCCTTGCAACGTACTCATTTTGTGGAGTTTAGCGGGATGGTATTCGTTATTTTGCTCGTCAGCTATGTATCCACGATGTGCGTAGTCTGGATGGGGAACAGCCGCCGGGACGAATGGCGTCGTTGGTGATTTTGTTGTAACTGAGTGGCTGAATATCATTATAAATATAAAAACAAAGGAGGAATAGCTACAATGAACGGACAGAATCGATCCGACATCCGCACTGGTCTTCAGGTAGATATTGTACTTAAAAAGGATCAGCCTACCGGTAAGTTGACGCGAGGAACGGTGAAAGATATTTTGACCAATTCCCCACGTCATCCGCATGGAATCAAAGTGCGTTTGGCAGACGGACAGGTTGGGCGTGTCAAACATATCGTAACGAACGAAGGCTAGAGCTTTGGGCTGAGGAGGAATGACGATGAACCAGGCAACGGCATGGTCTAAAAATGATCGCTACCCGCTTGTTTTACTTGTATTGCTGGCGCTTGCCCTCATTTGGTCTTTGATTCGCCCGGCGGATTATTTTACATGGGTACTGGAAGTTCTCCCAGCAGTTTTGGGAGCTGTACTGCTGGCGGCTCTGTACCGAAGATTTCGGTTTACCAATCTGGTATATACCCTAATCTGGCTGCACGCATTGATCCTGATTGTGGGCGGACATTATACCTATGCCGAAATGCCACTGTTCAACTGGATTCGGGACACGTTCGGACTGGAGCGCAATTATTATGATCGACTTGGGCACTTTGTACAAGGTTTTGTACCCGCACTCATTGTCAGGGAAGTGCTGTTGCGTAAAACGGCCTTGGGAAGCGGGAGCTGGCTCACTTTCCTCACGGTTAGTGTGTGTCTTGCGATCAGCGCTGTATACGAGTTGATTGAGTTTGCTGTAGCCAAGGCAACGGGAACAGCAGCAGAAGCTTTTCTGGGCACACAGGGGGATGTATGGGACACCCAATGGGATATGCTTCTTGCGTTCATCGGCGCTTTGACCGCAGTGATTTTGTTGAGTGGGGTACATAACAAGCTGCTGAAACAATTAAGGTATTAGCAAAGGTTTTTCTTCTTTTATCTGCAATTGTAGTTAGACGGGGAAATAGTTAAGCTGATGAAGGGTGGTTACAGAATGCGTGAAGGAGCATTTTCTAACCACCCTTTAGCATCTGTAGCTATGAAGTCCTCAGAGTTACATTCGCGTCATGGGATGGCTGTCAAGATGGAGGGTCGCTGCGTCCATGTAGCTGTCCAGTAGCCGTTCAAAAATACGGTCCCATGTCTGCTCCAGACTGTAGGCTCTACCAGTTCTGGATATAGCATCGCGAAGTGAGGCATCCTTATACAACAGGTGTACAGCTTTGGCAAAGGCAGAGGCGTCCCCAGCAGGACACAATAGCCCCGTTTTTCCATGGATTAGATTATCTTTTACCCCGCCTTCATTGGCACCGACCACAGGTGTACCGCTCGCCATAGCCTCCAGTACTACGTTGCCGAAGGTTTCCGTGGTTGAAGGGAAGAGAAATACGTCGGCTGCGGCGTAGAGTTCAGCTAATTCCGGCCCTTTCACAAAACCAAGCCAGTGGAGTGCATGCTCCGGCACCCCTATATCCGCTGCAGTTTTGACCTTATATAATGGACCATCTCCTGCAATGACCAGCACAGAGGCTGCGCGGACGTCGTCAGGTAACTGGAGGTAGGAATCCAGTAACGTGTCTACCCCCTTTTCTGGTGCAAGCCTGCCCACATACAAAATAACAAATGCATCTGCATGAACGTCCCATTTCTTCCATACTGCATGACGGTCCACCTTTGGTTGAAATCGGTCGGTATCAATGCCTCTGCTCCAGATTTCGAGCTGCCCCATTCCTTTATTGCGCAACAATTCCATGGTTGATTGAGAGGGGACATATACCCTTTCGCAATGTCTGTGAAACCAGAGCATGTATTTCCATAACGCAGGTTCAAGCCAGCGAAGCTTGTAATATTCGAGGTATTTATCAAAGTGGGTGTGATAGGAGGCGACAAGTGGAATATGGTGTTTGGCAGCGTAGCTTGTTCCATACAGGCCAAGGTTAAACGGAGTAGCGACATGAATTAGATGCGGGGAAAAGGCTGACAGACGCTCGTTGATCTGTTTGGCGTTGGGGATCGCAAGTCTGCATTCCCGGTACAACAAAAAGGGAATACTTCGAAATCGCTCTACACCCGGCCCAGAGGGCAGATGATGGTCTGCCTCCGGTGCGAAGACGAGCGTAGATACTCCATGTGTCTCCAGATAGCCAATCCATCGTTCCAGGGTCAGAGCAGCGCCATTCACGTCAGGCGTATACGTGTCCGTAAATAATGCAACTCGAAGCATGCCTTCATTCCTCCTCCGCCATTCTCATTTATCCTATGACGTTCCAGGGGAGTCCGCTTGGAGGCTCCGGCTTTTATTGTGTCATGATTTTGTTTACGGGCTTGCCGGGTTTTGTAAAAGCTGGCTCGCGGACGGGCGCTTACCTCGAAACATCCTGTAATAGACGAGGGAGGACAAAATATAGAAAACACCTGTCATGCTAAATGTGATGGCATAGCCCCAGTAGTTGCCATAAGTTGTAACCAGATAGGCTTGTACAGGTCCCATACCTGCGGTGCCTAGCATCCAGGTCGTCTGGAGAATGGAGTTGGCAATGCCACGATTTTTATCTGACACACGTTCGACGAGAATGGCGGTTTGCAGCGGATTAGCTGCATTCATGAGCGCTTGCCTGAATAGAAAGCTGATCGAAGCGATCCATAGTACGTTTGTAAAGCCTGTAATGAGAAGGAACGGTAGCGAAAGCAGTTGGAAGCCAACTACAGCTCTGACTAGACCAATTCGGCTGCCGAGGGTAGGTCCGATCAACATGGAGAGGATGGTCATGAGCTGGCCGAGTGCAATCAGTAAACTCATTGCGCTGAGCGATACGGAGAAGCGGTTCGTAAAATACAAATTAAGATACGGGATGACCAGACCTGAACCCAGTCCAAGAAAAAACTGGGCCAGAACAAATTGTCCAATAACCCGGCGATCAGAAGAAGCAGTAGGTGTCTCCGAGGCAGGGATATCGGATGTAATGTACGGCGTCTGTACTTGTTCTGTTTGAGATGAAGATTCGGCAGGAGCTGGTGCTTCTACGGTTGCCGTAGTTTTTGTGATGAACAATAGAGGAATAAAAGCAGTCAATGTTGCCATTCCTCCAAGGAACAGAGCAACCCGCAGACTGGATAGCGGTGTGATTCCCCACGTCTGCAGCCCATCTGCAAGTACGCCACCCCCGAAGCTGCCCAGGACTTGGGCTGCCAGTACAAGAGCTGAGTAATAGCTGAATATTTTTAAACGTTGGGCTTTGCTTATGCTTTCTGCTAAAAAAGGCACGGCCAGCACCTGAATAAAGGCGGCGAATATACCTGAGATTACGGCAAATACCAACATGCTTCCGCTGGTATCTGTAAAGGTACGGGCGAGAAAGGCCAGGCCGCTGAATAACGCGCCGATGACCAGCATATTTTTTCGGCTTGTCCGATCCCCCAAAAATCCGACCGGAATGAACAGCAACGCCGTCGCCAGCGCCTGCATGCTGACCACTTGGCCGTTCATATCATCGTCAAAGCCAAGCTTTTGAATATACAGATTGTACAGCACAGAAAACATTCCTGTACCCATCTGGTACAACAGATTGGCCATAAAAAACAATCGGATATTACGCGGCCACTTTCGGGGCTCTTCTAACATTTTGCTAGTCCATGACACGATGAGTTCCTCCTGTGACGTGTTGCAAATAAGTTAATACTGTTGATATGTATTCTATCAGGAACTGTACATTTCATAAATATTCCTGATCTTCGCTTGTTTTGGGTAATAATAAAGCATGGACTTTACATTGAATTTTCATTATAGTAATTCGGTATGAATAAATTTGAAAGGTAAGCAGGAGGGATGGCTTTGGCTTTTGGAGCACGGGTGTTAAAAACGGGAATCGCAGTGACGCTCGCCCTTTTTCTGAGCACGCTTTTGAACACCCATTCGCCTGTGGGGGCAGCGATAGCCGCTATTTTTGCCATGCAACCGTCGATATATAGGTCGTGGCGTTATTTTCTGGATCAACTCCAAACAAGCACACTAGGTGCAATCATGGCATTGCTGGGCGGAATGGTATTTTCGAATGAGCCGATTGCAGTCGGACTCGTATGTGTATTGGTACTTATGATATGTCTGAAAATAAATATGGCTGATACGGTTGGATTGACACTCGTGACCGTTGTTTCTGTAATGGAAGCCTCAGGGGACTGGAAATTTGCGGTGACCCGCTTTGCGCTCACTTTGATTGGGATTGTGTCTGCTTTTGTCATCAATGTTAGCGTTTTTCCCCCGAAACCGAAAAGGCAGTTTATTAATCAGATTCAAAATGTATTTAACAGCATGTCCTTGCTGCTGCGTACTGCCATTTCCGATGAGATTAAGGAGTCTGTCTTTAAAGAGGAAAAAGGAAATCTAGAGGGAGCCATTAAATCGCTGTCGGACAAATATCATTTGTTCGAGGAAGAGCAGAAGAAGCTCAAGCGCTCCAAGTTTAGTCAAACGAGACAAATGGTAGTATACAAACAAATGCTCGGAAGTTTACACAAAGGATATGAGGTACTGGATGCGGTGGAAAGGCACTACTTCCAGTCTTTACGGCCAAAGGGAACGGATGCTTTTTTTGACAGTCACCTGGAGTTGCTGATTCGTTTTCACGAGCACGCTCTACTGAAATTCGAAAATAAGCTAAAACCGAACGAGGACGAAAGTGAATTGTTCCAGCAGGCGAACGGCGAATTTATGAAGCATGCGATTACACGTTTTGACCATTGTCAGGAAGGAATGCTGCGGCTTTCTATTGTGGCTGCGGCCATGTACGACTACGGTCATCAGCTGGAGAGGTTGAGCAGATTGGCCGATCATATTCATCCTGTGGAAGAGAGCAGATAGGCGAATTTCCTAAAAGAAAAGCGACCGCATTCATCAATCAGATGAAACGGTCGCTTTTTTATGTAATGAATTCAAGTATGTCAGAACAGGTTAATAGAAGGTTGCCAGAACGCACAAAAAAAGCCCGCTGGTTGCGAACAGGGACTGAACTTGCTACAATAGAGAATGCTCTGTTTTATGGTAAAACCATATGCATAAATTGTGAGTTACACTTCTTTTTACATTATAGCATGCTTCAAAGGATTAGTCAATTTTCCCGGAGCAGGGGGATGCCGCGGGTATGTCCGGGTCCATAATAGAGCATAGTTTGTACGCAAGGGAGCCCTGCGTGGAGCAGGAGGAAACGGAACAGGAGCGATGCCAGTGACTACTGAACAGCAATGGAATGAAGAACAACGAAGAGTAGAAGATGTGACCGCAGTAATTAGCGGGCGTATTCGGAAGCTAGAGACAGAGGTTGGTTCTGTGCGCGGAGATGTCGTCGATATGCGTAAAGACTTCTGGGATGAGGTAACGATCAATTTCAGTGAGGCGGATGATGTGGGCGAGACGTCCACCAGTTTGCGTCAGCAGTCTGAGATTTTGTCTGAGCGGGAACGAAGACACAAGCATTCCACAGAGGCGTTAGGTCGTTTGAAAAAGTTGCTTGATTCACCGTATTTTGCACGCATTGATTTTGCTGAGGAAGGGCAGACTGCGGAACGTGTTTATCTGGGGATTGCCTCCCTGCTTGATAATCAAGATGAGGAATTTCTGATCTATGACTGGCGCGCGCCTATTTCCAATCTTTATTACGATAACATGCCGGGTCCCGCTTCTTATAAAACTCCGGCAGGGGAGATGGATGGAGAGCTCACGCTTAAGCGTCAATTCTCGATCCGTGATGGACAAATTCGTTTTATGTTCGATACAGGGGTGACGATTGGAGACGAACTTCTTCAAGCCGTATTGAGCCGCAGCTCGGATGCTCAAATGAAAAGTATTGTCGCTACCATTCAAAAGGAGCAGAATC
>RCUE01000403.1_pt1 | contig 11090 bp, 9 predicted proteins | sample 2166111 | NCBI WGS metagenome assembly RCUE01 (sample SAMN09930795, study PRJNA488358) | compost metagenome | feature: garden; material: soil; isolation source: compost soil in phenylacetonitrile-enriched culture | place: Germany: Experimental Botanical Garden Goettingen | collected 2016-01-27 | reverse complement strand
TCTCCTTGGTCAAACGATAGTCCATCTCTTTAAGACCTGCTTGTCCCGGTCTGACCACTTTGGTAACTCCTGCCTTCAGTTCATCGCTCTGACGAATCTCAACCTCAGGCTCGATGGCAATCTGTTCGACGACCTTCTCTACTGTTCGCACCGTAACCGGAACCTTCGGAGCAGTAAGCTTCAATTCGTCCCCAATTTGCAAATACAGCTCACGCAAGCCGGGATTGTTCTGCTTAATCTCCCAAGCGGTCATATTAAATTTAGTTGCAATCGACGACAGAGAATCGCCTTCTTGCACTGTATACGTGATAGGAGCCTCACGCCCCTCAGTCAACACTTTGACTGCTTCTGCCTCCGTCAGCACCTTGTTCGGGTCTGCTTTCACAGGCTCGTACGCGATTTTCTCACGGATACTGGCAGACTCCAGCCATGCTTTGGGGGTTTTAGTACTAGCACTCGCATGGCTGCTGCCCACGGATGTTTTGCGAACCAGCCCCTTGATGCCTGAAGATGTACCCTCACCCACAGGTGTGTACTTCTTCTGCACTTGCTTTAAAGCCGCCTGTGCAGTCGCCTTGTCCTTTACAATGCCAACCGTCTGTCCGTTGACCTTCACTTCTACCCCTTTGGCATACGCTGTCAGCATACCATCCAGCTTCTTCAGCGTAGCTGCGCTGTCAATATCCGCTTTATATGCCTTCTCAATATCTGTCGTTACCGCGTTCGTATTGAGCACCATATCCACGCCGGGATACTTATCCTTATACTGTTTGCTCTTCGTTGCGTATAGCTGTTTAAGTTGTTGCTCATTCAAGATATTTCCGACCTCGACGCCCTTTACATACACTTTATAATAAGGAACTGTGTTAGCCCCGACATACTGATTACTTGCAAAAATAAGACTGCCTGCAATCACCACACCGCCTGCCGTCCAGCTCAACCATTTTCTCCGAACGCTCAACCACTTTGCTATTTTCCCCGCTTCCACAGCAGGCTTGTCTGCAACGTTTGAGCCTTCATTCCTGCTGTCTGGTGAATCCTGCTCCCTCAAAACCTTCATGACTCTCTCCTTTTCAGCATATCTTATCTCTATATAAATGCGTTCATTATTGGTCTTTCACACTATGAATTTAGCCTGTATTCACAAGCATCTATGATATTAGTCGCTATCTATCATTGCATAGTTGCGTAAAAGGTTTCAAAAATTTAACCTTTTCACAACACTGTTTACTTTAACATAGCCTTTACAAAGAATTCAACTACACTCCAATTCCTTCCTGACACGCAAAAAAATCCGCGCATGGCGCGGATTCTACAGTCCTATTTTGAGCATAAGCATTGCCCATGAATTCATCTAGACAAACTAACCCATTTCGCTCTATATCTTGTTCATTGGAAGTCGCTTATTGGATTTTTGTAAAATACTTATTTAAGCAAAGCCATCAGCTTGTTATATTCCTCTTTGGTCAAATACTTCGCAAGCACCTGCTGAATATCCTGAAGCTCCTGCTCAGTGAGACCGCCTTCCATCGCGGCTGATATTTTCTGCATCTCCTCCGGCGGCAGCTTATTCATCAGAATCGCAAAAATTTCCTGTTTCTGTGCAGCCGGTAAGTTGTTCTTCTTCTCTGTCAAATGGTCGGGCGTAATCACTAAATCATGGCCTTCAATACTCGTTTGGGGTGAAGTTGTACCTTCTGCTTGCTTTCGTGACTCGTTGCCCGATGTTCCGGCCGACGTGGCCCCCTCCTGAGATACCTTGCCATTGGCTGCGCCACCAGCCTCACTTCCGCTTTCTTCTAAGCCCTGTCCCATGACAGGCAACGCATCATCAGGCGGTGTTACACTTCCCGAGCCACTTCCTGTCGTCTTGTTCTTCCCCGTGTCTGTGCTTTGGTCAGTACCCGCGCTGCCTTTTAGCCAACCCAATCCCCATATGGGCTGATGATCAAGCTGAATGTTAAACTGCCGCAGCAGCGATTGAACATAAGCATTAACGACTACACCTGTCACTGCCAGCGTTAGTGCGCTAACCAACACGACCGTCATTCCTTTTTTGAGCAGCCATCCAAGCCACCTCATATCCCGTTACCTCCTTATACGCATCCTGCCATGTGTGTATCATCATGAAGTGCATATAGATCAGTATTGACGAGATATGACGATTTTTAACCCATGAAATATGTAAAACTAGCACCATTCAATAGGAGATGCCACATTCTAATTGAATTAGCGTGTACGACGCACCCAGAAACGAAAAATGTCACTGCGGACATAATCGAGGGAATACAGCACCTGCCTGTTCATTTCATCATAGTGAAGCTGCTTCAATAGTAATACCGTAGCCTGCGGATGCTTCAGCAGACGTGTCATATGTGCGTCGTCATAGTTTGGAACGGTAAGCTCGGAATAGGCTCCAACAATTCGTACCCCCGCCTTGAACTCAAGACTCTGAAAAAGCGAGCCTGAAAAAGAGTCATCTTCCAAAATGGGAGCGGCTAATTTCTCTGGCATCCAGTTTATAGAGTGGGCTACAGCCTCTCCGTTGGCAGTACGTGTACGCTCTAGAGCAATCATGGGCTCATGCTCGGAAAATCTCATCTGTTCGGCAATATCAGGAGGACAAACCGAAATTCTCTGAATGGATTCCAGCTGCTCGTCTTCCCGTAGCCCTGCCGAACGAATCATGTCCCCGATGCTGTACAGGCGGTCCAGCGAGCTTGGAATACTCGGTAGCGGGCAAGTCGCAAACGTGCCACTCCCGTGTTTTACTAGTAACTTACCTTCCGATTCCAGTTGGCGAATAGCTCCCCGCAGCGTCGTACGCGAGACACGAAACGATTGGGAAAGTGCAGTTTCCGACGGCAGCCGATCCCCCGGACCCATTTGATTAACCTTCATATATTCTTCTATACGCCGCTTGATGTTCTCTTGTTTGGTTGACACCGTCCGAAGCCCAGCCTTTCTATTGTGTTAAGCCATATAAATCGGATTCGTAAAAGCAATCATCATCACGCAGTCTTCCATGCAGCCGTAAAGCTCCGCTCGTATCCAGCCCTTTCCTAGCGGGTCTTGCAATGACAGCGTATATTCTCCTGTTTGGGCAGGGATCTGAATCTCCGAGCATATGCCTTGACTACTTGTCAGCAGAAGACGAAGATTCTGAGGCTTGAGATTATAATGGGCTGCTCTTGCTTCTACATTCAATTGAACCGTCACAGATAGTGGATCCTCTACAGTCAGCTCTATACATTCGCCGATGTGATAACGATGTTCTCTGCCCTTAATCTGCGCCCACATCGTCAGTAGCGGTCCCATCGTAACTGACACTGAACCGTGGCGAATCGCCTCAACTGCCCGGCCTTCTAAACCTTCTCGCTCTTCTGCTTCATCATGAACCCCCAGATATGTAACAGCCGGAAGTGAATCATCCGGTTTAGATACATGCCAGTCCCGACCGCTTACGGCAGTGATGCGATACCCCTGATTCAACAAATCGGTCCACATGGCAAACGCCCGCTGGCTATCCCGCTTAATAGATGGCATCAGCGTTGACCAGACCTCTATATAATCCACCTCGTGCCAATCCTGAATCGTGTACTCCCAAAAGCACCCCGTACAGATCGGACTTCCGATCCTGAACGGATGGGCAATCCCTGCAATGCCTCCCTGCTCATGCACCTGCCGAATCCCCTCATGAATGTCATCTGGCCCCAGCACACGCCAGTCGATAAAGCGGTCAACCCCAAGCGTCAGCATATGCCCGTAAAAGGTCGTCCACTCCATCCCTGAAATGATCGGGAGACCGAACTGCCGCTGAACCCCTTCCTGATCCGCAAGTGCCGATTGCGTGTTGTGATCCGTCATAGCGATGCATTCAAGTCCCAGATCCACTGCGCTTTGAACAAGCTCCTCCAGCGTGTGCTTGCCGTCGCTGTGAAGCGTATGGGTGTGAAGCTCAGCTGGAATCCATTTAAGCATATGCTGCTTCCTCCCCCAATACATGAATTTGGTAGGCAAGCGTCTCGGTCACAACGGCATGCAGACTGACCGTAATCCGCCACATGCCCGCCGGATGATCTCCTGCAAGGAACCCCGGCGAAGCCGCAGACGAACCGAGCCAATGCTCCTGCTGCATCTCGGGACGGTGCGCATTTCCCCGGTGACGGACAGGATCATCGACAGACAGCGTTAATAAATTTTGCAGCGGTATATACTTCTTCCATAGATCGGATGAATGCCCCGACTCGTCGTATCCGTATTTGCACATGCTTTCCTCAATGATTCCTCGTGCTTGCTCTTGATCCTCCAATAACTTGGGCGTGTAAGAGAAGTGAATACGGATCGTTTCAGTCGGCTGTGGAATATGAAAAGAGTACGTAATATGGCTCTGGGTGCAGGTCCTGTCGACCGTTCCCTCCACATACAGCAGCCTGCTCATGATTGCCCCTCCTGGCTGGACGGTTCATCCACAACTTGCTTCACCATATCATTCACAGGATGTCCTTCATCACCCGACACGTCTTTGTCGGCTGTCCATAAAACACCTACGGGTTGAAGCCGCGTCAGCTCAATCACCCGGTCTGTATGAATACCTGGAAACTGCGGGAGATTATCCTCGTTTAACGTAAAGGCACACAGTCCAGCCACTTCCATGCTGTCCGCACCGCCTTCCAGCAATACGGCTCTAATTTCAGCTATATCCTCAAGCACAGCCTCTCCAGATAGCTTGACCGTGGTAGAAAAATGTGACTCTGCCCCCTCATAAGCGGCTCTAAACTCCCCGAGTCTCAGATCATGGTGGCATGATGAATACCACTGCTCCGAGCCGTGAAGACGAAGCTGGATATCGACGCATGCATCTTCCTCGCGCCGATTGAAGCCCGGCCTGAATCCTGGAGACGATTCTCTGCCTGAATCCCGTAAGGGACGTTTGGAAGTCTGGATAAACACATAGCTACGCTGGTGTGCAAGTGCAATGGAAGACGCTTGTGACGGCATTTCCAGCTCCTGCTGACGTTCCATCTCCCACCCAGTGACCTGATAGGCAAAAGGAAAACGGCTCATGACCGCCTCACGCGGCTCTTCCTCTGGTTTCCACTGGAAAGCAGGCGGCAGCATAAAACGATAGTCCGATGAAATGTCATCCTTAAAGTTTCCATTGGTTGTTGCGGATTGGAGAACAGGATGGCCACCCAGATCATAACTGCCATTAAACGCAGTCGTAATATGATGTGCCCCCTGGAAAACAGCTTCCAGAACATTGCCCCCTGCATCTAGCTCGACGCGGTACATCCATTCGATATCAGTGGTTCTTCCCCATTTGCTCATAAGCAGCGGCGCGGGCGTTCCCTCATCTTCATGGCTGAACATCATCTGGTATTCGATGACCGTCTTCCCCTCGTTCACTTCTATGGAATAGAACAAAACAAGTGGTGTATCCGTAAAGCGATTCTCATAGGGATGTGACAGATTGCGGCCATATAAAAGCGGGGTATGGCGATAAATCAGCGCTCTTGGAGAGGAATCAGCCACGCAGCGCATTTCAACCCCATCAATCCATGCTCGAGATACAAGCGGAGCCGATTCCAGTTCGCGAAATTCGGCATAGACCTCATAATCGCCTTCTTTTAGATATCCCAACAAACGGGTATACACTCCCTGACTGCTGCCATAGTACAAAATGACATCTTGATTATAGGCTTCATTCAGATAGAGACGTACGAAGGCAGATTCTCGATCTGCCGCAGCCCAGTCACTGTCTGATCTGGCGAACAGATCAAGCTCCGCGTATCCGTCTTCTGGCATGGAGAACCTAAACCGGAACCCGTTTCCCGGGCTGAGCTCAACCTCCGCCTTGTGTAAGGCAATCCGATAACCGCAATCCAGCAGATCCTTTTCCCACACTCGCCCACTAAACCCGGTAATTTGCACCTCTGCTTGGCTGTTCATCCCTGTAACCTCCTTAGTGTATAACGACGGTCTAGCTGGCATCCGCATCCTTCACCATTGTTCGAATATAAAAGTAGCCCATAAAGGAACACAGTAAAAACATAAACACTGCCATTGCGCTGGCCGTATGCGTCTCCTGATAGCTGGAAAACACCTGCTGCATCGCAACACCCAACACTTGTGGTGAGTTGGCACCGATCAGGAAGGGAGCCGTAAAGCTGCCCATGATTCCCATGAAAATGAAGGTCACCGCAACCCACATCGTTTTATAGGAAAGGGGTAAAATAAAGCGACCAAACAGCTGCATCGTGCTGGCTCCAGCATCTCTGGCACTTTCGACGACAGCGTTTGGAATGCTGGCAAGTGCCGAGCTGAGCAGCATGGTTGCGAACGGAATGTTGAACCACAAATTAGCCAGCACCAGACCCTTGTAGTCATAAATAATCCTCGGGATCGTTTCAATTCCAAGCGGCAGCAAAAGACGTGCAGCCCAACCGTGATTGCCATACATGGTAATGATCGCATACGTTGCAATTACACCGGGAACAAACATCGGAATAAAATACAACCGGCCTATCCACTTCACGACAACCCCTTTGCCGAATCTCAGATAAATGGCCAATGCATAGCTGATGACCAGAGTAAGGGCCGTCGAGACTAATGTGACATTGATCGTATACATGATATTTCTTCGCATGGCAGGTTCCGTGAACAGCCGAATATAGTTGGCCAGCCCGTAGCCCGTTCCATATTGATCAATCAAGCTTTCCTTCACGGCATAGAGAATCGGAATAATAACGACGACCAGCAAAATGAGAAAAGACGGGATGACCAGGGCAAGCCCCAGCATCCCCCTTTTGGACAATGAACTCATGATCAACCGCCCGCTACTTCACTTTGCCAGCGTTTGTAGATTTCCTGCTGAAGCTCTCCGCTGTTAAAGCTGCGGTATCCAGAAGATACACTGTTGAATTTCTCTTGCAGCTCCGTTGGCATCAGATTCCACTTAATCCCCGGGTAGCCGTACATTTTATTAATAACCACCGTTTGCGCTTCAGGCGTCAGTATATAATTCAAGAATTCCTGAGTGGCTTCTTTTTTGGAGGAGAGCGAAGGAACCATCAGATAAGAGGGTCCCCCTGTAAAAGCAGGATCGATCTGTGTCAGCTTCACCGTGTCCGGAAGCAGCCCTTTAGCCAGCTGCTCGAGCGCCATATCAGACCAGGCTGGAACCATATCAACCTCTCCACTCGCCAAAATATCAAGCGTGCCTTGGTTCTTCTTAGGATAGACTCCTTTTTGGTACATTGAAGGGCCCAGCTCCTTAAGCAGTGAGAAGCCTTGATCCCATTTCTTCATATTTGCCGGATCATCACTGTTCATCGCCTCTGGCGGAAGGAAATTATAGATCACCGTGTTCACAAACGAGCTGCCTGACCCACCCGTAGACGGATCGTTATAAGCAAACTTGCCTGGATGCTGGCGAATCCACGTGTACAGCTCGTCGGCTGTTTTCGGAGGCGTCGCTACTTTTGCACTGTTATAGGCAAGGACAACCGAAGAGGCACGATATGGAATGGCCTGATTGTTGACTTGCTTGAGATATGTTTCATCAACATTCTTCAAATTTGGAACCTTGGCAGCGTCAACCGTTTCCCACAGTTTCTCGCCTACCCCCTTGGTGATGTCATCCAAACTGCCTTCGTACAGGTCGATATCGGTATCGGTTTGCCCGCTTTTCTTGGCTGCGATCAGACGATCCAGTGTAGATGCGCCTCCGGTCCCTGCTGGCAAATACACCAGTTTGACCTTAACGTGATCATTTTTAGCTTCAAAGTCCTTGATTAACGTTTCCCACAGCTCTTTGACGTTCAGAGACCCTCCAGTGTACAAGGAAATTTCCGTCGTTCCCGTAGCGGCCCCCGCTTTTGTAGACTTGGCTTCCCCTGTAGCCGTGGCGGCATTACCGCCGTTACCACAACCAGCCAACAACGATAAACTAAGTACCCCTGCCAAAACCAGACCCATATTCTTTTTCCCAAACACGTTGTTGCCTCCTTTAGATAGTTGCACAAGTTCGCAGCATCATCAGATGATGCGTTCGTGACGGACATTGATGCGATATAGAGGTTGATCGTGAATCTTCACTGTGCTGCTGGAAAAGTAACTATTTTACTGAAGCTGAATCTGATGTGCTCTCCACTGCGCAGCTCGGCCGCTCGTTCACGCGGCACAAACATTTTCAGATGATGGGTACCGCTATCCAGCGAAACTTCCGCATAATGCCCTAGAATCATCACTTGTCTGATTGTTCCGGCTAGAGAACCATTTTCTTCCGTCGTCAGAACAATATCCTCTGGTCTTACACCAACCATGGATTCACCTGTGTATTCATGCTCTTGTGCAAACGGTATTCCGCTCACAGAGACACTGCGACCTGTGCTCACCCCCTTTAATAAATTGATACGGCCAATAAAACCCGCTACAAAAAGGGACTGTGGCTTGTCATAAATCTCCTGCGGCGAAGAAAGTTGCTCAATCCGGCCCGCATTCATAACGACGATTCGGTCGGAAATGGACAGCGCCTCCTCCTGATCATGGGTGACGAACACCATCGTCATTCCTGTCTGGGTCTGAATATCACGCAGCTCCTCTCTCATCTCCATGCGCAATTTGGCATCAAGCGCGGAAAAAGGCTCGTCCAGCAGCAATACATCAGGCTTTAGCAGCAAAGCCCGAGCGAGTGCTACCCGCTGCTGCTGACCTCCCGAGAGCTGTCCCGGCGTTTTACGCTCTGCGCTCTCTAGCCGAACCAGCGCTAGCGCTTCCTTCACCTGACGGTCAATTTCTGTCTTCTTCACCTTTCGAATCTTCAACCCGAAAGCCAGGTTGTCATACACGGTCATATGCGGCCACAAATTATAGCTTTGGAACACCATAGCCGTCGGACGTTTTTCGGGCGGCAGCTTGAGTACGCTTTTACCCTGAATCTGAATGTCGCCACTGTCCGGGTCCAAAAAACCGCCAATGGAGCGAAGCACGGTTGTTTTACCACAGCCGGAAGGTCCCAGCAGTGTCACCAGCTCTCCCTTCATCACGTCAAGTGAAATGCCTTTGACTCCGTCTCCTGTCTTGAAGCGCTTGGTTAACTCTTGAATGGATAATTGAATGGGCATTAGCTTAGGCTCCTTTTTCAGGATTTTGCAAACTCCTCTTTTGACCAATTACGTTATTTCACCTGAAATCCGCCTGCCAGTACATCGGCACTTACAAAACGCTTGGCTGCCAATAGCAGAATGATCGTTGGCAGGGTTAGAATGACTGAGAAAACAGCACCTGTTGTGCTCGGATAATCAGCAATGATGGAATACATGATGACTGGCATTGTTTTATAGTCCGGCGTTCCGACAAGGAGTGTCCCTTGTGCTTCATCCAGTGAAGCAAGAAAAGTAAAGATGGAGGCGACCACAATGCCGGGCAGCGCCATAGGAAAGGTGATTTTCCAAAACACCCGAAAGGGTCCGGCTCCAGCATCCCGCGCCGACTCCTCCTGTGCACGATGTACGCTGCGGAAGGCAGAGGATGGAATCCAGGTCATATACATGAGTGTGTTTACCATATGGATGAGCACAATGCCTGCAAAAGTGTTCATCAAACCGAATTGGTAGAATAGCACGGCAATGGACACATACAAACCCATTTTCGGAAAAGCATGCGTAAGCAGGAATGAGAAAAGGAACCACTTACTGAACGGGAAAGAAATTCGTGCAAAGGCATAAGCAGCAGGAATACATACGATAATGGAGCAGACCGTAACGGTAATCGCAATCAGGAAGGATAGGGAAATCGAGCTGACTACATCATCCTGGGTAAGTACGAACTTCCACCATTCCAGTGACAAGCTCTGCGGGAGCGGTGCAGGATACTGCCATTTTCCTGAAACCGCCAAGAGGAGGAGATTGGTCAGAGGCCCCAGGAAAAAGATGACGAAAATGATAAGCACGATGAATTCAACAATTTTGCGTGTGCCGAGTGAGCGAAGATACCAGTTCATAATTCATCCCTCTCAAGACGTCTAGACGTCCAAATCTCTTTTCTATTTGGATTATAGAGAGGGTTTGTTATCACAAATCGACAAGGAAGATAAGATTATGTAAAGGGAAAGATACCATTTAACACTTCACAGAATAAAAAAAGAGAGAGGCTGCTAACAGCCTCTCTCTTTGAACATGTATTAATAGCTATATCATTCTTGTCCTACAAATAAATCGGAAGCACCTGATTCGTTTGATCACGATTACGCCCAACCGAGAAAATAGCAATTGGGATACCTGTCAGATCAGACACGCGTTGTACGTAATTGCGTGTAGTCTCAGGCAGTTCCTCCAGCGTTTTCACGCCAGTGATGTCTTCGCTCCAACCTGGCATTTCTTCATATACCGCTTCGCACTCCGCCAGCATTTTCAGGCTAGCCGGATAATGCGTAATCACCTCACCGCGGTACTTGTAACCTGTGCAAATTTTCACCGTTTTCAGGCCAGTCAATACGTCCAGCGAGTTCAGGGAAAGACCCGTTAATCCACTGACACGACGGGCATGGCGCACAACGACGCTGTCAAACCAGCCTACACGACGAGCACGACCTGTAACCGTACCGTACTCATGACCTGTTTCACGAATGTAATCGCCGACTTCATCGTTCAGCTCAGTTGGGAAGGGTCCATCGCCAACACGAGTTGTATACGATTTAGCTACACCGATGACTTGTTGAATCTTGGATGGACCCACACCGGAACCAATACATACGCCGCCAGCCGACGGGTTGGAGGACGTAACGTAAGGATACGTACCTTGGTCGATATCAAGCATAACGCCTTGCGCACCTTCAAACAGTACCTTTTGATTTGCGTCAATTGCATCATTCAACACGACAGATGTATCTCCTACATAAGGACGGATAAATTCAGCATATTCCAGATACTGTTTTAGTATTGCTTCTACATCCAATGGCTCGCCGCCATATACTTGTTCAATCACTTGATTTTTTTCTTTCGTTTGATGGCGCAGCTTCTTTTCGAATTCCTCTGCATCCAGCAAATCAGCAATACGAATACCGTTACGTGCAGCTTTATCCATAT
>RCUE01000402.1_pt1 | contig 11144 bp, 10 predicted proteins | sample 2166111 | NCBI WGS metagenome assembly RCUE01 (sample SAMN09930795, study PRJNA488358) | compost metagenome | feature: garden; material: soil; isolation source: compost soil in phenylacetonitrile-enriched culture | place: Germany: Experimental Botanical Garden Goettingen | collected 2016-01-27 | reverse complement strand
CACGCCGCCAGCGTTCGTCCTGAGCCAGGATCAAACTCTCCATTAAAGACCAACCGAAGTTGGTTATAGAAAGAGCGATTAGCTCATGTTGAAACTGACGAGATAAAATATCTCATTGTTGATTTTGCGAACAAAATCAGTTTACTCACTCGTTGTTCAGTTTTCAAAGATCAAAACTTCATTCTTTCTTACTTTGTTTCACCACCGCGTCTCAGCGGCGACTTAAATAATGTAACACACAACCTCATTTTTCGTCAAGCATTTTTTTAAAATTTATTTTCTTGCTTGATGCAACACCTTTTATCCTGCTTTAGACAGTTCTAAATTATTCATGTTGCTTAATGGGGCGAGTTATAACTTAGCACATATTTTACATACTCGTCAAGCTAAAATAATCATTTGTTTATTTTCATTTCCTGTAAATTCTAAATCGCGCAAGAAAAAAGGAAGAATAGATCGTTTATCGACCTTTCTTCCTGATTAATTAACCTCCGCTCATCAAAGAAGGGAGTAGCGCAGTTCACGATTTTGTCCGCGATCCCTAAATTCACCGATGGCTGATTCTCTAATAAGTGAACGATAAACCAGTTTACGGAGCACGACGGTAAGATCTAATTGTAGATTTTTTAACTCAGGATGATTCATAAGTTCATCTATAGACCAAGGTTCCCGTCTGCTGCCTAATATACGGAATAGCGGAGAGGAGCAGTTCTCCATTTTTGACATGACTGAAAATTCACAAGCAAGCAGTACCAGTTCAACCCGTTGCTCCAGAGTCTCCGTACTTAATGTGAGCTCGTTATACAGCTTCTCAATTGTTCGATCCAGCGGCTGCATCTGAACCCATAAGTGAACCTTCGGATAAATCCCACGTTCAATGAGTTCAATAGACGCCCAATGATCCAGTGCCTTCAGGACACTTTGATAAGCGTCAATGATTCGCCCTTCTCGCACTGCTTTTTTACCTTGAACGTAATTGACCAGAAAGCGCGAGAACTCATGAAATCGCTTCTGCTCCCGCAGTGGATCGTCAAATTCAATAATTTCCTGTCTTAAAAGACGTACCCTGTCATCCCGTTCCCAGACAATACGACCTTCTAGCACATAATCTATAATGTTGGCTTGTTCACCAGCGATAATCCATTCCTTCAGACAACTGAGCGTTGCGTACAACACTTGGCATCTTAAACCATTCATAAATAAGTGTTGAATAGAACGGACTGGCTTGGTGCCTTCTCCAATAATTAGAATAAGTTCATCAAAGTCATACAACATTGAACCGTGAAAATACTCTCCCGGTTTTCTGTACGAAATAATACCTATTGAATCCTCCTGCAACAATTCATCATATATCAGGTTTAATTTGGTTAGCTGCACTTCTCCCTCCATACCTGCAAGGCGGCTATGACCGCAAATTGGATATTTGGATACATGTGATCATTTCTACATAAATAAGAAACTTCCTTCTTCAATTGTAATTTTTTTATCTTATTCACTTATTTTTTTCAGTGTTATCCAAGCGTCTTTATCTGCAAAGCTTCGATTCCACACACCAATTCCTCCGAGCTTCAGCGATTTGGCAAGTTCTACTCTTGCCTTCAGAGATACCTGATCCTCCAGCCAAATCTTTTTGACTACGCCGTCTTCTGTATACTCGACATAATTCTGGCCTTCGGAAGCTCTAAACTTGGGCTTCAACTTAAATTGGGCTATGATATTGGCTGCTGACTCCATACCAAGTGATTTGGAGGTGACCTTAATCTTCCCTTCTTTGGGAGTCTCGGACCACACGCGAGTATATAATGGAATACCTAAAACCACTTTTTGAGACGGCACTTCATCTTCCCGAATAATTCGCTTAATTGACGCTTCCGTCCATGGTAACGAGGCGACGGAACCAGCTTTTGGACTAGCCGCCCAATGCTCATCATACGCCATTACCATGAGATAATCTGTTATAGTCCCCAATGCTTTTCGATCCAAAAAAACAGACCACATCTCACTTTGAGATTTAGGCGTAACATCAATGGACAGTATCAAATCATGTTCCCGAGCCATCGGTTTAAGTTCACGCAAAAATTGGGTGACATTGGGGCCATCCTTTGTATGAACATTTTCAAAGTCGATATTAATACCGTCCAGATCATTTTGTTGAGCAAGTGAAATCATCTGATCTACAATCGACTTTCGACGTTCAAAGGTAGACAAAGCTTCTGTTGTTAGTTCGGGATTAAAACTGTTGCTCAACAACCCCCAAACCTCCATACCCTTGCGATGTGCCCAGCTGACATAAGAAGGATCCGCTTTGCTTTCTACAGTGCCCTCATGATCGACGACACTGAACCACGTAGGGCTCACCACATTTACTCCAGGCATAGGATCAAACTTGGAAGGATCGGGCTTGCGATTATAGACGGCTTCCCAAGCGAGATTCACTGGTCTCCCCTCCCAATGCTTCTCCGATATGGACAAATCGTCCTTAACCGAAGGAATCACAAGCTCTTCTCCTTCAGCGATATGGTCTGATTTAATGTATCCTGCATAGCCATTGTCTAACTGCACAAAATACCAATCACCCTGTTGGGACCAGATACGTACTTTCGTCCGCTGAGGTACATCTGTCAAAATAAAAGATAGGCTAGAGGCTTCTTTACGTAAGGCAATTCTAGCATCCTGTTGCCCATCCTTCTTTTCTACATTACCCAGCCTGACCTTCTCGCCGGCCTTCATCAAGATAACGGCACCCGTTACAGAGTCTTCGTGTATAGAAACGCCGTATACTTCACGTACAGCCTCTATCGGGATATATACCTCTCCACTGATCACCTGGGGGGCTGCGCTCAGCGCATATGTTTTACCATTCAATTCCCCTTGTGCCTTCGAAACCTTCATATAGAGCAAGCTTTGTCTCGTCGCCATAATGACGGTTTGGCTGTCATCCTCATAGCGAACCGAAGGATCAATTTGACTTTGCACCAATTTAAGCGGCATCAGCATGTTCTTGCCGGAGCTTTGAGCTTCATACCCAGTCAACTTGCCCTGCATAAAAATAGGACGGACACTGCCCTGCCAATCGGGTTTCTCATGAAGGGGATTACCAAACCATACGACAGTAATTGCGCATATAATCGCTGCAAATAATAGCAGGCTTGCCGCTCCTTTGAATCGTGAACGTTTACGGCGGCGTCTGGAATGATTTCTGGCCAATATTGAACCTCCATTGTATGAACTTTGAATTCCGTATTTTGTAACCTCAACAGATTACTTGAAACAAAAGTAAAGTGATTTAAACAAAAAAACGCGGTAAATCCCCGCTTACGGAGAATTGCTCACGTTTCCAATCCATTACAATATATACATACCGCACAAAAAAACTCTATTCCTTGTTTCGTTACGTTTGTTTGTTACTACAAGTTTTGCATACTCCGTGTAACTCCATACGATGTCCATGCACTTCGAAGCCTGTTTCCAACGCAGCATGACGTTCCACATCAGCCAAATAGGGATAACTGAAATCTTCAATTTTTCCGCATTTTTCGCAAATGATGTGATAGTGCTCCGAAATATTGGCATCATAACGACTGGCGTTATCTCCATAGGTCAACTCATGTACCATACCCGCTTCTATAAACATCTTTAAGTTATTATAAACCGTAGCCACACTCATACTTGGAAACTTGGACTCAAGCGCTCGATATATTTCATCTGCAGTCGGATGCCCCATGGTTTCCATCAAATAGTTTAATATGGCATGACGCTGGGGTGTTATGCGTACACCTGTCTTCTTTAGAAGTTCCAAAGCATGCTGGACGCGTGCTGCCATATATGTCCACCGCCTTATCCCTTACTTACGATCCTATCAATTACCACGCATCTATTTACAACTTACTTCTAAACCTACTCACATTGTACGGTCTACTCAAGTTTCTTGTCAACGCGCCGTATTGTCGCCGGATGCTCCTATAGAGGTATCTGTCTCGGGAGCTCTAGGTTCAGCCGGAGAGATTTCAGATGTATCGGGCGCAGTCGTACCCCCGGAATCTTCCAAGTCGGGTAACGACGGCATCAGTAACTTTTTAATGGTTAAATTACTGTTGCCCTCCACGTTGATCGCATACTTGCCTGTCCCGTTTTGGCCTGAAATACTTTTACTGTCTATTTTAAATGGAAAATCGGATTGAAGATTACCATAACTGCTTGAACCCTCTAACTGAAAATCTCCATTCGACGGAAGATCCAATACGATATCACCGACAGCACTGTATATTTTCCAATCTCCGCCCACCTGTTCGCTATGCACTTTGATAGAGCCATTAAGCGAATTAGCATTCAGCTTGGCTGTAGAATTCAACACATTCATGTCCCCATTCTGAGTATCAACAGTGATATCTCCTTCCGAACGAGCAAGCTGAATGTCACCTACCATGGTATGTAGTGTGACAGCTCCCTCAATATCGCCTGCCTGCATGTCGCCTCGGTTCGTGCGCACATCCACATCTCCAGAAATCCGATGCAATTTAACCTGACCGTTCAGCGTGCCTCCCTTGACATTGCCGATAGCGTCATTAACGATGAGATTTCCATTACCGCTCTCGAGTCTAATGCTGTCAATAGCATCAACTCCATTCAAGGTAATATTCCCGTTGGAGGTTCTAATCTGCATATTGAACCGTCGGTCCTCAGGCACGGTGATCAGCATGTTCACACGGGGCTGACGTTTGCTTGATGCTCCGTATGACTGTGCCTCCGGACGAATCTGGATAGTCTTGCCGTCGGTAGAAGTCAGTGAAGAAGCTTGAGCAATCTTGTCCGCTTCGGCAGCAGGCGCTTGATCCACCCATAGAGTCCCACGTACCTCTATATTGGATACCGGCCGTCTGATCAGTGTTATATCTCCATTCACTGAATCAACTACTAAATCGGACGTCTGCATAGTTACCGGTACCAGCACACCGCCCATATCATACCGATTCTCTTTAGCCTGGCTAAAATCCATAGAGGCCGATGTCAGATTGAGACTAACCCGGTTCCACAGGTACATATAATGGTTTTGCTGGGTCACGATAAAAACCGAAGCAGCCACTACCAAAGCGGACAGAATCCCCTTTAAGTCAGGTCTAAAACGTCGTCCGTTGTCAGGCTTGCCCTCTTTGCGATAATACACACCAAAAAAAATCAGATACTCCAGTCCCCAAAGTACAAAAATGACAGGCCACCACACAAGGAGCTGAAGCATATATTCCGTATTCTGAAGCACATCTACAATCAGCAAAATGCCTACAGCCATCAACAGAAGCGAAGAGGTGTAGCGGCCGACTCTTATTTTGCGGTGCACGCCTGCTTCACCCTCTTTCTTTCAACTTTTTACGTTTAAAGGATAGAAAGGCTTCCCTTAGAAAAAGGAATAAACCGATCATCATTAATATAATGGCCAGCGTCAGAAATCCATAATCTTCGAAGAAAATGCTTAACCAGCGAGGTTTCATGCGGAACAGAATCATAAGTCCACCGCCTGCCACCAGTAGCACTGCAAAAGCAAAACCTCTTTCCCATGCATAAAAAGGACTGCTTTGCTGACCTCTAGCATCCATTCGTGCATATTGATCCGGCTTGCGCCGATAACGAACCATGTAATCCGCTGACTGTAGTACATCATATACATTATAAAAATATAATACGGGTATGAACAATCCAAGCAAAATAAGTAATGGGATGTTAATCCTCAATCCATCTGAGGAAACATACAGCATCGCAAAAATATCTAGCAGGAGCAATACAATAAATGTAAGTCCCCTAATAAACAATCCTAAGAAAAGATGTCCCGTTCCTGGTATCAGTGCTGCCATGATAATAGCAATTACTTTGCGAAATTTAGCGTATTGCAGACGTCCCCGCTGTTTCTGTCCATGTGGCTGCCCAGGCTGTCCAGACGGTAACGGTTGTTCCGAGTTCATGCCATCCTCCCCTTTGAATTCCATACGTAGCTCCGCTGAAAAATGCTTTGATGGTTACATAGTACCCCAATCAGATTTGATAGTAACTGTAAAAAAAAGGGTTATGATCACTCAACGGAAACTGCAGCTATATCTTCCCATTGTCGTAAATCAGCTGCAATACGTACCGCATTAAAGTCATGTCGGGCCAGCACCTCCAGGGAAACCTCCATACTCTGACGATCCGGATGCAATTCATGAAATGGAACATGCTCATGTTCTTTAATCATAATTTTACGTATTTCCACTTTTTCTTGCTCTAAATAAGTCGAAATTTGATCGAGCAATCCGTGAGAGGACAATCCGTACAGTGTAATAAGATGAGGCTTGCGTCCACGCATATACCGAAGTTCTAATTTGTTGAACACCCATAAATTTAAAAATACGAGCACCGTTGCTGCTATAGAAGGTAAATAGAAGCCTGCTCCCACCCCAAGGCCAATGGCAGCTACGACCCAAATGGAAGCAGCCGTCGTGAGTCCAGTAATGGATTTACCTGTGAACATAATTGTACCTGCCCCCAAAAAGCCTACGCCAGTAATCACCGCCGTAGCCAAACGAGCTGGATCTATACGCACATTAGCTTCTTTAATAAAATCAGCAAAGCCGTAAATGGAGAGCAGCATAATCAGCGTCGAACCAAGACTGACCATAATGTGAGTCCGCAAACCAGCAGCGTGATTGGAACGTTCTCGCTCAAAGCCAATGAATCCACCGAGTAGCATGGACAGTAATAGCCGTAAAATGATATGTGAATCATCTATAATCCACGGATTATTCATTCGAGTCTCTCCTCCCGGTTGTGTCGTGCTTCCTTGTCCGGGCACGCGGTTTGTGAGTATTATTCCACGTTATGCAAATGGTAGGTGGTTAATTCCACACCTGGGGCCACTTCTGCCGCGGAAACGGGTCGAAAACCATGTTTTCGATAAAGTGTCACTGCAGGCGTGTTTAAAGTTCCTGTGGTGACGATAAACAGCGGGACATTCTGATATTCATTCAAAACATGCTTCATTAAGGAGTCCGCAATCCCTTTGCGAAAATGATCTGGATGAACCATCATACGTGTAAGGGTAAGCGAACCAGACGATTCAGACTGCACAGCTAGCGCTCCTAGCAGTTCATCATCCTCCAACCACCCATAAAAAGACTCTCCACAGCTTCTAAGTGTCTCCAATGTATCCATCAGTGGAGGAATCTCATCAAATCCAATCAGCTCAGCTTCCAGTCTATAAGCGACGTGCTGAAGACGCCATATCTGACTGACAATATCATCATCTTCCAATGAACATAGGGTAACCATGCTGTTTGCCCTCCTAAGGAAACTATAATATGTCATTACGATTCTGATACTTGTTCGATGCCCATACGTTCTCTGCACTTATGCAAAAGAGGCCTGTCCCTAAAAGACAAGCCCCTGTCATAACTATGCCATTAACGGTTCAACACTTCTGTCAGCAACTTATTAGCGAGACCCGGGTTGGCTTTTCCCTTGCTCTCCTTCATCACTTGACCGACCAAGAAGCCGATGGCCTTTTGCTTGCCAGCTTTGTAATCCTCGACCGATTGCGGGTTGGCTGCTACAACTTGCTCGACAATTGTCAGGATTGCACCTTCATCACTGATTTGCACAAGCCCTTTTTCTTCAACAATTTGCTGTGGCAGTTTATCACTTTCCAGCATTTCCTTGAAGACCGTTTTGGCTATTTTGCTATTGATCGTCCCCTTCTCCAGTAGTCCGATCATTTCACCCAAGCCCCGACCTGTCAATTTAACCTGCGACAGTTCTACACTGGCACTGTTTAAATAGCCGAGTAAATCTCCCATAATCCAGTTGGATACTGCTTTGGCATCCTTGGTGTACTGAAGACTATCCTCGAACAAATCAGCCAATGGTTTGGAGGACGTAATTACCTGTGCATCATACTCAGGTAATCCATATTCCGAAGTGTAACGTGTTTTGCGCTGGTCGGGTAATTCAGGAATCGAAGCACGGATACGTTCTTTCCACTCCTCATCAATATGCAGTGTAACGAGATCCGGGTCCGGGAAATAACGATAGTCGTGCGCCTGTTCCTTACCACGCATGGACAGGGTTTTACCCTGTGCCTCATCCCAGCGACGTGTTTCCTGTACGATCGTTCCACCTTCGTCCAGGGTCTGTTCTTGCCGGAACTGCTCATATTCCAGTCCGCGCTGTACACCACGGAAGGAGTTCATGTTTTTCAGTTCCGCTTTGGTTCCCAGCTCTTTTTGACCATGCGGACGAAGACTAATATTGGCATCGCAACGAAGCGAGCCTTCCTCCATCTTCACATCGGATACGTCACAATACTGCATAATGGCACGTATTTTTTCCAGATAGGCCTTGGCTTCTTCCGGCGAAGATATTTCCGGTTCCGAAACGATCTCGACCAATGGTGTGCCGACCCGATTAAAATCGACCAAAGATGCGTAGCCACCATCAACATGTGTTAATTTCCCTGCGTCCTCTTCCAGATGCAGTCGAGTAATACCGATACGCTTTGTCTCACCATTCACTTCAATATCAATCCAGCCATTTTCGCCAATGGGTTGATCGTATTGTGAGATTTGGTAGGCCTTAGGTGAATCGGGGTAAAAATAGTTCTTGCGGTCAAACTTGCTCACATCAGCAATGGTGCAATTCAGCGCCATTGCTGCTTTCATCGCATAATCAACGGCCTGACGGTTCAATACCGGCAATACCCCTGGATGACCGAGACAGACCGGACATGTATGAGAGTTGGGTGGTGCTCCGAAGGATGTCGAGCATCCACAAAATATTTTGGACTTCGTATGCAATTCCACATGGACTTCAAGTCCGATGACCGTCTCATACTTCGATGTAGTTGTAGACATGAATAGGTTCCCTCCTTTTTGCCAAATTACAGCTGCGGACGCTGCTTGTGAAATTCAGTGTTTTGTTCGAATGCATGCGCTACGCGCAGTACAGAAGACTCGTCAAAGGCTTTCCCGATAATTTGTAGTCCGACTGGCATTCCATCTGCAAGACCACAAGGAATACTGATCGCCGGTACGCCAGCTAAACTCACCGGAATCGTCAAAATATCGTTCAAATACATCGTCAATGGGTCATCCACTTGGGAGCCGATTTTGAAAGCGGTAGTCGGTGCAGTAGGTCCGATAATCACATCATATTGTTCAAATACACGATCAAAATCCTGTTTAATCAGTGTGCGCACTTTTTGAGCTTTCAAATAATAAGCATCGTAGTACCCGGAGCTGAGTGCATAGGTACCCAGCATAATCCGACGCTTCACCTCAGGACCAAAACCCTGCGTACGGGACTGATGGTATAGATCAAGCAGGTTGTCTGGATTGTCAGAACGTACACCATAGCGCACGCCGTCAAAACGTGCCAGATTGGATGACGCTTCGGATGAAGCCAGCAGGTAGTATGTCGCAACCGCATATTCCGTGTGTGGAAGAGATACCTCTTCCCATACAGCGCCCAATCCTTCCAGCGTTTTCAGTGCATCCAGCACCTTCTCCTTGACCTGAGGATCGACGCCCTCACCAAGATACTCTTTAGGCACAGCGATACGTAGTCCTTTTACATCCCCGGTTAAAGCGTTCAAATAATCAGGAATGTCTACCTTTGCAGAAGTGGAGTCCTTCTGGTCATAACCTGCAATGGCTTGTAGGACATAGGCCGAATCCTGAACATTTTTAGTAATGGGTCCAATTTGGTCTAAAGAGGAGGCAAAAGCCACCAGTCCAAAGCGGGATACTAGACCATAGGTTGGTTTCAGGCCAACTACTCCGCAGTAAGAAGCGGGCTGGCGAATGGAACCCCCTGTATCCGAGCCGAGCGTGAAATAAGCCTCACCCGCTGCAACAGCCGCAGCCGAGCCGCCACTGGAACCGCCGGGAACACGTTCTAAATCCCAAGGGTTACGTGCAGGGAAAAAGCTGGAGTTCTCGTTAGAGCCGCCCATGGCGAATTCGTCCATGTTCATTTTACCGAGTGTCACGGTTTGCGCTGCGCGTAACTTGCTAACAACTGTGGCATCGTAAACGGGATCAAAATTTTTCAAAAACTGACTGCCACATGTTGTACGCAGCCCTTCTGTCACAATATTATCCTTAATACCAACCGGCAGGCCAAACAACAATCCTCTTTCCTCTCCGGAAATCAGCTGATCATCCAGCTGACGTGCGGATGCACGGGCCTGTTCCTCGTCAACGGTAATATAAGCTCTGATCTTGTCTTCCCGCGCACCAATTGTCTCCAGAGCGTGTCCTACCAGATCACTCACGGAAATTTCCTTTTGATGCAGCTTGTTATGTATCTCGGGCAATGTGTTATTGAACAAGCTCAATTTGCATCCTCCTTTCAAATATGAGATCTATTCCAGAACAGCAGGAACCTTAAACTGTCCGTCTTCTTCTTCAGGTGCATTGCGCATCACTTGCTCATGTGTCAAACTTTCGCGAACTTCGTCGTCTCGCATGACATTGCTGACGTGCAGCACATGAGTGGTCGGTTTTACCTGCTCCGTATCCAGCTCATTCAGCTTCTCCGCATAATGGAGAATGGCGTTTAATTGCCCTGTCATCGTTTCTTCCTCATTCTCGGTCAAATTCAACCGGGACAGCCTGGCTACGTGACGGACATCTTCCTTGGAAATGTTCATTCAAAACCCTCCTCATGTATATATAAAAATCCAATAAGCGACTGGAATCGGATTTTGCAAAATCCTGGTATCAAAAATGTTACACCGAACTTTGAAATAACGTTTTTAATTATAGGATAGAACCCTATACAATTCAATCTTTGACGCGGTACAGAAGCAGACTGTACATTAATGAGGTAAATGTTACTAAAAGAATATAAAAAAAGCACCTTTCGGTGCTCTTTCAAGAAAACTATAGCAGCTGAAATCGTGCCCATTATATATTGTTAAAAAGAGCCGGCAACAGCCGATTCCTATATCCAAGCACGCAAATTAACTTGTTTGATAAAATCAGCCTGTGACAACAATTCTGCCGCGGTTTCTTCTTCCTCAGTCTCTACTGAATCATGACCACCATTCATCACATGTCTGAACAGCTTCTCATTATGAGTAGCAAGGGCGTAATCTATCAGCGCTTCACGCTCAATCCGCT
>RCUE01000401.1_pt1 | contig 11152 bp, 8 predicted proteins | sample 2166111 | NCBI WGS metagenome assembly RCUE01 (sample SAMN09930795, study PRJNA488358) | compost metagenome | feature: garden; material: soil; isolation source: compost soil in phenylacetonitrile-enriched culture | place: Germany: Experimental Botanical Garden Goettingen | collected 2016-01-27 | reverse complement strand
AAGAAGCGCTGCTCGCTCAGGTTGGCAATCTGGCTCAAGCCCCGCAAACGATTTTTGGGATGCTCAATAACGCGGATCTGAAGTTTCCGAAAATCAAGGATGAGCATGGCAAAGAGGTCGAGCTGACTCATGGCAGCTACATTCAATTTCTCGAAAGTCCACACCGCGAAGTACGTGAACGTGCTTTTAAAGCGGTATATGACACATATGCGAAAAATAAAAATACGATTGCTTCTACATTGAGTGCCAATGTGAACAAAAATATTTTTTATTCTCGTGTTCGCAAATACCCTTCCGTACTGGAAATGTCACTATACGGCGACAATATTCCGAAGGAAGTGTATACGAATCTTATTGATACGATTCATGAAAGCTTGCCCCTGCTTCACCGTTATATCAAGCTGCGTAAAAAGCTGCTAGGTGTGGATGAGCTACATATGTATGATTTATTTGCTCCGCTTGTGGACGAATATAAGATGGATATTACGTATGAGGACGCCAAAAAGCAAACCAAAGAAGGCCTTAAGCCTCTGGGCGAGGACTATCTGGCTTCATTGCAAAAAGGCTATGATGAGCGCTGGATTGATGTATATGAAAATGAAAATAAACGTACAGGCGCCTATAGCTGGGGAGCTTATGGCACCCACCCTTATGTGCTTCTGAACCATAAAGATAACCTGAACAGCATGTTCACGCTTGCACATGAAATGGGGCATGCGCTGCATTCGTACTATTCAGACAACGCATTGAAGTACCGGGATGCACAATATACTATTTTCCTGGCTGAAGTGGCTTCCACTACTAATGAAGCCTTGCTGATGGATTATTTGCTGAACAAATCTACCGATCCAAAAGAGAAAATGTACCTCCTCACCTATTATGCGGACCAATTCCGTACAACGGTATTCCGTCAAACGATGTTTGCGGAATTCGAGAAGATTGTACATGAGCGTGCTGAACAGGGAGAATCCCTTACACCGCAGCTTTTGTCGGAGATTTACTATGATCTGAATGTGAAATATCACGGACCTGGCATGAAGGTAGACAAAGACATAGAAATGGAATGGGCACGAATCCCTCATTTTTATAACAGCTTTTATGTCTACAAATATGCTACCGGCTTCTCGGCAGCAACCAGTTTTTCGAAACAGATTCTGGAAGAAGGCCAGCCAGCCGTTGACCGTTACTTAGGCTTCCTAAAGAGCGGTGGCAGTGATTATTCAATCAATATTTTGAAGAAAGCTGGCGTTGACATGTCCTCACCGCAGCCGATTCGCGAAGCAATGAGCGTATTTGAGGAAGTCATTACGGAAATGGAAAAACTAACTGAAGGAAAGTAAAACCGTGCACACTTAGAATCCCGCATTAAAAAGATGCACGGATAAATCCCTTGTCCATGGCGGACAAGGGATTTTATAATGTAACGGAAGGAGGTGGCATTTTGAAAACACAATGGTCTTTGATCGCAGCACTTGTTATAGCTTTGTTAACAGCTGTTTTTGCTGTTATTAATGTCAATTCGGTTCAAGTGAACCTTCTGTTTAGTAGGGTTAGCATCCCTTTGATTCTACTTATTCTCGGTTGCACTCTTTTAGGTGGACTTATTGTCGGTTCTTTCGGTATCTTCCGCCAATATAGGCTTCAGAGAGAGATTAAACGTCTGACTAATCAGCTTCATACACTACAAGAAGAGCACACATCGGCAGTCGAAGCATATGCGAATGTGTCCAGTAACACGACTGGTTCTTCCAGCACGGTGTCTACATCCGACCCAGGTATAGAGCAATCGTCCTCTAACCCTGATCGGTTGTCCAAATGAGGAGGAGCAACAAATGACAATTCAATTAAATGAAAACTATATCATGAGCCTTTTAAATCAGCTTTTGAACACGCCTAGTCCCAGTGGATATACACATCATGTAATGGAGCTGATTCGTAAGGAAGCCGAAAAGCTAGGAGTACCCCTCGAATGGAATGCAAAAGGCGGTGCTATCCTGACTCTGGAAGGTCAAGCAACGGACCGTACAGTGGCGCTTAGCGCGCATGTGGATACATTGGGCGCAATGGTACGTTCGATTACAGCGCATGGTACCCTACGCCTGACATCTGTGGGTGGCTTCATGATGAACAGCATTGAGAACGAATACTGCCTTATTCATACCAGAAGCGGACAAACCTATACGGGCACTATTCTATCCAGCCACCCATCCGTGCACGTCTATGATGATGCACGAAGCTTTGATCGTAAGGAGAGCCATATGGAGGTACGGATTGACGAGCTTGTCGAGTCGAAAGAAGACGTGCTTCAGCTCGGTATTTCGGTGGGCGATTTTATTTCGTTCGATGCGCGCCCAGTCGTAACGCCCAGTGGCTTTATCAAGTCGCGGCACTTGGATGATAAAGCCAGCGTAGCGGCACTGTTTGGTTTATTAGAATCATCTGTACATGGAGGCTGGAAGCCTCGACATACTGTTAAATTGCTCATTTCCAACTATGAAGAAGTGGGGCATGGAGCGGCTTACATACCCGATGGAATCAGTGAGATGATTGCTGTCGACATGGGCTGCATAGGTGAAGATCTAAGCTGCAAGGAAACGGACGTTTCCATCTGTGCCAAAGACTCCTCAGGTCCTTACGACTACAACATGACAACCCGTCTGATTGAGCTGGCTAAGGAACTGAATATTCCGTATGCGGTAGATATTTATCCACACTATGGCTCAGACGCTTCGGCTGCGCTTAAAGCAGGCAATAACATTCGTGCTGCACTGATCGGACCTGGCGTACACGCCTCTCACGCAATGGAACGCACGCATAAGCAGGCCGTAGTGAACACTGCCCGTCTGCTCGCGGCTTACGTAACAGCTTAACCATTTTATGCTGCATGGAAAACAGGTGCACATACTTCTATTTCTACAAAAAAGCAAGCCTCCATCTAAATGGAGACTTGCTTTTATTTTTAAGATTTACTTTGTTCAATTTGCTCGGCTAGCTCATTCAAATAGGTCCAGCGTTCCATTTGGTACTCTAGATGCTGTTCGGCCTTCGCTTGCTCAGCCATGAGCTCCTGCAACCGTGCCGAATCGCTGAAAGATTCCTCCATCTGTCGCTGAATATCGGCCAATTTCTGTTCGGCTTGTTCAATCAGCTCATCAATCTGCTCATATTCCCGCTGTTCCTTAAAGGTAAATTTAAGCTTGGGTTTACTTGTCCCCTTGACTGAATCGGAAGAACCAGCAGACTTAGGCGTAGAAGAACGATTCGAGGAAGCTGTACCCGTCGAGTCAGACGTATTCGCAGAAGATTGAGCATTTTTACTGATCCATTCTGCATACTCGCTATAGTCGCCTACATGTACACGTACCTGTCCATCCCCTTCAAACGCCAGTATTTTGTCCACTGTTCGATCCAGGAAATAGCGATCATGAGAAACAATAAACACCACACCCGGGAATTCATCCAGATAGTCTTCCAAAACGGAAAGGGTTTGAATATCCAGATCATTTGTTGGTTCATCCAGCAATAGCACATTCGGTGCCGACATCAGAACACGAAGCAGATACAAGCGCCGTTTTTCACCCCCGGACAGCCTGGAAATAACCGTCCATTGCGCGCTTGGTGCGAACAGGAAACGCTCCAGCATTTGTGCAGCTGTAATCGTCGAACCGTCTGCTGTACGAATCACTTCGGCTTCTTCCTTAATATATTCAATAACACGTAAAGACTCGTTCATTTCCTGATGTTCCTGAGTAAAATAGCCAAGCTTCACCGTCGGTCCCAGCACAACGTTGCCGGAATCCGGTTCTATATGCTGGGCAATTATTTGGAGCAAAGTGGATTTCCCACTACCGTTAGGACCTAGGATACCAACACGATCACCAGGAACCGCAATGTAGCTCAAATCCTGTATCAGCTTACGAGAATCTACCGATTTGGACAGATGCTCGATCTCCAATATTTTTTTACCCAGACGTGTGGAGGCGACGGACATATCTACAGATCCAGAACGAGATTCCGGTTGCTGGTCCCTAAGCTGCTCATATCGGTCAATACGCGCTTTCTGCTTGGTGGAACGAGCCTTTGCTCCACGGCGAATCCAAGCCAGCTCATTACGCAGCAGGTTCTTCCTTTTTTGTTCCGTAGACGCTTCCCGCTCCTCGCGTTCTGCCTTCAGCTCCAGAAAACGGGTATAGTTAGCCTCATAACGGAAAAGGCGACCATGATCCAGCTCTAACATGACATTAGCAACTCTATCCAGAAAATAGCGATCATGCGTGATCATTAATAACGCACCGCGTCTTTTTTGCAAATATTGCTCCAACCATGCAACGGAATCATTATCAATATGGTTGGTAGGCTCGTCCAGAATGAGCAGCTCACAGGGTTGGATCAAAGCCGCAGCCAAAGCAACCCGTTTACGCTGACCACCGGAGAGAACGCCCATTCGAGACTCAAACTGGGTGATCCCCAGTCGGGTAAGTATATTTTTGGCCTCGCTCTCCAGCTGCCATGCTTGGAACGTATCCATTTGTTGGCTTGCTCGCAGCAGGCGGTTTTGGAGCTCCTCGCTACCCGGATTCAACTCCAGTAACTCCATGGTTTCCGTATATTCACGCACTGCTTTCATTTCAGGCTGATTACCATGAAAAATATGCTGGAGTACCTTCATTTCAGGATCAAACTCCGGATTTTGTGCCAGATACTGAATTCGCACATCGTTGTTCACTGCAATATTACCCTCATCTGGCGGCTCTAAGCCGGAAATCACACGTAAAAACGTCGATTTGCCAGTGCCATTTACACCAACAACCCCTATTTTGTCACGCTCATCCATACCGAAGGAAACATCTTCGAACAACATTTTCTCGCCGTAGCTTTTTGTTATATGTTCAACGGTCATAATATTCATTACAGATTCCCTACTCTTCCCCAATTTTGTGATGCATCTTGTCTATTTTAACACAGACACAGCCAATGATTAAAAAAAACCGTTAGCTGAACAATGCCAGTACGGTTTTCAAAGACAACATGTCAGGATTTTTGTACTCCGGCTTCACAGCCATGCATAAATAAATTAGCTGCCAATGCAGCCGTCTGATCCACGTCACATTCACGGAAATCTTGATTCAACAAAATATCCATTTTTAGGCGTTCCATCATACCAATGAATGCCTTCGCATGAAATTCGGGCTGCAATACACCCTCTGACGCCAGTTTATTTTTGACCAGATTGGTATAGTCCTGAATAAATCCCCGCATAAACTCTATGAGATCGGGATCACTATTCGGAGTCATAAAAAATAATTTAGTATGCTGCTTGCGTTTGTAATAATAGTGGAGATGCAAACTCGCCATTCGCAGCAATCCCTCTCCCAAAGTACGATTGACTAATGCGTCTTGCATTTCGGCTAGGTATTGTTCGCAATCTCTACGTGTGACTGCTGTAAATAGCTGCTCTTTACTTTTAAAGTACAAGTATACCGTGCCTTTAGCAACACCTGCTTGTTCTGCAATTTCGGAAATTTTGCTTTCATAAAAGCCTTTGGTGCCGAAGACAGTGTAAGCAGCGTTCAAAATAGCTTCATATTTATCTCCGTGCATTTCACCCATCTTTGCACCTCCTGAAACCATGATTGAAGCACGCAGTTATTCCCTAGAGCGATCTCCAGCCCCGTGTTCAGAGTATAAAGAAAATGCCTGCAAGCGCGACCAATCCTCCGAAAATAGAGCTAATACTATTCACCCGATCATTGCTCATCCAATGCCAGCCTCGCATATAAACTGTCGTTTGTCCACAATGTGTGTCTACTTCTACTTCCCGCTTGCAAACTGGGCAGGAGCGCATCAATTGCACCGTAGCACCAAGATAAGAATCAGCAAAAGCTCCGGCACTGCCGGATATTCCCCCAATCAGTGCCCACAGCCATAACGGCAATTCCGGCATTCCTACGGTGTGTCCAAAGCCCCATGCGCCAATACCGATCAGTATGCCACCAGCCAAGGCCGCAGCCGTTCCTAATACAGATACTCCTCCTGAGGTTCCGGGTGCCAGCACCTTCCCGGTAAGCACCGAACGAGGCGGCTTACGACTCAAGCTTCCAAATTCTGTTGCCCACGTATCGGAGGTGACCGTAGCCATAACACCGACAAATGCCAGTTGCCAGGCAACATGAGGCCATATCGCATAACCTAGGCATAGCAGCATGCCTAATCCCCCATTAGCCCATACTTGCCCTGCATCCCGATTGCCTGTTTTGGCATACGATTTTTCGAGCTCAGCCTTGCGTTCCTTTTTGAACCTCGACAATAGGGTGGACGTGATAAAGAATAAGAGCAATGTACCAAACCAAAACAGGTTGCCCGCCCCATAATACACAGTTCCCATCAGTACAGCCGCAGCAAAGCCGGATAAGGTTAAAGATTTTTTATAAAATGCAGCCCCCGCTACCACAGCAGCGGAAAGCAATCCGATGATCCAGTCCATGATATACCCCCGCATTTGAGATGAATCTCTGTTTTTCGCTTGTAGTTCTGTATATCATTGTACAATGCTGTACGCTTATATAAAAGCCGTGCTCCATGCTTTCGCACAGGACACGGCCTTCACAAGACTTTTTTAAGTATCTTTATTATTGCCACTGTAGATTTAGCCGATGGTGAAGCTTCCCTGACGCTCACTCCCCCAGTAAAGCTCAAAGTGGTCCCCGCTCGTTGTAGGCCCTACACCCGCCGGAGTGCCAGTAAAAATAATATCTCCCTTACCTAGTCCATATTGAGTCGCTATATATTCAACGATGTGCTGGATGGAAAAGATCATGTCCTTGACATGCCCACGCTGCACCTCTTGTCCATTTTTGAATAAGGAAAAATCCTGCTGCTCCAGCACGTCCAAGCTCTCCAAAGGCAAGAACGGTGTCACAGGTGCAGACGATTTAAAGCCTTTGGCAGCAGTCCACGGGTGGCCTTTTTTCTTGAGCGTACTTTGTACATCACGCAGGGTAAAATCAATGCCAAATGCAAAAGCGTTCAGACACACATCTGCGGTCATGCCTGGTTCGTAGTTACGGCCTACAGCGACAACCAGTTCAGTCTCAAAATGAATATCTCCCTTACCTTGAGGAAGCTCCAGCGCAGCACCATCCAGCGGCACAACCGCATGAGATGGCTTCAAGAAAATCATTGGTTCTGTCGGAACCTCATTCCCCAGTTCCTCCGCATGCAACTTATAATTGCGTCCGACACAATAAACATTATGAATTTCTACGTTCATTACGATCCGTCACCCTTCCGCGTATGTAGTCCAATTGATTAACGAATAAGTTTACGTATATAGTGCCACATCCGGGGCTTAGAAAGCAAAAAAACCTGCTCCCAGCGATCCGGCCAATTAGTGCAAATCATCAATTCAGGATGTAATAAGGACAATCTCCGCATGATACGCCGGTCATCCACCGTCCACGCCATGACCGTAATACCCCGTCCGATCAGATCTTTCAAGAGCTTTCGGTCTATCCGTGGATAGCCAATAGATAAAAAAGAACATTGCAGATTTTCTAATTGCTTTGCCAAATCGTCTGGACGGGCATCGATAATCAGTCCAGTACGGATTTCGGGTGCCAGTTCTTTTGCTCGGCGCAATGCCGCACGCTCAAAAGAGGTCAAAACCACCTCAGCCTCCATCCCCCTCATTATAATTTCACGTAGGACGGCTTTCTCTAGTCCGGGATACATATCACCAGCAGTTTTGAGCTCAATATTGAGCGATACACGCCCCTGGCACAAGTCAAGCACTTGGGCGAGGGAAGGAATAGGTTCCCCGTGATATTGTGCATTTTTCCAGCTACCTGCATCGAGTCGTTGCAATTGTTTCCAGTCTGCATCTTTCACTCGTCCCGTACCGTTCGTCGTTCGCTCCAGCGTAAAATCATGAAAGACCACAGGAACACCGTCCTTTGACAGCTGTACATCCAGTTCAATCCAGTGCACAAAAGGCTGTTCCAGCGCAAGCTTAAAAGCTGCCATCGTGTTCTCGGGAGCAATTCCCGAGAAACCGCGGTGAGCCACGCACAAATGATTCATCCCGTTATGACCTCCATTCACAAAGGAGTCGCTCATACAATCGTTCCGTCCATGTCCATATTAATAATTTCTTTCTTACTGCTATTGAACGCTTACCGTACCATCTACACCTATCGAGACATTACTTGGTGACAGTGCAGTTACTTTCTGCAAAATTTTGCTGGCCTCCACATCTTTCAATGGGATCGGTTGACCCAGCTCCGCCCGGTAAGGGGTCAGCTTCATCTTACAGTCCCCGTTTCGGGTACAGGTGGCCTGAAATATCGCTGTATCCCAAGTGGCTGGCACCGTTGATTTAGAAAAAATAAAATTGCCTGTGCTGTATGCAATCCATTTACCTTTATATTGCTCCATCCCTTGAAGCACATGTGGATGACCGCCAATGACAAGATCAGCTCCAGCATCAATAAAAGCGTGCGATAACTCGGTTTGATGGGGCTCAAGTGCAGTTGCGCGCTCCTTCCCCCAATGGGTAATGACAATCACCAGATCGGCCTGCATTCGTGCCTCACGGATAGACTTTACGATAGCGGTCGAATCATAGGCTCCTGCTACACCGGGCTGTTTGGCGCCCGCATTCCAGTTGGCTTCAGGCATAACACGTGTAGTCCCCAACAAGGCAACTTTGATCCCTTTACGTTCAAAATAATGCGGTGCATATGCTTCTTTTGCATTACGTCCGGCTCCAGCATGGGCTATACCCTTTTCATCCAGATATTTCAGTGTATCCAGTAATCCGCCTGTGCCCTGATCCAAAATGTGATTGTTGGCCAAATTGACAGCGTCTATCCCTGCCGCAGCCAACGCAGTTAACGCTTTGGGCGAAGATTTATACACATACGTTTTATTTAACGCACCCACACCATTCGTTGTCACGGGCGTTTCCAGATTGGCAATCGTCAGATCGTCTTTATGAAACAAGTTTCCGAGATATTGATACGGAAAATCAAACCCATTCTGCTCCAAACGCTGCTCAACTTTACCGGAAAACTGCACATCCCCTACAAAGTGAAGCGTGACTGTCGGAGAGTCTGCACCGTCTGTTTTGGATTTCTTTATATCCTCCGTTCCTCCCTTATCGGTGGATGGATTATCGTCGTATATATCCTTATTGGACGTATCGTTCTGTGCTTGCCCGTCTTTCCCCGAGGACAATTTTGCTCCTGTGGAACTGCCTTCGGGAGCATTTGTGTCAGACGTTGTCGCGGGACGATTGCTTGTGTCTGAAGCAGTAGATTGCTTTGTTTCATCGTCGGCAAATTTATTTTCTGCATGGGGGCCTTCATCCAGCTGTTTATTTGACAAGGGTGTAACATTTTCACTGACCGAGGGAGTAGACCGATCTGCACTAGCAGATCCTGTTTGGATTTTCTTCTCCGTTTGCGAATACCCGGCATTTTCCGCAAGAGAGCCACTGTTGTCGTGTTCAAATATGTAATAATAACCGAAAAGACCTACAATCATAAGCAGTAGGACCAGATTTGTAATGATCCAAGCCTTGCCTATTTTTGGTTTTCTTGCTTTTTTGCGACCTTCATTTCGCTGTGATCTGGGAGGGTACATTCTTCACTCCTTCTATGCTATTGCATTTGCATAACTTCTTTATTAGCTGGCGAACTTTACACCTTCTCCATTATATATCAAATTTCAATATAAATAGAACCCCTCGCCTGGATCGCGAAGGGTTCATTATCGAACATTTACACCTGTACCTTGACTGCTTCCTGTTGTGTCGTTTGGACGGCATTGGAGGCCCATTCCTTAGCCTGACGGATGCAATCCGGTAAGCCAATTGCATCATAGCCAGCGCCCAACACATACACTCCCGGCATCTCAGTGCGTAACTCTTCACGCAAATCAGCTATAGCCTGCGGGTGCCCTACCGGATATTGCGGCATGGAATTGCGAAGACGTGTAATTTCCGTGAACAGCGGAGTTGCTGTAACTCCCATCATCTCTTTCAAATCCTTACGTACCAGTGCAGTCAGCTCATCATCCGGTAACTCTACAGTGTCTTCAGCTCCTGCTCGCCCTACATAACAGCGCAACAGCACCTTATCATCTGGGCTGGTATGAAGCCACTTGGCAGACGTCCATGTACAAGCGGTCACGCTGCGTCCTTCTTTGCGAGGAACCAGAAAACCAGAGCCGTCAAAGACGTTCTCAATATCTGTTTTATCAAAGGCCATGACCACGTTCGCTACGGAGACGTAATTAACAGCTTCCAGTGCAGCCACATTGACATGATCTCGCAATAGCGGCGCAGCAGCAAAGTTGGGAGTCGTTACAAAAATATCATCCGCCTCCAGCATCTCTCCATTGTCCAGCATAACGCGATATGGGCTGCCTTCACTTTGCGGTGTCTTTGTGAATTCTGTAACAGCAATACCGGTGCGTAAATCACAGTCATACAAATCATTCAGTAACGCATGCACCAAACTTTGCAAGCCTTGACGGAAGGTCAAAAAGGCGCTTTTTTTCGTACCCGTATGTGTTTCAGCTGGTTTTCGACCTGTCCTCATCCCGTGAATAAGGCTTCCGTATTGCTGCTCCACCTCTGCAAACTGTGGAAAAGTTGCCTGCAAACTTAGCGTCTTCATGTTGGCAGCATAGATTCCCGCCAGCAGTGGCTCGGTTACATTCTCTAGCACTTCTTTGCCCAGTCGGCGTTCAATAAAATCACCCAGCGCCTCATCTCCCGGTTCACGTCGAGGCGGAATGACAAAATCCATCATAGCCCGCATTTTTCCACCTAAAGAGATCAAGCCACTGCGTAAAAATGGTTTTAGCTCTGTTGGAATGCCCAGCACCAGCCCAGGAGGCATCGGATGAAGCTGACCTTCATGCAAAATATATGTCTTTTTAGCTTCAGGGTTCGTGCTTACCAGCTCATGATCCAGCTCCAACTCTTTTGCCAGATCTATCATGGCCGTTTTACGGGCCAGAAAGGAATCTGGCCCCTTTTCTATGACAAAACCATCTTTATGCAATGTTTCAATTTTTCCGCCTAGCGCGGAAGCTTTCTCCACCAGCGTAATTCGAGGTGTGTAGCCAGCTTCTTTGTACATTTTTC
>RCUE01000399.1_pt1 | contig 11235 bp, 8 predicted proteins | sample 2166111 | NCBI WGS metagenome assembly RCUE01 (sample SAMN09930795, study PRJNA488358) | compost metagenome | feature: garden; material: soil; isolation source: compost soil in phenylacetonitrile-enriched culture | place: Germany: Experimental Botanical Garden Goettingen | collected 2016-01-27 | reverse complement strand
GAAAAATGTACAAAGAAGCTGGCTACACACCTCGAATTACGCTGGTGGAGAAAGCATCCGTGCTGGGCGGAAAAATTGAAACACTGCATAAAGATGGTTTTGTGATTGAAAAGGGGCCAGATTCCTTTCTGGCCCGTAAAACGGCCATGATAGACCTGGCAAAAGAGCTGGAGTTGGATCATGAACTGGTGAGCACGAATCCTGAGGCTAAAAAGACATACATTTTGCATGAAGGACAGCTTCATCCGATGCCCCCTGGACTGGTGCTGGGGATTCCAACGGAGCTGAAACCCTTTTTGCGCAGCGGCTTGATCTCTTTAGGCGGGAAAATGCGGGCTATGATGGATTTTGTCATTCCGCCTCGCCGTGTACCGGGAGATGAGGCGTTGGGTGATTTTATTGAACGCCGACTGGGCAAAGAAGTGCTAGAAAATGTAACCGAACCACTACTGGCAGGGATTTATGCTGCCAACATGAAGACACTAAGTTTGCAAGCGACCTTCCCACAATTTGCTGAGGTAGAGAAGCAATACGGAAGTCTCATTCACGGAATGATGACAGGTCGAAAACCAGCTGAAACACATACGGGTACGAAAAAAAGCGCCTTTTTGACCTTCCGTCAAGGCTTGCAAAGTTTGGTGCATGCGTTACTGAATGATTTGTATGACTGTGATTTACGCACCGGTATTGCTGTTACAGAATTCACAAAGACACCGCAAAGTGAAGGCAGCCCATATCGCGTTATGCTGGACAATGGAGAGATGCTGGAGGCGGATGATATTTTTGTAACGACTCCCAACTTTGCTGCTGCGCCGCTATTGCGAGATCATGTCAATGTGGCTGCACTGGAAGCTGTTAATTACGTCTCCGTAGCGAACGTGGTCATGGCCTTTGATAAAACAGATATTGAGAACGTCTTTGACGGCTCTGGTTTTCTGGTTCCTCGCAAAGAAGGACGCAGCGTGACCGCTTGTACATGGACGTCTGCCAAGTGGCTTCATACCAGCCCAGATGATAAGGTGCTGTTGCGCTGTTATGTAGGGCGAGCAGGAGCTGAAGACACTGTAGAGTTACCGGATGATGAGCTGACTGCACTGGTACGTAAGGATTTGAAAGAGATGATGGGAGTTACAGCAACTCCGCTGTTCACGGAAATTACACGTCTTCGCAATTCCATGCCGCAATATCCGGTAGGGCACCCGCAGGCTATAGCTGATTTGCGTGAAGAGTTACGCACTGAGATGCCGGGAGTGTATGTGTTGGGCGCTGGCTATGATGCAATTGGCTTACCGGATTGCATCCGTCAGGCTAAGGAATGGGCCTCCAATGCCGTCCAAACGACACAACAGGAAGCAGTCAAGGTACAGGTGTAAATGTTCGATAATGAACCCTTCGCGATCCAGGCGAGGGGTTCTATTTATATTGAAATTTGATATATAATGGAGAAGGTGTAAAGTTCGCCAGCTAATAAAGAAGTTATGCAAATGCAATAGCATAGAAGGAGTGAAGAATGTACCCTCCCAGATCACAGCGAAATGAAGGTCGCAAAAAAGCAAGAAAACCAAAAATAGGCAAGGCTTGGATCATTACAAATCTGGTCCTACTGCTTATGATTGTAGGTCTTTTCGGTTATTATTACATATTTGAACACGACAACAGTGGCTCTCTTGCGGAAAATGCCGGGTATTCGCAAACGGAGAAGAAAATCCAAACAGGATCTGCTAGTGCAGATCGGTCTACTCCCTCGGTCAGTGAAAATGTTACACCCTTGTCAAATAAACAGCTGGATGAAGGCCCCCATGCAGAAAATAAATTTGCCGACGATGAAACAAAGCAATCTACTGCTTCAGACACAAGCAATCGTCCCGCGACAACGTCTGACACAAATGCTCCCGAAGGCAGTTCCACAGGAGCAAAATTGTCCTCGGGGAAAGACGGGCAAGCACAGAACGATACGTCCAATAAGGATATATACGACGATAATCCATCCACCGATAAGGGAGGAACGGAGGATATAAAGAAATCCAAAACAGACGGTGCAGACTCTCCGACAGTCACGCTTCACTTTGTAGGGGATGTGCAGTTTTCCGGTAAAGTTGAGCAGCGTTTGGAGCAGAATGGGTTTGATTTTCCGTATCAATATCTCGGAAACTTGTTTCATAAAGACGATCTGACGATTGCCAATCTGGAAACGCCCGTGACAACGAATGGTGTGGGTGCGTTAAATAAAACGTATGTGTATAAATCTTCGCCCAAAGCGTTAACTGCGTTGGCTGCGGCAGGGATAGACGCTGTCAATTTGGCCAACAATCACATTTTGGATCAGGGCACAGGCGGATTACTGGATACACTGAAATATCTGGATGAAAAGGGTATAGCCCATGCTGGAGCCGGACGTAATGCAAAAGAAGCATATGCACCGCATTATTTTGAACGTAAAGGGATCAAAGTTGCCTTGTTGGGGACTACACGTGTTATGCCTGAAGCCAACTGGAATGCGGGCGCCAAACAGCCCGGTGTAGCAGGAGCCTATGATTCGACCGCTATCGTAAAGTCTATCCGTGAGGCACGAATGCAGGCCGATCTGGTGATTGTCATTACCCATTGGGGGAAGGAGCGCGCAACTGCACTTGAGCCCCATCAAACCGAGTTATCGCACGCTTTTATTGATGCTGGAGCTGATCTTGTCATTGGCGGTCATCCACATGTGCTTCAAGGGATGGAGCAATATAAAGGTAAATGGATTGCATACAGCACAGGCAATTTTATTTTTTCTAAATCAACGGTGCCAGCCACTTGGGATACAGCGATATTTCAGGCAACCTGTACCCGTAAAGGGGCTTGCGAGATGAAGCTGACTCCTTATCGGGCGGAGCTGGGTCAGCCGATCCCATTGAAGGATACGGAGGCCAGCAAAATTTTGCAGAGAGTGGCGGCACTGTCACCGGGAAATGTCTCGATTGGGACGGATGGTACAGTAAGTGCTCAATAGGAATTTCGAAAGAAATTGTTAATATAGGAATTTCCGGAATGATCGTATGAGGGACTCCTTTGTGGATGGAGGTCATAACAAGATGAATAATTTGTGTGTGGCTCACCGCGGTTTTTCGGGGATTGCTCCTGAGAACACGATGGCAGCCTTTCAGCTTGCGTTGGAGCAACCATTTGTACACTGGATTGAGCTGGATGTACAGCTGTCAAAGGACGGTGTTCCGGTGGTAATTCATGATTTTACACTGGAGCGAACGACGAATGGTACAGGGAGAGTAAAGGATTCGGACTGGAAAGCATTGCAACAACTTGATGCTGGTAGCTGGAAAAGTGCAGAATACCGTGGAGAAATAATCCCCTCCCTCGCACAGGTGCTGGATTTATGTCGTGGCCGCGTATCGCTCAATATTGAGCTTAAAACAGCGGGAGATATGTATCCAGGACTGGAGAAAGTCGTACTCCGTGAAATTGCGATGAGAGGGATGGAGGGAGAGGTGGTATTAACCTCTTTTGAGCGTGCTGCATTACGCCGGGCTAAGGAGCTGTGTCCTGAGATCCGTACCGGATTGATTATTGATGCGCGTCCAGATGACTTGGCAAAGCAACTGGAACAGCTACAATGCACTTTTTTATCTATAGGCTATCCGCGTTTGGATCGAAACTTGATGAAAGATCTCACTGGACGCGGTATTACTGTCATGGCGTGGACGGTGGATGACCGCCGTATAATGCGGAAATTGGCCTCATTGCATCCTGAATTGATGATTTGCACCAATTGGCCGGATCGCTGGGAACGGGTTTTTTTGCTTTCCAAGCATCGGATGTGGCACTATATACGTAAACTTATACGTTAATAATTGGACTACATACGCGGGAAGGGTGAAGGGTCGTAATGAACGTGGAAATTCGTAATGTTTACTGTGTTGGGCGCAATTATAAACTGCATGCGGAGGAGCTGGGTAATGAGGTTCCCGCAGAACCAATGATTTTTTTGAAGCCGTCTCATGCGGTTGTGCCGCTGGATGGCGCCACGCTGGAGCTTCCGCAGGGGCAGGGAGATATTCATTTTGAGACTGAGCTGGTTGTAGCTGTAGGACGTAAATACGAACCGGGCATGTCCGCAGATACGTGTCTGAACGCATTTGCATTCGGCATCGATTTTACCCTGCGTGATGTACAAAGTGCTCTCAAGAAAAAAGGCCATCCATGGACCGCCGCCAAAGGCTTTAAATCGTCTGCTCCCGTGACACCATTCCTGCCTTTAGAACAATTGGACATGCTGGAGCAGCAGGATTTTTCCTTGCTCAAAAATGGACAGGAAGTGCAGCGTGGACATGTCAAAAATATGATTTTTTCTATCCAGCACATCGTTGAATATATAGCGACTCATTATGGACTGGGCGAGGGAGATATTATTTTTACAGGTACTCCAGCAGGAGTAGGGCCTACAGCAAGTGGGGATCGCTTTGAGCTTTTCTGGGGGAGTGAGCGTCAGGGAAGCTTCACCATCGCATAAATTTGTGAACGAAATCCACAGAAGAGGATTAAAAAAGGGAATGTTTTGAAGGCCGTGTCCTGTGCCAAAGCATGGGACACGGCTTTTATATAAGCGTGGAGCGTTGTACAATAATATACAGAACGAAAAAAGAAAAACGGAGATTCATTTCAAAAGCGGGGGTATATCATGGACTGGATCATCGGATTGCTTTGTGCTGCTGTGGTGGCGGGAGCTGCATTTTATAAAAAATCCTTAACCTTATCTGGCTTTGCTGCGGCTGTACTGATGGGAACCGTATATTATGGGGCGGGTAACCTGTTCTGGTTCGGCACATTGCTCTTGTTCTTTATCACGTCAACCCTCCTGTCGAGGTTCAAAAAGGAGCGCAAGGCTGAGCTGGAAAAATCGTATGCCAAAACCGGCAACCGGGATGCAGGCCAAGTATGGGCTAATGGGGGATTAGGTATGCTGTTATGCCTGGGTTATGCGATATGGCCTCATGTTACGTGGCAGCTGGCTTTTGTCGGTGTCATGGCTACGGTCACTTCCGATACGTGGGCAACGGAATTTGGCAGTCTGAGTCGTAAGCCACCCCGTTCAGTGCTTAACGGGAAGGTGCTGGCACCTGGAACCTCAGGAGGAGTATCTGTATTGGGAACGGCTGCGGCCTTGGCTGGGGGTCTACTGATTGGCATAGGTGCATGGGGCTTTGGACACGCCATAGGAACGCAGAGTTTGCCGTTATGGCTGTGGGCACTGGTTGGAGGTATATCCGGTAGTGCCGGAGCCTTTGCTGATTCCTATCTTGGTGCTACGGTGCAAATGATGCGTTCCTGCACGGTTTGTGGACGGGAAGTAGAAGTAGACTCACATTGTGGACAAACGACGGTCTATGTACGAGGCTGGCGTTGGATGAGTAATGATCGGGTGAATAGCATTAGTTCTATTTTCGGAGGATTGGTCGCTCTTGCAGGTATTTTTCTTATACTCTGAACACGGAGCTGGGGATCGTTACAAGGGAATAATTATTATAAGAATTGACGGTGTTTCGATCCTTGTATAAGGAGGTGCTAAGATGGGCGATATACACGGAGATAAATATGAAGCCATTTTGGACGCCGCTTACACCGTCTTTGGCACCAAAGGCTTTTATGAAAGCAAAATTTCCGAGATTGCAGAACAAGCGGGAGTTGCCAAAGGCACAGTATACTTGTACTTTAAAAGCAAAGAGCAGCTATTTACAGCAGTCACACGTAGAGATTGCGAGCAATACCTAGCCGAAATGCAAGGCGCATTAATCAATCGTACTTTGGGAGAAGGTCTGCTGCGGATGGCAAATTTGCATCTGCACTACTATTTCAAGCGCAAGCAGCATACGAAATTATTTTTTATGACCCCCAACAGTGACCCCGATCTAATGGAGTTTATGCGGGGATTTATTCAGGACTATACTGATTTGGTCAAAAATAAACTGGCGTCAGAGGGTGTACAGCAGTCCGAGTTTCATGCGAAGGCATTCATTGGGATGTTGGAGCGCCTAAAAATGGATATTTTATTAAATAAAGATTTCCGAGAATGTGACGTGGATCAGACGGCTGAACTAGCAGCGAACTTATTTATGCATGGCTGTAAAGCCGGAATACAAAAATCCTGACATCTTATTGCTAAGAAACCGTACTGAATTCATTCAGATAACGGTTTTTTTAATCATTGGCTGTGTCTGTGTTAAAATAAACAGGATGCATCACAAAATTGGGGAAGAGTAGGGAATCCGTATGAATATTATGACCGTTGAACATATAACGAAAAGCTATGGCGAGAAAATGTTGTTTGAGGATGCTTCCTTTGGTATGGATGAACGTGACAAAATAGGAGTCGTTGGTGTAAATGGCACCGGTAAATCAACATTTTTACGCGTGATTTCCGGCTTAGAGCCGCCGGATGATGGCAATATTGCAGTGAACAACGATGTGCGAATTCAGTATCTAGCACAAAATCCGGAGTTTGATCCTGAAATGAAGGTACTCCAGCATATTTTTCATGGCAGTCAGCCTGAGATGAAAGCGGTCCGTGAATACACAGAAACCATGGAGTTGTTGGAATTAAATCCGGGTAGCGAGGAGCTTCAAAAACGTCTATTGCGAGCAAGTCAGCAAATGGATACGTTCCAGGCATGGCAGCTGGAGAGTGAGGCCAAAAATATACTTACCCGACTGGGGATCACCCAGTTTGAGTCTCGTATGGGCGTTCTATCCGGTGGGCAACGTAAGCGGGTGGCTTTGGCGGCGGCTTTGATCCAACCCTGCGAGCTGCTCATTCTGGACGAGCCCACAAACCATATTGATAATGAGTCCGTTGAATGGTTGGAGCAGTATTTGCAAAAAAGACGTGGTGCGTTGTTAATGATCACGCATGATCGCTATTTTCTGGATAGAGTTGCAAATGTCATGCTGGAGCTGGATCATGGTCGCCTTTTCCGTTATGAGGCTAACTATACCCGTTTTCTGGAGCTGAAGGCAGAACGCGAGGAGCGGGAAGCGTCTACGGAACAAAAAAGGAAGAACCTGCTGCGTAATGAGCTGGCTTGGATTCGCCGTGGAGCAAAGGCTCGTTCCACCAAGCAGAAAGCGCGTATTGACCGATATGAGCAGCTTAGGGACCAGCAACCGGAATCTCGTTCTGGATCTGTAGATATGTCCGTCGCCTCCACACGTCTGGGTAAAAAAATATTGGAGATCGAGCATCTGTCCAAATCGGTAGATTCTCGTAAGCTGATACAGGATTTGAGCTACATTGCGGTTCCTGGTGATCGTGTTGGTATCCTAGGTCCTAACGGTAGTGGGAAATCCACTTTGCTCCAAATAATTGCCCAGCATATAGAACCGGATTCCGGCAACGTTGTGCTGGGACCGACGGTGAAGCTTGGCTATTTTACTCAGGAACATCAGGAAATGAACGAGTCTTTACGTGTTATTGAATATATTAAGGAAGAAGCCGAAGTGATTCGTACAGCAGACGGTTCGACGATTACAGCTGCACAAATGCTGGAGCGTTTCCTGTTCGCACCAAGCGCGCAATGGACGGTTATTTCCAGGCTGTCCGGGGGTGAAAAACGGCGCTTGTATCTGCTTCGTGTTCTGATGTCGGCACCGAATGTGCTATTGCTGGATGAACCAACAAATGATCTGGATATTCAAACCCTTTCCGTTTTGGAAGACTATCTGGATGAATTCCCGGGTGTGGTGTTTATTGTTTCTCATGATCGCTATTTCCTGGATCGAACAGTGGACAAAATACTGGCGTTTGAAGGGGATGGACAGGTACGTGTACATGTAGGCGACTATAGCGAGTATGCAGAATGGATCAGTAAAAATGCTCAATCTTCTGTGAATACGTCTGTCTCGACGAGTACGGCTTCCTCGAATCGCTCTTCCGCGCCTAAGTCTGCGGGTCCTTCCGAGTCAGTCAAGGAGACAAGTAAAACCAAGCTTAAATTCACCTTTAAGGAACAGCGGGAATATGAGCAAATTGATGAGCTGATTGAACAAGCCGAACAGAAGTTGGCCGACATTCAGCGGCAGATGGAAGAGTCTTTTAGTGATTCAGCACGACTACAGGAGCTCATGGCTGAGCAAGCGAAGGCAGAACAGCATTTGGAGCACCAAATGGAACGCTGGACCTACCTGAATGAGCTGGCCGAGCAGATTGAACAAAGTAAATCTTAAGCAATGATAAAGCCACATTAATAGCATTCTGCCAGAGCTATTTCTTCATGTTGCTCAGACTAAAAAAGCAAGTATCCGAAAAACCGGAAGACTTGCTTTTTTATTTACTGATCTATTCGACGATGTAACAGGCTGATTGTCGTTATTCGAATTAAACTGTCACATAAGCTGCAAGCAGATGGGCAGTGTTCACCACGGCCTGCTTGTGCGTGCGCTCCATTGCATGGGAGGCGTGTACACCAGGGCCGATCAACGCAGCACGGATGTTGTTACCTGCTCTTAGTGCAGCCGAAGCGTCCGAACCGTAGTGTGGATAAATATCTACCGCATACGGAATATTCAGCTCTTTGGCCAGCTCAATTAGACGGGTTGTCATAGTATAGTCGTAAGGCCCGGAGGAATCTTTGGCACAGATAGAAACATCCGTTTCCTTGCAGCTCAGATCTTCACCCATACAGCCCATATCGACAGCTATCATCTCACTGATTCCTTCAGGTATGTAAGCCGCTCCGTGCCCCACTTCCTCGTAGTTAGAAATGAGCAATTTAACGGTATGTCGAGGCTTCCAGTTTCCATGTACAGCAGATTCCAGTAAACCAAACAGTGCAGCTACACTAGCTTTATCATCCAGATGGCGTGACTTGATAAATCCACTGGGTGTTACGACTGGACGCGCATCGAACGAAATAAAATCGCCCACTGCAATACCGAGCTGAAGCACGTCTTCTTTTGACTCGACAAGCTCGTCAATCCGTACCTCCATATGGCTCTCCTTGCGCTCAAAGCTCCGTGCATCATCATAGACGTGCACAGATGGATGGCTGGACAGAATAGTGCCTGTATACGTTTGTCCGCTTCTGGTATGAATAAGGCAGTATTCATTCTCAATACTGTTCATCATGAAGCCGCCGACGGATGTCAGACGCAGGGTGCCTTGTGCTGTAATGGAACGCACCATTGTGCCCAATGTATCCACATGTGCGCTCAGCGCCACCGTACGGTCCGTTTCCTGACCTTCCAGAGTCAAGATGGCACCGCCTTTTGCATTCCATTCGATTTGTACCCCGAGGCTTTCCGCTTCTTGACGAATCAGCTCCATCACATGGTGTGTATATCCACTGGGACTGGGTGTGTTCAGTAGCTGATTTAAAAAGTTCATCATATAATTCTCATTTAATTGAATCGTCATTTGTTGCTCCTCCTCATTTGGACAACCGATCAGAGTTAGAGGACGGTTGCTCTATATCTTGGTCGGATGTAGACCCTGTGCTGGAAGAACCAGTCGTGTCATAGGCCACATCCGCGTTTGCTTCTACCGTGGATGTGTGCTCTTCTTGTAGTGTATGAAGCTGAGTAGTCAGACGTTTAATCTCCCTCTGAAGCCTATATTGGCGGAAAATACCGAAAGAACCGACAATAAGTCCACCTAGAAGAGTGCAACCGAGAATAAGCAGAATCAAAGGAATGCTGACCATACTGAATAGAAGGTTCACTTGAACCGAATTCACATTAATAACAGCAAATACAGCTGTTAACAAAGCAATAACAAGAGCTGCGATCAAAGACCATTGTGTTTTCAAAATGCCACCTCCTCCCGTTACATTATAAAATCCCTTGCCCGCCATGGACAAGGGATTTATCCGTGCATCATTTCAATGCTGGATTTTAAGTGCGCACGGTTTTACTTTCCTTCAGTTAGCTTTTCCATTTCTGTAATGACTTCTTCGAATACGCTCATCGCTTCGCGAATCGGCTGCGGAGAGGACATGTCAACGCCAGCTTTTTTCAAAATATTGATTGAATAATCACTGCCACCACTCTTCAAGAAGCCCAAGTAACGGTCAACGGCTGGCTGGCCTTCTTCCAGAATCTGTTTCGAGAAACTGGTTGCTGCCGAGAAGCCAGTAGCATATTTGTAGACATAAAAACTGTTATAAAAATGGGGGATTCGTGCCCATTCCATTTCAATGTCTTTATCTACCTTCATGCCTGGTCCGTGGTATTTCACATTCAGATCATAGTAAATCTCTGATAAAAGCTGCGGTGTGAGGGATTCCCCCTGTTCAGCGCGTTCATGTACAATTTTCTCAAATTCCGCAAACATGGTTTGACGGAATACCGTTGTGCGGAATTGATCTGCATAGTAGGTGAGAAGGTACATTTTCTCTTTTGGATCGGTTGATTTGTTCAGCAGGTAGTCCATTAGCAACGCTTCATTGGTTGTGGATGCCACTTCAGCCAGGAAAATGGTGTACTGTGCATCTCTATACTTTAATGCGTTGTCTGAATAGTACGAATGCAACGCATGCCCCATTTCATGAGCAAGCGTGAACATGCTGTTCAGGTTATTTTTATGGTTCAGCAGCACATAGGGGTGGGTACCATAAGCTCCCCAACTGTATGCACCCGTACGTTTGTTTTCATTCTCGTATACGTCGATCCAGCGCTCATCATAGCCTTTTTGCAACGAAGCCAGATAGTCCGCGCCCAGTGGCTTAAGGCCTTCCTTTGTTTGCTTTTTGGCGTCTTCATACGTAATGTCCATCTTGTATTCGTCCACAAGCGGAGCGAACAAATCATACATATGGAGCTCATCCACACCTAACAACTTCTTACGCAACTTCATGTAACGATGGAGCAGGGGCAAGCTTTCATGAATGGTGTCAATGAGATTGGTATACACTTCCTTCGGAATATTGTCACCGTATAGTGACATTTCCAGTACAGAAGGGTATTTGCGAACACGAGAATAAAAAATATTTTTGTTCACATTGGCACTTAGTGTAGAAGCAATTGTATTTTTATTTTTGGCATACGTGTCATACACCGCTTTAAAAGCACGTTCGCGTACTTCGCGGTGCGGACTTTCGAGAAATTGAATGTAGCTGCCATGAGTCAGCTCAACCTCTTTGCCGTTCTCATCTTTAATTTTTGGAAACTTCAGATCAGCATTGTTGAGCATGCCGAAAATCGTTTGCGGGGCTTGAGCCAGATTGCCAACCTGAGCGAGCAGCGCTTCTT
>RCUE01000390.1_pt1 | contig 11475 bp, 9 predicted proteins | sample 2166111 | NCBI WGS metagenome assembly RCUE01 (sample SAMN09930795, study PRJNA488358) | compost metagenome | feature: garden; material: soil; isolation source: compost soil in phenylacetonitrile-enriched culture | place: Germany: Experimental Botanical Garden Goettingen | collected 2016-01-27 | reverse complement strand
CACGAGTAGTTCAAATACCTCTCGTTCCCGGTTGGTCAATAGCGGCTTGGCTTTCTGTTCGTTACTCAAAAGTGCTACCCCTCCTTGGCCTGGGCTCTCAAGTGCAAGGCTAGGGATACAGTCACCATATTTTATGACCCGGGAAGATAGGTGGTTCAGGAAAACGGGAAATTTGGGCCTGCGACACATTATATTCGCTTACCTTTTCCACGGTTCGCTTACTTGTCAAAAATTTGCTCATCCTCATCCATTCCTAAGTATGCTTCACTAATCATTTATCTTTTCAGAGGAGACGTAAAGCTTTCCCTTTCGCTCATGTAGCAGAAAAATTGGAACAGCCGGGAACATCGTTTGCAGCTCGGCATGATACTCAGCATGCATAGTAAAAATCCATCTCGTTCGATTCAGTGCCAGCGCTGGTACGCCAATTTCATGTCGACTAAGTTGCCAGATGGGTAATGGCACATGCCGGAAAGCAAACACAACGTCCCCAAATCGAAAACATGCTTCAAGACAATCCTGTAACGTATAGTCATTTCGCCGATATTCCAACAAATGAACCGGCTCCAATCCGAATCGCTCGATAAGGTGCTCTCTATCATCGAGTTGTTCTCTCGTTTTTTTTCCTGCACTCTGTCGCGGGGACAGCACAGGATATTGCAGGCGAAGATATGGGAGTGGAATACCATGAAAAAACATGAAGTTATCGAATCATCTCCATCTGCTCAAATGCAATGATATTTTCACGTACATTCTTCGGAATTGACACACTTCGTCTTGTCTTCCTATCAACGAGTACAATAGTTCCCCGTCCGGTCGCTACCAGCCTATTCTTCTCAACGGCAAGGAGGCAATATTCCAGATCCAGAGAACTGTTTCCAAGCCGTGCAATCCGTACACCAAGCTTTAGCTTTTCCCTAAAGAATGCTTCACTATGATAATGACAGGTAATATCTGCAGCTACAACCATTACTTCCCCATCATGGCTCAGCGCACTTTCCCCCAACCCAAGCTGATCAAAATATTCAACTCTTCCCTGCTCAAAATAAATAAGGTGACTCGTATTATTTACGTGACCGGACATGTCAGTTTCACAATAACGGATCGTAATGTCAGTCGAAAAATGAAATGCGGCCAGCCACTCTTCAAGATTAGGCTGAATATAGTCGGCTCTTGCCATCGTATTCTCCACTCCCTGCTTTTATTGACTATTCTTATTCTCTTACTATTTTAACAAAATATTCTATCGACACAAAAGCTTCCCTCGTTTTATTCAAGGGAAGCTTTTATATGGTACTTGCTTATTCATTTGTCCCGGTTTAATACAGGAGGCTCACTATCGAATGCACACTCTTCAATTTCAAATCCAAGGTCTTCAATCATTTCATGGTCCCATTGTGTTCGCTGACCATCTGTTGTCAAATAATCTCCCACAAATATTGAATTGGCGGCATACAACCCTATCGGTTGCAGATGGCGTAAGTTTACTTCCCTGCCGCCGGAGATTCTAATTTCTTTTGTTGGATTAATGTAACGGAATAGTGCAAGTGCTTTAAGGCACTTTATTGCTCCTAGCTTTTTCATCGATTCCAATGGAGTGCCCGGAATCGCATTTAAAAAGTTAACTGGAATAGAATCGGCATCAATTTCATACAACGCATATGCCATATCAACAATCTCTTCATCACTTTCACCCATACCGAGAATAACGCCAGAACAAGGAGACATACCTGCTTCCTTAACAGCATTCAATGTGTTGATACGGTCATCATACGTGTGAGTAGATGTAATATTTTTATGGTTGCTTGCCGATGTGTTGATATTATGGTTGAACCGATCAACGCCCGCCTCTTTTAGTTTTGCTGCTTGATTTGGTGTAATCAGCCCCAAACAAGCGCAAATCTTCATATTATGCTGATCTTTTATCTCACGCACTGCCTCGACCACATTATCTACTTCCTTATCGGTTGGACGACGGCCGCTCATGACAATACAGTATGTACCTGCTTTTGATTCTTTCGCTTTAGCGGCGCCATCGACCAATACATCTTTAGAAAGTTGTGGATACTTCTCTATCGGTGCGTTAGAGACGATGGATTGAGAACAATAGCCACAGTCTTCCGGACAGAGCCCGCTTTTCGCATTAATAATCATATTGAGCTTTACTTTATTCCCATAGTAGTAGCTGCGAATACGGTATGCTCCCTGAAGCAATGTCAGTACTTCGGTATCCGGTGCCTGTAAAATGCTCAACGCTTCTTCCTTCGTAAGTTTCTTACCTGCGAGCACTTCCTCTGCAAGCGTTTCCCAATCAGTCTTCGGCTTTGTTTCTAATACTGGTGTCTGCATGGCCCCTCCTCATATTGTAAACGCATTTTATAGTAAGGTTAACATTAATTATAAAGAGACGCCACTTTATATGTCAACCAAATAAGAAAAATTAGATAACAAATAAAAGTTTTTTACTATCAAAAAACAGCACCCCGCCAAAGTGGCGGAGTGCTGCTGTATGTCTGTATTAGCTACGGAAGAAATTCTTAATTGAATATACCGTTGTAGCACGGTTCATCGAAGCGATGGACGTGGTAAGCGGAATACCTTTCGGGCAGGATTGCACGCAGTTTTGCGAGTTACCACAATCGGTAATGCCTCCTTCACCCATTAGACCCTCCAAACGCTCTTCAGCATTCATCTTACCAGTCGGATGTTCATTGAACAAACGTACCTGGGAGATCGCAAACGCACCAATGAACGGAGACTTGTCATTTACATTCGGACATGCTTCCAAGCATACGCCACAAGTCATGCAACGGGATAATTCATATGCCCATTGACGATCTACCTCTGGCATGCGCGGTCCAGGTCCGAGATCATGTGTACCATCAATCGGAATCCATGCTTTTACACGTTTCAACGCATCAAACATGCGGCTGCGATCAACAGCAAGGTCGCGGTTGATCGGGAATGTATTCATTGGCTCCAGACGAATCGGCTGTTCAAGCTTATCAACGAGCGCCGTGCAAGATTGACGCGGCTTGCCGTTAATAACCATGGAACAAGCACCACATACCTCTTCGAGGCAGTTCATTTCCCATACGATCGGAGCAACTTCCTTACCATCGACCGTTACCGGGTTACGCTGGATTTCCATCAGACAACTGATAATATTCATGTTCGGACGATACGGAATTTTAAATTCCTGTTTATATGGCGTTCCATCAGGGCCGTCCTGACGGGTGATAATCAAATGAATGGTTTTTTGTTGTTCAGCCATTTCTCTTCACCCCTTTTTTTCTGCTATTTCTTCTCGGCTACTTCGTGTTTTGTCGAGTAGTCACGCTTACGAGGTTTAATTAGCGACACATCGATATCTTCGTACGAAATCTTCGGTGCATTGGTTGTCGGGTCGAAATTAGCCATCGTAGTCTTCATAAAGTTTTCGTCATCACGTTCTGGGAAGTCCGGTTTGTAGTGCGCACCACGGCTTTCGTTACGCTCAAGCGCACCAATGGTGATAACGCGAGCAAGCGTAAGCATATTCCACAGCTGACGAGTGAAAGAAGCGCCTGCATTGCTCCATTTGGATGTATCGTTAATGTTGATGTTCTGATAACGTTCCATGAGCTCTTGGATTTTCTCATCCGTTTTCTTCAATTTATCGTTATAGCGAACAACCGTTACATTGTCAGTCATCCATTCCCCAAGCTCACGGTGAATCTTGTACGCATTTTCCGTACCGCTTGTCATGTTCGTAATACGATCGTATTTCTCTTGTTCTTTCTTCACTTGTGCATCGAAAACGGTAGACGAAACATCTTCAGAAGACTTGTTCAATCCCTGAATATACTCAATCGCTTTCGGTCCAGCTACCATACCGCCGAATACTGCCGACAACAAGGAGTTAGCACCCAAACGGTTCGCACCGTGCTGGGAGTAATCGCACTCACCCGCAGCGAACAGACCAGGAATCTTCGTCATTTGGTTATAGTCGACCCACAGACCACCCATGGAATAGTGAACAGCAGGGAAGATTTTCATTGGAACTTTACGCGGATCGTCACCGGCAAACTTCTCATAAATCTCAATAATACCGCCCAGCTTAATATCCAGCTCATGCGGATCTTTATGTGACAGGTCGAGATATACCATGTTCTCGCCATTAATACCTAGCTTCATGTTAACACAAACATCGAAAATTTCACGTGTTGCGATGTCACGTGGAACAAGGTTACCATAAGCTGGATATTTTTCTTCCAGGAAGTACCATGGCTTACCGTCTTTATACGTCCATACGCGTCCACCTTCACCACGAGCAGACTCAGACATCAGACGCAGCTTGTCATCCCCAGGAATCGCAGTCGGGTGAATCTGGATAAACTCTCCGTTCGCGTAGGTCGCTCCTTGTTGATATACTGCAGATGCAGCTGTCGCCGTATTAATAACGGAGTTCGTAGACTTACCAAAAATAATACCAGGGCCACCTGTCGCGAGAATAACCGCGTCTGCTTTGAAAGATTTCACTTCCATTGAGCGCAAGTTCTGTGCAGTAATACCACGGCATACGCCTTCATCATCAATAACTGCGGATAGGAATTCCCAGCCTTCGTATTTTGTAACAAGACCGTTTACTTCCCAACGGCGTACTTGCTCGTCCAAAGCGTACAGAAGCTGCTGCCCAGTCGTAGCCCCAGAGAAAGCTGTACGGTGATGCTGTGTACCCCCGAAACGACGGAAGTCAATCAATCCTTCTGGTGTACGGTTAAACATAACGCCCATGCGGTCAAACATATAAATAATGCCAGGTGCGGCATCACACATTGCTTTTACAGGTGGTTGGTTTGCGAGGAAGTCCCCACCGTATACCGTATCATCAAAGTGGATCCACGGAGAATCCCCTTCACCTTTTGTATTTACCGCCCCGTTAATACCGCCCTGCGCACAAACAGAGTGAGAGCGTTTTACAGGAACAAGAGAAAACAACTCGACCGGATGTCCGGCTTCAGCAGCTTTGATTGTAGACATTAAGCCTGCCAGACCGCCGCCAACTACGATAACTTTACCTTTACTCATGCTCTAACCCCCTATTTTTGAATTGCTTGTGCTACATCAACGGGATTCGCAAAGGAGAACAGAGCCAGTAATCCCATTGCCGACATTAACACGAAAATAACCATTGTCACATATGTGGAAATGCGCTGCGCACGAGGGCCTACTGTGATACCCCAGCTTACAGCAAAGCTCCACAGACCATTTGCAAAGTGGAATGTTGCGGATAGCAAGCCAACAATATAGAAGACCAACATAAATGGATTGGTTAGGATTTCATTCATCAATGTGAAAAAGCCTGTCGCTTCCACATTTCCAAGTACCATTTGCATTTTCGTCTCCCACACGTGCCACGTAATAAAAATGAGCGTAATAACGCCTGTTACACGCTGTAACATGAACATGACATTACGGAAGAATCCGTAGTTACCTACATTGTTCTTAGCTTGGAATGCAATATATAACCCATAGATACCATGGTACAAAATAGGCAAGAAAATAAAGACGATTTCGATCAGAGATACGAAAGGAATCCCTTCCATAATTTCAACACGCTCAAGGAAGGCTGCTTCGCCGCGTGTAGCATAAAAGTTCGTCAGCAAGTGAACGAACAAAAATCCCCCGATCGGTACAACCCCTAGCAGGGAATGTAGTTTACGGTTAAAAAAATGACGGTGATTCATCATTGCATAGACTCCCCCTTTCACAAGGATACGCTTCAGGTTTTCTAGTTTGACACATTTTTCACAAAAACATTCGACACATCCGAACTCTCTCCAACTTCTCTACCCGTTCTAGGTTTTCCCACCACTCTGTTTTTCTCTCTGGAATTCCCCCTTTGCCCACTCCATCTTACATGCTTGACATGAAGAAAAGCTTCCTGAGGAAGCCTTAAAAATAAATGAAGACTTTGTGACAAATTTATTTTACTCCGTGAAAGGGACAGCGTCAAGGAAAGCGGCCGACAAATTGTCGAAATACCCCGATAATCCGTTTGAATTAACGGGGAGCGGTAGAGTGACTACATAGGCTTGCATGCTTTTCAATAAATTGTTTTACTAGCGGTCCAATCTTTACAAATTCGACAAGAAATCCATCATGACCGTAAATGGATTCGACAAAATGATACTCCACTTCTTTTCCCATCGCTCTCAGCATCTCTACCACTTCCTCCTGATGGTCGGCAGGGTATAACAAATCATTCGAAATTGCCACAGAAAGTACCTTAGCCTGCACCTTATCAAGCGCTGCCTTAATTCCGCCACGCCCCCTGCCAATGTCATGCAGATCCATTGCTTTCAATAGGTAGAGATAGCTGTTGGCGTCAAAGCGGCTAACCAGTTTCTGTCCCTGATAACGCAAATAACTCTCGATATTGAATGTACAGTCGAATTGCGTTACGTTCTGTTCATCTTTCAGACGTCGGCCAAAACGGTATTCGAACAAATCTGACGTTCGATACGTAATCATTCCTAGCATCCGGGCGATCGATAATCCGTTCACCGGCCCTTTCCCCGGGTAATAGTGTCCTTTATTCCATTCTGGATCAGACAGGATCGCCTGTCGACCTACATCATTATAAGCGATGGCGACAGCGGATAGCCGAGCTGACGTAGCGATCGGTAGAACAAGATGCATCATCTCCGGGTACATTACCGCCCATTCATATACTTGCATGCCCCCCATGGAGCCACCGACAATGGCAAACAGCTTCTCGATCCCTAACCCCTTCACCAGTTTGTATTGCAGCTGAACCATATCGCGAATGGTAACGACGGGAAAATCCGAACCGTACGGCTTTCCTGTCTCTGGATGAACAGATGCGGGTCCTGTCGTGCCACAACAGCCTCCCAACACATTGGCAGTTATCACAAAGTATTTATTCGTATCGATATAACGTCCCGGGCCAATAAGTCCTTCCCACCAGCCTGGCGTATTCTCGTCTCCAACCGCGCATGCGTCGCCGGTAAGCGCGTGACACACCAGAATCGCGTTTGTTTTCTCCTCATTCAGCGTTCCACTCGTCTCAAATGCAATGTTAACTTGCTTTAACGTATCGCCGCACTCCAGCGTTATTTCGTCCACTATCATGTTCCGTACCATGCGCTTGCTCACTCCTTCCTCATCTTTATCCGCTCTGTTATCTCCGGCCTCCATCAAAAAACGCCTCTTCCTATAAGGAAGAGGCGTTCATATCGCACGTAACCTCCCCTTATCTCCCAGAACGCTCATCCGTCCTGCTGGAATTGGCACCTTATCCGTACATATGTACGGGGTTGCCGGGCTTCATCGGGCCAGTCCCTCCGCCTCTCTTGATAAGAGCTATAATCATTTAATTCCGTCTTTCTTTGAGTTAGTTCAATACTAAAGTTTTTACAGACTAATGTCAATATTGACAAAAACTATCGCTTCTTTGTAAACTTAAAAAACAAAATAAGTTAACACATTATAATAAGGAGAGAATTATGCGATCTGAAAACGTTAAAATGCTCATTTTGTCGGCATTATTTTGCGCCTTCATTGCAGTTTTTGCTCAAATTTCCATTTTATTCATTCCGCAAGTTCCATTCACCTTGCAGAACTTTGCCCTTGCACTTATCCCAATTATGCTGGGCCGACGCTATGGAACGATCGCTGTTCTTCTATACTTGCTGCTCGGCGCAATAGGCATTCCGGTATTTGCGCAATTCAAAGCTGGGCTAGGCATACTTGTCGGCAGTACAGGTGGCTACCTAATCGGCTATGCCGTGGCCGTATTCGTCATAGGAACCATGCTTAAAGGTAAGGATATCACATTCCTTCGTGCGTTTCTTGCTAATATTGTTGGATTAATCATTATTTACGCATTGGGAGTAACCCAGTTGAAATTTGTCACGCACCTGCCATGGAGTCAAGCATTCGGAATCGGTATGGGATTATTTATAATCCCCGATCTTATCAAGATTGCGGCTGCTTCCTACATAGGTGTTCTGGTTCGCCGCCGCCTCGCTTCCGCCGGCCTTTTGCCTGTTTCACTACGCAATGACAAAATCGCAGTATAAGAAAAACTCGCAGGCGCCTTCTCTCATTCTTTTTCGACACAGAAGCTAATGGTCCGCTGTGTGGCAGCGCCTCGTGATTTTTTCTTTGCTTTCTTAACCATTAAAGAAGAGCTCATCCGTTCCAAAACGGTGAGCTCTTTTTCTTTGAAGAAAATATAAAATTAGCAAACTCCGTGTACAACTGCAGCTTCTTTTGCATCCAATTCAAACGAAGCATGCAAGCTGCGCACAGCTTCTTCCATCTGTGCCATAGGAATTACACACGAGACTTTTATCTCAGAGGTAGAAACCATTTTCATTTCCACGCCTGTATCAGCCAGACAGTTGAACATTTGTGCAGCCACTCCCGGATTCGTAATCATACCCGCACCGACAATTGATACTTTAGCAAGGTGTTCTTCGGCTACCGCATACCCGAACTGGAGCGTCTCCCGATGTGCTAGCAACACATCGAGTGTTCTCTTGACCTCATCTCCGCTAACGGAGAACGAGACATTCATTGTGTTCGCTTCATAGGCGCTCTGCACAATAATATCTACATTAATATGTTCCTTAGCTAAAATTGCAAAAAGTTTAGCCATTGCATCTACTTTTGTCGGCAAATCCGCTACTGTAATTTTTGCTACGTTTTTATCATGGGCAATCCCGCTCACAACCAGTCCTTGTTCCATATCCGGCTCCTCCTTAATTATCGTTCCTTCTTCTTCATTAAAACTTGAACGTACAGTCAAATGTACCCGGTGCTGCTTCGCGCATTCTACCGCACGAGGGTGTAGTACGCCCGCACCCAAAGTCGCAAGCTCCAGCATCTCATCATGAGAGACGCTAGTTAGCTTCCGGGCGGAAGGAACGAGGCGCGGGTCCGCTGTATACACTCCGTCCACATCCGTATATATTTCGCACATGTCCGCCTGAAGTGCCGCCGCTAAGGCCACCGCTGTCGTATCCGATCCGCCTCGTCCAAGCGTCGTAATCTGACCGCTTGGGGAAACCCCCTGAAATCCGGCAACAATAACGACTTTGCCTTCCTGTAAAGCTTGCCGAATCGGTGATTCATCAATATGATCAATACGCGCCTTCATATGTACGTCTTCTGTTGTAATACCAGCCTGCCAACCAGTCATAGAAACAGCATCCTGTCCTATTGCCTGAAGCGCCATAGTCAATAGCGCGATGGATACCTGTTCCCCGGTTGTCAACAACATATCCATCTCACGTGGTCCCGGCATATCAGTAATCTGTTTGGCCATATCGACCAGAACATCAGTAGATTTTCCCATGGCAGAGACAACTGCCACAATGCTATGCCCAGCCTGCGTAGCTGATACAATACGCCGGGCTACCGCCTGAATTCGTTCAACGGTACCGACAGACGTTCCGCCGAATTTTTGTACGATAAGACTCATCTCTCGCTTCCTCCTTGACATTTGCGTTCTTCTGTTTGTGTTCAGGTATCCCGCACATATGAAGGATAGAGAGATGACGTAGACAAAACAAAAAAGACAACACAAAGGCCGTCTGCCTTAGCTGTTGTCTTGTATATAATCGAATCTTTACAGCTAACGCCCACTTCCTAATTCCCTGTGCGAGATAGTGCTCCACCGGCTATCTGGGATGATAATCCGGTGACAGTCCTGCACCTATTCAATGCAGACCCAACAGCAGACGTTGAGATTCGTTCTGCCATTTCGGCGAATTCCCCTTTCTCCCGCTTTCTCCGGATTCTCATTCCTCCGGCGGGGTACTTATGGTTTTCGCGCCTCTACCTCACCTTGTTAAGTGAGGCGTTGATAATGTGAATATTCAATTTGTACACATAGTATCATACACGAATCAAAAAGACAACCGTCTTTATTCTGATTGATTAGCCGTCTCTTCTTGTTCCTCGCGCAAATGTTCGAGAATTTGACGTGCCAATTTATCTCCGATTCCAAGGTTTCTATACTCATCCACAGATGCTTCCTTCATACGTTTGATAGAGCCAAAATGCTTCAAGAGAAGCTTTTTGCGCTTCTCACCTATGCCTGGAATATCGTCCAGCTTGGACTGGAACATCGTCTTGCCCCGGGTGCTACGATGAAATGTAATGGCAAATCGGTGCACTTCATCCTGAATGCGTTGCAAAAGATAGAACTCATTGCTGTCCCGCTTCAATTCAACTGGAATGGGCGGATCGCCGACCAATAGCTGAGCTGTGCGATGTCTTTCGTCCTTAGCCAGGCCGCAGACAGGAATAAATAAGCCTAGCTCATTTTCCAGTACATCGACTGCGGCCGCAATATGACCCTTACCACCATCAATAACAATTAAGTTCGGCAGTACCAATCCTTCTTTCAATACACGCGTATAACGGCGGCGCACCACCTCTTTCATCGTACCGTAATCATCTGGACCGACGATCGTTTTCACCTTGTACTTGCGGTATTCCTTCTTATCCGGCTTACCATCCGTAAATACAATCATGGCCGAAACCGGATCGACCCCCTGAATATTGGAATTGTCAAACGCTTCGATACGTTTCGGATAACCGATACCTAACACATCTCCAAGCTTCTGTACCGCCTGAACCGTCCTTGCTTCATCACGCGACATAAGTGCGAACTTTTCTTCCAGAGCAATGCGTGCATTCTCCCGGGCCATATCTGTCAATTGTTTTTTTGGTCCGCGCTGCGGAAAAAGCAGCTTCGTCCCTATCGCTTCTTCCAACCCTTCTGTTTCTTCACTTATAGGTAGAAGAATCTCTTTAGGACGAACATGCTCCTTTAAATAAAATTGAGCGACATAAGAAATGAAATCTTCATGTTCTTCGCTATAATACGGGAACGAGGCGACATTGCGTTCAATCATTTTACCCTGACGAATGTGGAAGACCTGTACACTCATCCAACCTTTGTCAGCATAATAGCCCCAGGCATCACGGTCAATGTTGTCACTGAATGTGACTTTCTGCTTTTCCATAATAGCTTCGATGTATTGGATTTGATCGCGTAGTTCTTTGGCTCGCTCGAATTCGAGATTTTCCGCTGCCTCTTCCATCTGACGCTTAAGCGTCTGCTTAATTTCTCCATAATTTCCATTTAGAAACTTGGTAATTTGCTCGATCATCTCTTCATATTGCTTCGTGTCGACCTCATATTCACAAGGAGCAAGACACTGTTCCATATGATAATAAAGACAGACATTTTTCGGCATATTTTTACATTTGCGAAGAGGGTAAAGTCTGTCCAACAGCTTTTTCGTCTCCTGGGCAGCCCCTGCGTTAGCATATGGACCGAAATACTTGGCACCGTCTTTTATGACTTTTCGAGTGATTTCGAGGCGCGGATGTTCTTCGTTTGTAATTTTAATATAAGGATATGTTTTATCATCTTTAAGCAGCACATTATAG
>RCUE01000385.1_pt1 | contig 11588 bp, 5 predicted proteins | sample 2166111 | NCBI WGS metagenome assembly RCUE01 (sample SAMN09930795, study PRJNA488358) | compost metagenome | feature: garden; material: soil; isolation source: compost soil in phenylacetonitrile-enriched culture | place: Germany: Experimental Botanical Garden Goettingen | collected 2016-01-27 | reverse complement strand
GTTGTATTCCGGTACTTATGGATTTCAGCAAGACTACATGAAAGGGCTAGCTGAAGTCGCCACGCGGTTAGTTAACTCAACTATTGTTGACTTTAGTGCACGGAAATCGATATCCGACACGGCAACTTTGCTGGTGGACAGCGGGCAGATAGCAATCAAACCCCAACCAGAAATTGTACTAGATGTGCTCGTCAGCAATCATGTACTGATGCGTACAGGGAATACTCCTGGTTATTCGTTTCAGCATCAGCAATTTCAGGAATGGTATGCCTCTCACTTGGTTGAACGCCGGTTGATTGCGGACATCAATGCCCGGGAAACACGAGAAGCACTTAAAGCAGAGGTATTTAACTATCCCAGATGGGAAGAAGCCATACTTTTTGCCATAGAGCGTATGGCATACAGTGATGCGAAACAGCAGGTTATTTGTAGCAAGGCGATAATTGCTGCATTTGAGGTCGACCCAATTCTCGCTGCAGAGATGATTTTTCGATCAACAGACGATGTATGGTCGCAAATATCGACTGTTATTCAGAATCTCGTGGCTCATTGGCATGTGCCAGGAACAGTGGATCGCGCTGTCCGTTTCATGATTACATCTGGCCGTCCTGAATTCCTTGATTATGTCTGGCCGTTGATCTCTGATGAAGATGAGCAGATCAGCCTTCATGCTTTACGCAATTGCAGAATATTCAGGACTTCGATTTTCGGGGAGGTGGCAGGAGAAATAATCAATACCCTGTCTCCCAGAATGCGTTCATTACTTTTATCCGAGATAGCATCTCGCAGTGGTATCGATGGCCTCGATCTTGCTGTCTCCATTGCGAAGAATGACCCTGATTCGCAGGTCCAAGTCTCTGTCATTGATGCTTTGGTATTTCGGCGAGCAGATCTCCATGTGGCTGAAATGTTGCGAGAGGTGAATAGCACAATCTTAGATCTGATTGTGAGCAAAGGCGTTGCCGATGAGATACAGGATGAAAACGTTAGAGAAATACTCGCGACAGCACATAAGCGGCAAGAAATGCAGGCCGTATCACCCTCTAATCGGCTTCGCGCGCTGATCGCTACAGAGAATACTGAGGACGATTACGCTGAATTAGTTGGCATCATCAGCACAATGGAGATTGAATCAAATGAAGAACAGCTGATCGATAAGCTACACCGCAGTTATCCTCAAACTGTTGCAGAGGGATTATTAGAGCGTGTAAGGGCTGGACGATCACTTTGTACTAGTGTGGGCGCTATTCTGGCATCAGCCAGATTTACTTTAGAAGATGAAATGCTGGTGAATCTGGTGCTGGTTAACCCTGAAGACTATGACGCTCGTGCTAACGCCGCGGCCTCAGTACTTGGGCCAGGGGCTGTTGGTCATCTTATTGATGTATTGGCCGATCTTGAGTTATGTAATCAGGCGGAAGGTAAATACGAAGAGGCCAAATGGAAACGCTATCAAGGGCTGAGAACTCGTATTGGCTCTGCCCAAGGTTCAAGCCTTGTTGACGCTATTCTCAAGCGAGCTGTACCGGCCGAAGACAGGCTAATTGAATTGTTTACTGACCTGCTTTTATCCCATCCCAACGGTGAGGAATCTTATAGCAGATCTTTCGATGCAGACACTATTCTGGTGATACAACGGTTATTTGAAGAGTGGGCTAATCGTATGCTTGCTTCGAAAAAAGCAAAGCGTAGGGTAAAAGCAAGAGTTGCAATGCTTGCGAGTCTTGCCCCATCAGTGAAACAGTTACCTCTTTTGAAACAACTGCTGGACGATAACCTCCAGCGTTACAGAGAGTTTCGAAAAGAAGCGGAGACAGCCGGGTGGAGACCATGCGAAGCGGTTAATGAGGCTAGAACCCCGATGCTCAACGAATATCAGAGCGCCTTTCAGGCAATTCAATCTCCAGAAACAACTGCAATTATGCAGACGTATCTGTGTGACAAATATTTTGGTGCGCTAGCGGCACGAGTCCTTGCCGAACAATGGCGAACGTTAAACGCTCCATCAAGTGGAAAACGATTTTTAAGTGGTGTTGATTTCTCAAATGTGAAGGCGAAACATATGGCTCTAACCCACTCCCCTGATGAAACATCTCTTGAAGCAGAAGCTATATTTAACGCAATTGACCAACTGATTACGCAAGACGCGACGAGCGAACAAAAACAGCTTGCTGTCGAACTGGGTATTATTGCATCGCAGTTGCCCCATGGGCGGCGTGATGATGTTATCAAAACTCTCATTGCAGTTGCACCGAGGCAAATACGAGCAGATTTGCTTACCAGCATCGTGCTATCGGGAGATGGTATAGATACAAAGGTCGTTGTTGAAAGTACCGTTGAGCTTATAGAGGCAGCAATCGCTGAACCGTGGATATTAAGCGAGGGGCAAGGGTATCAATTAAAAGCGTGGTTACGGCTTTTACCGTTTATGAAGGAGCCTGAAGAAGCCTTGAGCGTCATTCGTAGTCTGCCTGCCTCATATCGGGATCCCTATTTTTTGGAAGAGATGGTCAGAGGATTTTGCCATTCACCTTCTCCATATGCAGAAGATGCCCTTTTCAAGTTAGCCGAAGAAAACACAAGCCTCTATGCGAACTACCACTGGAGAACCACCGCTTTACGTCTTGAAACACTATCTTCGGTGCGCCGTATCATCGACTTAACTGCTCAGGGTGTATTTGAAAGCCGATCCAGTGATAACTGGCATTTTGAGAAAATACTTGGGAACCTGCTTGAGATTCATTCTGGTTTGCGTGCGTACATATACGGTTTGTTGATAGATGGACCAATCTCACCGGGCCTTGAGGCGCTCACCCGTATTATTGCGCAGAGCCCAGACGAAGAGGGAGTACTATTACTGCTCAATTTTGAGAGGAGCTTGAATCGTAGATTTATGGATTGGCGAACAATAAATAAAATGATCACCCAAGATATTCCGTCAGAAACGTGGCAAGGTACGTTTGAAATTGTACCCGTTCCGGCAGGCAGTTTACGGATGAAATTGTTTGAATTGATGACGGACGGAGGCCCCGATGACGTAGCTGCCTACTGGATGCGTAAGATAGACTGCAGCAGGGATGAATACGGAACTCCAGAAGATGAGCCGCGCCATCCGGACATCGCATCCGGTAGGCCGTGGCCTGTCTCCCTAGCGCTGTTAGAGGTGTAGTGGCACACTGTTTGGCCACCTGAATAGAAGTGATATGCTCACCTCAGTACATTACAGGTACCCATTGGAAAGCAGAAATTTCAGCGCAGAGTTCAAACGCGAATTCGCTCAACTGGTTCTTGACCCAAACTCTACCGTTGCAGATGCAGCAGAGCTATGGGGGGCCTTTTCATAATGGCGCGATGGGTAAAACAGTTTCGGAAGGATCTACAGGGCAAAACGCAAAAAAACCTCCTATGACCTCGGAATAAACTGGAATACGCCAGCTGAAGAAAAAGTTACAAGTTTTTGAAATAATAAATGAAAAAAGCTATCGAGCTCTTGATGTCAGACTCCTGAAAAGTTCTCATTAATCTGGACACTTATGACGCGTTACCCGGCTCAAGCTGGCGAAGCGAATCCAGCAATTTCTGACGCGATATTTTCTGTTCCAGACAACCGAACCATCAATCATCTAGACACATACCTGAAAAAATAGCTTTGGCAATATCGATACCTACAACTCTGATCTTGTTCATGTGATGTCACTCCGGAGTTAACGCAGTCAGTGAAAGTATGGCACTGGCTATGTTGGGAAGGGCATCTATCACATCACTACAAAACTCAAACCCATTTCACCACTGCGAAGCAAGGGGCGCTATACCCCGTCTATGCAGGATAAGTTTTTTCTCTCGTGTGGTTTCCGTTCCCGCGTCAGCTTCCGGCTAATCGTTTCCCAACACAACCCATCCCGCAAGGATAAATAGCACGCATTCTGCGTCCTTGCAGGCTGGAACGACGCCGGGAAAGCGAACCGTCAGGCGATACGAAGACGAAAATCACACCACAGACGGAGAAAAAATCATGACTATTTACCTGCATACCCAGGTTAGCGCCCCTAACACCGCAGCGGCGACCAGCGTATCCCCGCTGGACCCGTCAGGCTCCTCAAAAACGAAATTTTCCAAAACCAAAACTGATATTTATCAGACCGTCACTGACAGCATTATTTCTGCGCTAGAAGCAGGCGTTAAACCGTGGTCCTGCCCGTGGCAGCGTGTAACGGGCATGTCAGGATTACCCTCAAATTACGCTACTGGTGCTGCTTACAGTGGGATGAATATCATGTTGTTGTGGAGCAGTGCGTCCGAGCAGGGATTCAGTGATTCACGTTGGATGACCTACAAACAGGCGCAAGCGGAAGGCGGGCAGGTGCGTAAAGGGGATCACGGCACTACCGCCTTTTTCTATACCACGCTGGAAAAGGAAAATGACGACGGAGAAACTGACTATATCCCGATGCTGAAGACGTTCACCGTGTTTAATGTTGAGCAAATTGATGGTTTGCCTCTGAGTAACGAAGTAGTTTTCCCGGCAGAGACCTTTGAGCCCTTACCGCGTGCGGAAGCGCTTTTCCGTACCAGTGGTGCAACAATCATCGAGAAGGGACAGAATGCCTTTTTTGCACCATCAACTGACGAAATCCGCTTACCGGAACGGTATCTTTTTGCAGACGCGGCCAATTTCTACGCTACGGGCCTGCATGAGCTGGTTCACTGGAGCGGGGCGAAAAGTCGGCTGAACCGAGAAATGAAAGGGAAGTTTGGCAGTGAAGATTATGCTTTTGAGGAGTTGATCGCCGAACTGGGAAGCACGTTCCTGATGGCAGACTTGGGGATTGTCGGAGAGGTTCAGCATGAAAGCTATATCGCTTCCTGGCTGAAAGCACTGAAGAACGACAAACGCTATATTTTCAAGGCCGCCAGCGCGGCATCCAAAGCGCATCGTTATTTGATGGATAAAGCCTGAGGGAAGGGGGAAAGAAGCAACAAAAGAATGTGGCTTTAATCTTGTAGGTAAGTGGGAAGAGTAAAGCTTGTTTCAGGGGGTATAATTCCCCCTGAGAATTTTCCTGGTACTTGATGCCAGGAAAATTCTCAGGCTGCAGGGCGGGCGGCAAAGAGCCCGCTCAGCCCTTTATATGTATTGCCTCAGACTTGATCTGGTGACGTGCTCCCCCCTAATTAATGCAGTGCGGACTTGGTAACATCCGCTAATGGCACGGAGCGGCTAGGTTTAAGAACAAGGAAGGTCTACAATGAGCGAAGAGCGGACGTAAGACAGCATTGATGATGGACAAGGAATAATATCATCAGAAGTAGTGGTTAGATTCCGCAGGATACTTACCCCAATAGGCTGTGATATTCGATAAAACCTAAGTAATGCATATGGCATTTATAGAAAAATGTGAGTTTTCAGAAGAGCAATAGATAATCATATATCGATTGCTCTCCTTTTGTCACCTAGAGAACTATATTAGTGATCTTTAATGATTTTACATCTTCAGATAAAGTGACATTATTAATCTAAAGTAATGTGTAATTATGATATGTTGAAAAGCAAAATGGTTGGATTTTTAAAGCATCAAGAACTTGGTTGTTTGGTAAAAGTTGCTTGTGGTCAGTTATTTCATTCAAAGCACTAACCATTTCATCAGTAGCCATTTCATATGTTCTGGCTAAAGACATGCTATATGCCATACTGGCACCATGCTCACTAATTAAATGAGAGAAATTATACATTAAAAGAGCATTATATCTGTCTACTATCGTCCATGAAGCCGCTATTACCATGCTTTGCCTATTTAAAAGAAAGGCTTGAGGATATCCAAGAAGTTCGTGTGTTCTGAATAGCTTGTAATAATTACGGTTAGTCAATGCTCCGCTATAACAAGCATTTAACAACACTAACTTATGTTTCATTTTATATGAATTAGACTGTAAAAGCTCATAACTAAGTGTTTTCATGGTTGCATGTGGACCAGATAAATTAGCAAAAACTGGATCGGTGAAGACTCCAACAGACATGCCATGCTGAGAAATGATAATGGCGTCGATATCTGATGACTTATCAAAAAACTCATTCTGAGTTGGTGAAAGCAAAATCTCACCGGTAATGCCAGTAACTTTCATGAAATTTAGGATTTCAGCTCTGTCATATTTAAGGTTAGTGATAGACTCCACTACACCTAGACAGGACTCTATTTTATTGATATCACTACTAGGATGCAAACATAGGCAGGAGCTAATTGAAAATTTCCCTTTCATCATTTTATCTCTTATTTTTTCATTAGATACTAGCAAAAGATTAATGGGGAGAGAATCCATTTTTGAAGGGAAGAAAATAATGCCTTTATTGTTACCTTCCAGAATGAAAATCGTGTTAACCAAACACTTATTCATGGCCGACTGATAATTGATCAGGCTCTGATTAAACTCTTTTTTATTTTCACCACCAAATCTAAACCTGTTAAGCTCAAAGAAAAAGTTTCTTACTTCTATCTCTGGTAGATCCTCAATAATGTATTTATCATCGTAAAGAGTTATTATTTTAGAGTCTGACGCTGAGAAATCAAACATAAGAACATTGCGTTGGTTAAGTCTCTCATTCAATATATTTGTTACGAAGCCCTCAGATGAATATAAGTAAAGCGATGGTATATCATAATTTTCATTAAGAATTTCTATTAAAGTTATGAATTTATCCCAAGGATCATAATTTATCTCATACAGCGGATTATCATATTTTTCACTAAAACCATAAAGATGTGGTGCTCCATAGACTGATAAATTATCAATTAAGATTGATAATTGTTCTTTCTCACTAATTGTGATCTTTGTTGAGATCTCCTCTTTCCATTTGAGGATACTCAACCAATCAGCAGCCTGATTAATGCGTGAAAATGAAAGTAGTTGAATGATATCCTTCACAAAACCATTTCGCGGAAGGCAAGTCACCAAGTTTTCAAAACGGGCAATATATCTGCTTCTAACCCCACGTCTGTAGTGAAGTTTGAAAGTATGGGATAATGTCAATTCCATTTTCACTACGAATGAATGCAAACATTTTCTCAGTCCATCTGAATCACCTAAAAATACATTGTTTTTAGCATTAATTAATTCTATCTCTAATAAGAAATCACTATCAAATTCATCATCACCTAATTTTTCAATAATTTCACGAGCATTATCCATGTTTTTTGTTGTGTTTTCAATATCACCTTTTTCTCTGTAACAAGCAGAGAGGTTACCAAAAGTCATTGCTTTTACAATTAAGGTACATTCCGTACTCATTATTGCTTCAATATATATATCTATAGCTTCATCATGCTTTTCAAGTCTCATAAGAAAGGTTGCATGATTAAGTATAGAATGAAGAGATGGTTCGACATCAAGTTCAATACAAACTCTAGACAAATCATCCCATGCTCCCAATGCGTCTTCATGGTGCTCACTTAATATATATGTGCTATGTTTGACCGCCAGCACCTCAATCATGCACTGTTTATTTGAGCATTCCTCCAGATATTCCAAAGCATCATTCAGAGTATCGATCGCGGCATCATGTGCCTCTTGGTCTGAGAAAAAGTATGCGACTGCCATATAACATTTAGCTACTTCTTTTTCACTACAATATTTTTTATTATATTCAATAATAACTCTCATTAATGCAGGGTACTTGTCAGCAGCTATATCACCAAGTGCGCCCTTCTTAATATTACTAATCGCACTAACACAGGGCTGCATATAACCGACAGCTTCACAATGACTAATCAATTTTTTAAGATTAATAATTACGCGTTCTACTTTCCCCAGAATACATTCACAGGCAATCAAGGTATGCAACGCCCAACCATATGAGAATCCTAAAGTAACTGGGTTAATTACCTCCACTGCTATTATGGCGCATGCTTCAATCTCAGAAATTTTGTCTAATGAGGGTACCTCTTCAATTAAACCTATGAGATAGTCATCAATTTCTTCAAGACGATAATCGGCATCTTCATCTTTTATAGCCATTGTTAACGTTTCAGTAAATTCCTCTGGCTTTAAACTTATCTCTTCCATTTGAAATCTTCACTCTGATTTATTGATTCAACATTAAATTTTAGTTATAAGATACAACAAAATTTTCCGGTTCTATACAGCGATTTATCCATGTTGTGGGGCAAATTGACCTTATCTCCGTTGATTAGCACACGCCGATGTTAATAATGTCGTCCGCTCCTGGCACAGAGCTGCCTGTCAAATTAGGCTTGGCCCTGTGTCGTAGTTGTGTCAGGTCAAGTCTGAGTTAATACAAATTATCAGTATCTTTCTGAAGCGTCTGCAGCCGCTGTTCCAGGCTATCCAGTCTTTCTTCGAGTTCATGGCTCTGCTGCTCAATATCTTCCAGTGTTTCTGACAAAACATCACGTAGCAGCACAAAATTTGCGTGCAGGGCGTACACAAAATCGTGGCCGCGAACCAGTAATGCTTCGCGCGGTATGTCCTGCAATGCGGAATGCGTCATCCATGTCACTAGCGCTTTTGCGCTCATCTCGGTTAGTACGTCCGAAAGTCGGTCAGTTTTTCTGTTCATTCTGGACTCCTGTCTGTTCTGATGTTGGGGAGTATTATTACTTCCGGTCGTTGCGCTGCTGGTGGGCTGATTGGGGCAGTTGGTGATACAGAACAACTATATGCAGTTGCCTAAATCCAGCCGTTGCAACTCGTCGAGCGTGTAGATGCGGAAGACATTTCGGTGGCGGGTTTCAAGCGGGATGTGCTGATGGTTAACGATGACGTGCCGGATACTGTCAAACAGCCGTTCAAGACCGCGCTTTTTCTGCGGGTCGGGCACGATATAAAAAACGTAAATCCAGTCTTTACGGGTCCGGGCCAGTAAATGGCTGGCGATGATCGACTGATAACGGGCTCTGGTTTTCAGGCGGCGCTCGGTCTCAATGGCGATCACGGTGCCGCCGGGCAGGGTGATCAACCCGTCCGGGCGATGACCGACCTGATACCGGCTGAGGAAGGTTGTGCGATCGCCATTGATCCACCCTGACGCGCCTTTTTTCTCAAGGGTGATGCGGGCTGCCTGATTATCAAGGTGATGCTCCAGCGTCCAGCCGGTAATTTTTGAAGGCTCAAACCGCGCCGGGAAAAGCACATCGTCGGGAGTTAACACAACGGCCAGTCCGTCACTGGTTATGCCCCACAATGAAATTTTCATGGTGCGCGATACCAGGACGTGCTTTTGTATTAAGCCCATGTCCTCGACTTTTGAAAGCAGGGAATACAGCGATTTATGATCCCTGAAGCCAAACAGCAGCATCAATGTTTTAAAGTCACTGTATGTTTCTTCTTTCAGGAAATTCAGTAGTCGTTGTATTTTTTCGTGGTGCCGCGTCTGGCGTTCGCTGTATGCGGTGATAAGCATCATTCCCCCCTTTAAAAATCCAGCAATGACGGGTTTTCCTCTTTATTGGTATTCGGTGTTGTCGTGTCTTCTTCGCTCGGCCCATCAAAAAAAAGATCGGGCCGCGTTGTGGTTATATCAGGTGTTGATGCGGGTTCGGATGATGTTTCCTCCTCACTAAAATCCAGAGTGATATTTAGTGTTGCGGCGGTGGCAGCGATCGCGGGCGACACGGCGCAGATCTCCAGTTCGCGTTTTATCACCCTGATGGGTGAAATCAGCGAAGCAGACGGGAGTGCTTTGGTCGTGAAGATGAAGCTGACAAAATCGGGTAAGTTCAGGATCATATTGCTGTCGATAAAGAAACGCTCGGCCTGTCTGATAGTGCGCTCACTGTCGATAGTCTCTGTCAGCACGGCGTCGGTTTTCGCTTTGCGCACCTCATCATCGACTAATATGGTGCCAGACATTCTTGCCACCCATTCGGCGGTGTCTGGATCCATAACGCGGTAAACCAGTTTGAATTTGGCATTTTCAACGACCGCGCCGACAACGGCGTCGCCTTTCAAATCTGCCGGGCAGTCCTTTAAATCGGCGATAGATTGGTGAGCCATAATAATATGCACACCTTTATCTCGTGCAGCCCCTAGTCCTTCCAGCGCAGGCTTGGAGAGATGATATTTAAGTTCATCAAGAAATATGGCAATAGGGCGTGGCGCTCCTTTTATACGGTCGCGCCTTTCCGCGAGCTGGTACAAGCGAACCAGCAGCATTCTCTGAGCAGTAATAATTTTGCTGTTGCGCATTGAGCCTATGACGTAACAGCAGCCGCCTTCCTTAAATATTGTATTGAGTGAAAACCCTGTCGGCGCATTGATGGCATTGAGTAGTGCTAACTCTTCAATTTTCCCGAAAAAGGCTTTTATCTTATCTGCAATACCCTGTACGTAATCGCCGTTATAAACATCTCTAATGGTTGCGTTGGTATTACAGGCGACAAATTGTGCGGCTATTCGGGCGGCTTTCCGGTCGTCAATGCGATAGAAGTCAGACTCCTGACCTTTTTCCGCCAAGCTGAAACCCGCAACAAAAAGCTCTTCCAGCTCATCGGCGGAGATCTCTTCAATCAGGTTTAACTGGTATTCCTGTTTCCTTAGGTCAATTAAGGCAAAAGGTTTGCCTGCATCCTCGCAGGCTTTGCGGTAAAGATGCGGTGCCCATTCATCATCCTTGGGATCCATAATAAATACGCCTTCACTGGCCAGAATACTTTGATAAAGCAATATACCGGTGACAACGCCTTTACCGGCTCCGGTGGTGCCGATAATATCGGCATGTTGTCTTTGCCAGTCTTTTAACGGTAGGTACATCGGTTGTTTATCGCAGTCTATGCCGATAAAAATACCCTTGTGCAGGTCGATATAGTCCAAGGGATCATAATGCAGTGTTTCCGGTAGCAGTGATTTTACCGTACGGACATCGGTACGAAGCTCCCGTTCTAACGTGGTTTTTTTGACCAGGTTTTTCTTTATCTTGTCCAGCTTGGGTGTTAATACCCTACGCAGGAAAATATGCAGGATAGATCCTGACAGTGTGAAGATAACTAATATCAGCCAACTATAAACCGGCGTGCCGCTGGCTATCCTCCCTCTATATAGCCACTGAAGGATCCAGATAATCACCGGTGCCATCGTACCAAACAAAAAGCACAGCATGGATAAAGCAATAATCAGCTTTTGCCACAACGGGGCTTTTTGCCTTTCATCGCTTTTCATCGACGCGAAAAACGGCATCGTCAGCCCCGATAACAGCGCCAGCATCAGCTGATGCTGTTGCATAAAAGCAATGAAGCTCAGCGCGCCATTCACTATCGGCGACAGTGAAACGGCCAGCTTATTCAAAATCACGATGCCTCCTTTGTCAGCAGTTCGCCCCATGACATCGCCCCATCAATTCGCCCCACGGTGTCGGGCGAAAAGGCGGGGCGAGCGTATGGGTAAAGAAGGTGGCCGCGTTGCGGCCATGTGCAGGAAAGCATGCTTTCCTGCACCAAACGGCGTGCGCCAGTACATGCGGGCTGGACGCCCTTATTGCCTGTCACATGGGGGTAATGACGCGGCTGGACGCTGCGCCAAAACCCCCAAACGTCAACGGCGGCACACCGTCGCCCGCTACGCGCGACCACCCCCTTTAAGAC
>RCUE01000384.1_pt1 | contig 11628 bp, 8 predicted proteins | sample 2166111 | NCBI WGS metagenome assembly RCUE01 (sample SAMN09930795, study PRJNA488358) | compost metagenome | feature: garden; material: soil; isolation source: compost soil in phenylacetonitrile-enriched culture | place: Germany: Experimental Botanical Garden Goettingen | collected 2016-01-27 | reverse complement strand
ATTTGCGGCGGATGACTCGAATATATCCCCTTATTTAATTACTAGCCCCAAAAGGCCCACAAAGGATGAAGCCTGATGCGGTGAGATGATGCAGCCATTCAAGTCTTCTATCTCTACTTGTAATCCATCAAATTCGCAATCACTGAGATCAATTCCCTTGAGCTTGGACCCCGACAGGGTGGCTTGATCCAGATTGCAACGGGCAAAAGAGGTTTTTTGTAGTGTTAAATGATACAGATCTGCACTTATCAAAGAACAATCCTCAAAACCAACTTGCTTGAAATTAGCAAAACGGAACATCGAATAATCCCCTAAACAATCCGAAAAACGAACGTTTTGGAACCTGCTTCTCGAAAAATCCGTTCCGAGCAATTTGCAGTTTCTGAACTCTACCCGATGGATAAAGGAACCTGAAAAATTAACATTCGATAGATCGCATTTATCAAAAATAACGTCTGTCCATTCACTTTCCGGCAATGACGATTCCATGATCGTTACATTTTTAAAAGTCATCTTCTCTAATGAAACCTTAACCGCTTCCATATTGTCCAAAATGATATCCTCTACAGACCCTATACTGAGTTCGTCTTTGGATCGTATGGAGCGCATTTCTTCATTTAATACGGGTAAATCCGCAGGAATCTTTGGCAACTCCATTTTATTTTTCATTATATCTCTACCTCCACGATTGAGAGCCCTCTAGGATATCTATATGAATCTATTTTCTATCAATTCTCATACATAGGGTAGCAAAAGTATTTCTCACACATATATTAACGTAGTGAGCACGCTCACGAACCTTTGTTAGGAGGTTGATAACATGGCAGTACAGCTATCTAATCAAGTGTTCTCCATCTCTGTCGGAGATTACGGGGATCTCTCTTCCTTGCGACTGGTAGGGGACACTTTTAATACCAACTATGTTATGAACAGCTCCAACGCACCTAAACAGAATACGTCGGATCATCAATGGCTGGGTGAACTCATGTTCACCTATCGTCTCGGCAACGGAGCGTGGACTCGGGCATGGACAAGCAATTCTGCTGATGCGCGCCAGATCACCTCTTCTGGAAACAGTGTCCAGGTAGCCTATCAGAATTCATCAAACCATCAGGGAATACGTAATTTCATTTTACATGAAACTTATTCGTTGGTTAACGATTATTTGCACTGGCAAATGAAAGTAACGAACAGCTCTAATCAAACGCTGGAGATCGGAGATTGGGGACTGCCACTTCCGTTTAACGAGTACTGGTCGGGTGGCAATAATGAACAAATTTATGAAACCAGAGTACTCTCACACTCCTTTGTAGGCCATAACAGTTCCTTTATTACCGCTGGACGACCTAGCGGCATCGGACCGTATGTACTACTAATCCCTGATGCCTCAACGGGGGCTGGTCTCGAATATCAGGACCATTGGAGAACTGAGGAGCATCCCGGCAGCACATGGGCTATGGAGCAAGGGGGCTGGTCCGAAGGACTGAATGTGTTCTATATCCACTCCAATGTCATCAAGAGCACCAACCGTGGCTATCTTGGAAGCACCAGTCTGTCGCTGGCTCCTGGTGAAAGCAAAACGTATGCTTTTAAATTTTACAAGGTAGCGGACGAGCAGGCCGTAAAGGACAGGCTGTACAGTGAGGGACATGTGGATGTGACCGTGGTTCCGGGTATGATCTTCCCAACCAATCTCAAGGCTAAATTCGATCTGCATACCAGCAAATCCATTACCTCTGTCACCGCGCAATATCCGTCGGAAACGACCATCAGCTATCTGGAAACAGCCCCTACAAACCATAAAATATATGAACTTACACTGGGACGACTGGGACATAACAATATTACGGTTAACTATGGTAACGGCGAAAAAACCGTTCTCCAGTTCTATGCCATCGAGCCAATCGAAGCTGCACTTCAGCGTCACTCTACCTTCATGGTCAACAGCACCCAATGGAACGTTCCGGGCGACCTGAGGGATAAGGTCTTTGATGACTGGATGATGCAGTACAAGGCCAAACGCAACAGCTTTGCTGGTTACTGGGGCTGGGGTGACGATTGGGGGCTAACTCACGGTCAGTTTCTGGCGGAGAAAAACGTTCAGAAGCCCGTGGCATCTGAGATCAAGGCAGTCGATGATTATTTGGAAGTGGCCATCTGGACGAATTTGATGGAAGGCCATCATAGCGATTATCTGGTTCCTGATTTCCTGATGCCGCAGCCTAATACGACACCAACGTACCGGGGCTATGCCTATCCGCACATTTATAATACGTTTTTTAGCATGTATAAACTTGCCAAGCTGTATCCCAACCTGATCAGCTATCGCAATAGCAAAAACACATATTTGCTACGTGCTTATCATATTTTTAAAGCGTTGTATGAAGGCCCTGTTGCCTATAACTGGAACACGGGACTCATGGGTGAGCTAACTACACCTGATATTATTAAAGCGCTTCAGGAAGAAGGCTTGACCACCGAGGCTAACGACCTGATTGCCAAAATGGCTACCAAGTACAACAATTTCAAAAACACCACCTATCCTTATGGCTCTGAGTATAACTATGACAATACAGGCGAAGAAGCCGTATATACACTCGCCAAAATGAACAACAACACGACGATGATGAGCAAAATCAACGCCAAAACGCGTGCTGCACGCGGTCATATGCCTGTCTGGTACTATTACGCCGATCCGGTCACCATTACCGGAGAGAATTGGTGGAACTTCCAGTACACGACCTCACTGGCCGGCTATGCGATGGATGACTGGACACGTCGTTATTCGTCCAAGCCTGAAGTGGATCAGCGTCTATCCTATGCCGCCAAGCTGGCGAACATCGGGGCGATTAACTCGGGACAGATCAGCTCTGATCCTGCCAATATCGGGGCGGTATCGTGGACATATCAGGCAGGCAAGGGCAATTACGGCGCCCTGGGTCTGGACGGCGGCCCTCTCTTTAACGGATGGCGTGGCATGTCCGGGGAAGCCGATCTAGGGCTGTTTGGAGCCATTAAAATTCTAAGCTCGGATGTTGCTGTCGATCCCATATTCGGTTTGTTCGGTTATGGCTGTGACGTTACAGAAAGCAATAACAGCTATACGGTTACTCCAAAAGACGGCGTATTCCAACGTCTGCATCTGATCACCCAGAAGCTGAGTCTGGAGTTGAACCGGGATCAATATAGCTTGGCCATCGTGTCCAAGTCCAAGAACAACATGCGCCTGACACTGAAAAATATGACCCCAGGCACGACTCATACTACCGTTATGAGCTTGACCGGACTCGCGGCAGGTACGTATGACGTGCTCGTAGACGGTACCAAAACCGGATCAGTCACGGCTGCTAACAGCTCTGCGATCACGGTCAGACTGAATATCGGTACGGCAGCCAACTATGATATCCGTATTCAGTCGAGTACAGGTAATCCGTCTCCCGCTGGAGACATTATAGCCCATTATGAATTTGACGAAACGGCCGGATCTACCGCAGTCGATTCTTCCGGTTATGGACAACAGGCCAGTGTAAATGGAGGCTCGTGGGGCGCGGGACGGAATGGCAATGCTCTGCGCCTTAACGGTACAGACGCCTATGCCAGCCTGCCCGGTGGTATCGTTAGTAGCCTCAATGACTTTACGATTGCCGCGTGGGTACGGGTGAACACGCATAACGGCTGGGCACGCCTGTTTGATTTTGGAGCAGGCACGGATCGGTATATGTTTTTGACACCTAAGGCCGAGGGAACTGGTATGCGCTTCGCTATCACTATCGCGGGGAACGGAAAGGAACAACAGTTGAATGCGCCGGAGCTAGCAACAGGGGTTTGGAAGCATGTCGCCGTGACTTTGTCAGGCAATACTGGAATGATGTATGTGGACGGTGTAGAGGCGACGCGTAACACGAACATGACGCTGAATCCTTCCAGTCTTGGACTGACAAACCGGAACTATATTGGGAAATCCCAGTTTGATGATCCCTATCTGAACGGCGCAGTAGATGAACTGATCATTTACAACAGAGCCCTGACCGCTCAGGAAATCCGGGGCTTGGCCTCGGCAAGTAGCATCATTACAGCCCCTGATGTGGGAGTCCAAGCATATGCTGAGGGGGCAGATTAGAATGCATTATGCATTCATTTCATGCCATTAACGTTTTAGATTGTGAATGATTTGTACCGTGAATCATTTGTGTCGTGAATCATTTGCGTCGTAAATGATTGGGATCGTGAATTATTTCTGCTGGTGCTTCTCATTGCCTCCGCCCCGGATTTCTTATATTAATTCTGTAATCAGGGGAGAAATCCGGGGAGATGATGCTTCCGAAGCGAGCCTTCCTATGGAAACCTCTTAAAGCGACCACTTTACCGAAACAATCAGCGGCAGCTTTTCCATCAGCAGAGGAATTAGCTCCGTCTAATGCGTGTCGTTCTTGGTCTTAAGCGAGCGAGTTCCTCACTGGTGAGTTGTCTAGTATAGGAGCGAGGGGAAGATCCTGTATCTACCCTCAGCACCCTGCCTGCCCCGTTGGGGCGGGCTACCCGTGTGTTGAATACCTGCATGGCCCACTGCACTGGAAAGGCTATGGATAAGCGACCATCTGCCGTGCCTGCATAATTAACCGCAGCTGCATAATTATCAGACTGTCTGAGCCATACAGAGCCAGAATCCCCGGGTAGTGATACAGGAGTCGTACCTCTAATAACCGTCTGATCTTCGAAGGTCAGTAAGCCCAACTCTCCACCATAATTGATTTGCAGGTCCGTATAGACGGACTCTACCGTGCCATTGACCCGTCCGGTCGTACGCCCAACCTTCTTCAACCTATCCCCTATGCGATAAGCGGTCACATGACCCGGAATCGCTCCTACTGTGGCATAACGCGGATTGAGCAGGTTGTTACGGGTCGGAAGCGAAAGCGCCCCATCAATCAGGTTCGTTCCGGTAGGATTCAAGCGCACGTAACGATATAGCCGTCCTATACGATCCTGAGCAACCGTCCCCCCATCGGCTCCGCCTGGCTGAATTGTAGCCTCCCGATTGTCTGTATTGGAGGGATTGAGGACATGGTTGTTGCTAAAAAGATAACGTGTAGCCGGCGCTCCAGTTGGGGCAACGATGAGTCCGGTTGTACCGGAGCCTTCAATCGTCCCGACACTGTAGCCGGCGATGACCGGGCGTATGCGCACTCTGTAGTCCGTAGCATTGGCTCTGATCTTTCCAGTCTTTACAATTCGGACTGGAACGTTTGTTTTCTTTCCTAATGCGGTGGCCGACAGGAGTCCAGTAGAGGCCGACGCTAAACGGTCCGTGTACACAATGACAGCGGCTCCCCTTTTGGGATGGGCAGGGTCCCTGTATCCTACGCCAATGCCGTGGACACCGGACATTTTTAAGACTCGCTTGGCCATCCGCTTTTTCACTTGAAGCGCGGCCGAGAAGGTAGCCAACATAATCATCTCCTTTTACATTCAGATGAAATATTGTATGGCTAAGGCCGCTTCGCGTTCCATTTGATCTACGATCGCTGTATTGAAAAGCATATGAAAACATACCATAAAATGGTACACTTATTTCCGAAATTGACATCTTATCATTTGATTCTGATGTTCAAGGAGGTACTTTATGTTTTCAATCATGTTGACATACAGCATACAAGCAATTGCAATTTTACTAATTATCTTTGAATTGTTGAGAAAAAACAGAAAAAAAGTAGGCTGGGGATCACTTTCACTGCTGTTATCTCTTCTTGGCATGGCTGTTTCTTTTGAATTTGGCGATTACATATTGGGAGACCAGTTGCTTTCCTTTTTTGGATTGTCCGCATGGTCCAATCCTGTCGATAATACTAGGTTTCACTACACCATTTATCTATCCAGTATTTTTTTTATTCCCAGTTTAATCATTGGATATAAAAATCCTAAAGAGTTTGGAGCTACAATCGGAAAACGGGTTTCTAGTATATATCTAACTTTGATCATCATTTCGCTTTTATTTTTTATTATAAGTATTTTCTCGAAGTAACGTTGGATGTGCGTCGTTCCAAAACAAAAGCCTTTCTCAGCGGAGGGTTTCTGTTTTATCACATTAATTCCGAACATTCCTGGGTGGGTAATTAGATTAAGGAGCTGATATTATCTATAATTCATTTACCTCAACATTTTTTGCTGCGTTAACTGCAATCACCCTCATAACGCTGCCAAAATTAGAAGCTAGGGTGAGTAAGAGAACAATGTTGAAAGTGAGAATTTCCATAATAACAACAGTTCTGCTGATCGGAGTCGTGTTGTATATCATTGACCCTCAGTGGTGGATCATTGTAGCCTTTGCAATTTTGTTTGTAACCCTTCCTATCTTTTTATTGAAACGTTGGCGCGAAAAAAGCTGAATCAGAGAAAAAGCCTTCCTTATTGATAGGAAGGCTTTCCACCTTATCCCTTAACCGCTCCCTCCGCGATTCCTTCCATAATGAATTTCTGAAAGAATGCATAGATCAGGATAACCGGGATGGAGGTCAGCACGAGTGCGGCCAGAATAAGCGACCAATCCTTGTTGTACTCTCCAAACAGCATATTGGTCGAGAGAATCAGGGTGTAATGGTTCACATCCGTCAACATCAACAATGGAAGTAAAAAGTCATTCCAAATCCACAAGAAATCCAAAATCGCGATAGTAACTGTAATCGGCAGCAGCAAAGGAAATATAATGCGAAAGAACGTCTGAAACTCATTACAACCGTCCATTTGTGCGGATTCTTCCAGCTCACGCGGGATGGATTTGACAAATCCATGATACAAAAAGATCGCCATATTCACACCCAAGCCGATATAGATCAGGGCCAAGCCGTACGTACTGCCCTGAACGGACAAATCTTTTGCCATTCGTGTAAGCGGTATCATAATGGAGTGAAACGGCACCAGCATCGATGCGACAAATAGGAAGAAAATCGCACTGCTCAGTTTCCCCTGTGTACGAGACAGCTTGTAGCCTGCCAGCGCCGAACAGATCACAATGCCACCAATGCCGATAAAAGAAATAATCGTGGAATTCAGAGCGCTGTTCAGCAAATGAGTCTGATGAAAAGCCTGACTGTAATTTTCAAAATGAAGCTTTGTTGGCAGCACTGTAAAGGATGCAAACATCTCACCCTGTGTTTTAAACGAATTAATTACCGCCATGTAGATCGGGAAGAAGGACACGACTGCGCCCACGCACAAAATCAGCGTAATCAGCAAGGAATTGGCTTTCTTCAACCTCATGCCTCCACCTCCCTCTTCTTCATGACACGCAGTTGAATCAGGGTGAAAATGAGAACAATCGCGAACAAAATAACAGATTTGGCACTCGCATAACCATAACGGAAGTTGTTGGAGAACGCCTCCTCATAAATGTTCATTGTAATCACCTGTGTACTGCGCCCCGGCCCCCCGCCAGTCAGTCCGTATACGACCTCATACACCTTGAAGGCACCATTCAGCGTCAGGAAGAAACAGATCGTAATCGCATGAGTAATCATCGGCATCGTCACACTTCGCAATGTCTGAAATGCGTTCGCCCCGTCAATAATCGCAGCTTCCTTCAAGCTTTGTGGCACGCCTTGAAGCGCAGCCAGATAGATGATCATCATATAACCGACACCATTCCAGAGCGACACGATAATAATAGCGAAGAAAGATACTTTCGGATCGCCCAGCCACGATTGGCCCAAAAAGGCGATAGCCGTCTTTTCGGCGATCTGTGGCAGCACGGAGGAAAAAACGAATGTCCACATAAATGCGCTAATAATGGTACTGATCATATTGGGCATAAAAAATATCGTCCGGAAAAATCCTTTGGTACGTGTACGCGACTCAATCAACACTGCCAGTGCCAACGCCAGTACATTTTGCAGCACAATCATGACGAATACGTATTTAAGGGTAAACCAAAGGGAATTGAGAAAATCGGGGTCTTCTTTCAACGATTCCACAAAGTTCCCCAAGCCGATAAAGCTGTAATTGGGATTCAATCCGTTCCAGTCTGTAAAGCTGTAGTACATGCCGCTGATCGTTGGAATGAGCAGGAAGATGGCATAAAAGATCAGCGCCGGGGCTGTAAACGCCAGTAGCATGACGTATTTTTTATAGATTTTAAAAGGCATGGAGTCTCTCCCTCCTGGTGTAATTCTGTAGGTTACCGTTACTTGTTCACTTTGTTATACGATTTCCATGCCTTATCCAGCGCCTTAATGACGTCATCCTGCGAGAGCTGACCAGCATAATAGGATTGTAGCGATTTCCCTGCCTCGTCCTTGACCGCTTGCGGGATCGATGGATCTTGGTACGACTTGCCCGCTTTTACATATTCGGTAGCGTCGTTAACCCAAGGATAGCTTTTAAACGTATGCACTTTGGAGATCGGGTTAAATTTCAATGCTTCATAGAACGCACTGGAATCCTTGTCATCCAGCACATAGTTAACAAAATCGAGCGCAACCTCCTTATTCTTGCTTGTAGAGGATACAGCCAGCGAAGTCGAAGTGGACAAATTGATCAATGTCGCATTCGGATCGTCATTGATCGGCAACGGTGCTACCCCAAAATCCATCTTCGGATCCGATTTTAAAATCGTTTCTGCAAACCACGGTCCCTGAATCCACATCGCCGCTTTACCCGAGGCAAACGCAGCCGATCCATCATCCCCACCGATTTCCAGCGCCTTGTCCGTACCGTTGCTATTCACCAGATCAATAATATCGAACATGCTCTTCATTTCGGAAAAGGAGCCTTGGTCCTGATTCATCCGTTCGATAAAATCTTTATTCTGTGTGTTCATCATCGCACCTGCTGTCAGAGGCACGAACAGCTGTGGAATCCAGGATTCCTTGTAAGACAACAGGAACGGTTTCACATTATTCGCTTTCAGCTTCTCGACCACTGCCTTCATTTCGGTTAACGTTCCCGGCGGCTGCAAATCCAAATCCTTAAATATCTTTTTATTGTACAAGTAGCCCCATGAGATCGTCTCCAAAGGAACCGCTACGACCTTTCCGTCTTTGGTTGTTACCGAAGGCTTCACACTATCCATCAATTTGTTAACAAAAGGCTGACCGGACAAATCCTCCAAATAGCCCGCTTTATAAAACGGAGGGATTTCATTCACCGCGTGCAATGCAAATACGTCCGGCGCATCGTTGGATGCGAGTCTTGTCTTCAAAATTTGTGCAGCGTTGTCCGCAGGCGGCATCTCCAGTTGAACCGTAACGTCGATATTTTTATCTTTCTTCTCTTTCGCTACGAACGCATTAATGTATTTATCGTAGTGCTCCTTCAAACGGGGCTGAGCAATAAACATTTTGAGATTCACCGTTTTGCCGTCTCCACCGGAACCGCTGCTGTCACTGCCTGAAGAATTCGCTCCACACCCGGCCAATAACGTGCCAACCAGCATTGTGCTCAATACACCTTTCCACATTTTCATAAAAAATGACCTCCCCTATTTTGAAAATAACTGCTACCCACCGGCAAATCAGTTGTTATTCAAAGCAGCTATGCCGCCGGTCTTCAACCTCTATTCAGCTCTGTGCGAACTTCATAGAGGCCAAATTCCTTTGTATCGCCCCTTTTGTATACGCTTTCATTATAGGATGGGAGGTCACTTCTGCCATTGGACACCCTTAGCTTATTGGATTGGACTTTTTTAAACTTCCTTCCTCATTTCACCGGGTGCCATGCCAAAATGCTTTTTAAATACCCGATAGAAATAAGACACATCCTCATATCCTGCCATCTCCGCAACTGCTTTAATTGAAACCTGTTTATTGACCAGCCATTCTCGCGCCTTTTCCATTCTTCGCGCTACAATATAGTCCGTTACATTTTGACCATACTCCTGCTTAAATACCTTGCTCATATACTCCTTGCTCACAAAAAAGTTTTTCGCCAACTGCTCCAGTGTAATCGGCCCAGCAAAGTGACTGTCGATATATCGCCGTACCTCTTCTAAATTCAGCTTGTTTTTGTATTTCCGCTGCCGAATGAGCTGATCCAGTTCCTGAACATAGCACGACGATACGAATTCCAGCGCATGTTCTACAGAGGATACGGCATCCTGCGACAGTAGAAATCCTGCCTTTGCCGTAGAAGTATCCAGCCCGTTATCCGCTGCCAGCTCTTTCAGCAGGGAAAGAAGCTCCTGCACTAGCCTGCCTAGCATAGGTGGACTCGGCGCTCCATAACTCTCCAGCTCCTGCATAACCTGTCTGCAGGTTAGGTTCACCCCGTCACAGTTCAACTCATTAAAATAAAGACGCAGCAGTTGCTTATACCGGGTCAGCTTGTGAAAAAACTCATAATCCAGCTCCGTCGCTTCTTGCTGCTGTTCAGCAGCCTTGACCTCCAGATCGTTTTTGCATTTGAGCAACACTGCATTCAGCTCGGCAGGATTGACTGGCTTTAACAAATAATCGACGGCCTTGTAACGGATGGCATGTTTGGCATACGCAAAGTCATCATATCCGCTCACGACAATGATTTTTACATCAGGACAATGGTTATTTAGCGCTTGCAGCAGCTCCACTCCGTCCGCACCCGGCATGTGCATATCCGTAATCACAATATGGGGAGCTAACTCCCCGACTAGTCTGAACGCCTCGTCTCCGTCCTCAGCCTCACCCACTACCAACATTCCGAGTTTTTCCCATGTGCCAAATGTCTTCAGAATATCGCGATTCCACGGCTCATCGTCCACAATTAATACTCTGATCATACTTTTCCCTCCTCTGCTGAGATGAATGGAATGCGGATGGTAACACGTGTACCAACACCCTGCTCACTATCTATCATCACTCCGTAGTGCACTCCAAAATTCATCCGTATGCGTGAAGACACATTGCTCAATCCGATATGACTACCCTGCGCCCAGATCGGTTCCTCCGACGCGTTTTCCAGCTTTGCCCGTACTTTTTCCAGCTTGTCCGGGGTCATGCCGTTTCCATTATCGCAAACCGTAATACACACATCTTCTCTCATAATCTCCACTCGAATTCCCATTCGCCATGCCCCTGCCTTACGGTCAAGACCGTGCTGAAACGCGTTTTCTAACAATGGCTGAAGCGATAGCTTAGGCAGACGAATATCCATCGCCTGTTCTTCCGTATCCACCTGAAACACTAATCTTTGTGGAAATCGACGTTGTTGGATGCGCATATAATGCCCTACATGGTCGAGCTCTGCGCGTAAAGAGGCCAAATCCTGAGGCTCCCGTACCACGTAACGGAACATCTCACTCAGCGACCGAATAACTTCATAGGTGTCCTCCGGCTTTTGAGAAAATACCATACTCCCGATCATTTGCAGTGTATTTTGCAGAAAATGTGGATGAATCTGTGCCTGGAGCGCTTTCAATTCAGCCGTCTTTTTTTGCAAATTGATACTGTATTCCGTCTGGATATGCTCGCGGATTCGGCCTGCCATCCCATGCAGACTTCTTTCCAGCAGTCCTATCTCATCCGGACGTGTACTTGGCTGTCCAACCGGTCCTTTGATCATATCCAGCTCCTGTACGGAACGCGCCAAATGAACAATCGGACGTGCAGTCCGCCATGCGATGAAAACGGCAATGCAGATGGAAACCAGGATTGAAATCACGCC
>RCUE01000383.1_pt1 | contig 11709 bp, 7 predicted proteins | sample 2166111 | NCBI WGS metagenome assembly RCUE01 (sample SAMN09930795, study PRJNA488358) | compost metagenome | feature: garden; material: soil; isolation source: compost soil in phenylacetonitrile-enriched culture | place: Germany: Experimental Botanical Garden Goettingen | collected 2016-01-27 | reverse complement strand
ACAAGGTCACGACCGCGAAGGTGTCCCCGAAACTGACCAAACAGTTTGAGGAGAACAACTATGTTACTTATTTGGTCAAATTAAAAGAACAGGTAGATACCAATAAGGTTTCCAAAAATGCTCTCCAAAAGGCTTCACTTGAGAAAATAACACCTTCCGCCGCAAAAATGGCTGTACGTAGCCATGTAATCAGCTCTTTGCGTGAAACGGCTTCCAGAACTCAATATGGGCTTGAAAGTTATTTGGATAAGGAATCAGAGAGCGGCGGAGTAAAAGAATATAAAAGCTATTTTATTGTCAATGCTTTGGCTGTCACGAGCACCAAGGAGGTGCTGGACCATATTTCGAAGCTGCCCGAGGTCGATAAAATTTTGCCGAATGAAACACGTTATCTGCAAAAGGTAACGGTTGATAAGCAGCCAGAGGACACAGGTAACAAAGCGGCTGGAACAGCAACGGCAAAGTCTGACACAGCACAGAAGGCTGTAGAACCGGAAAAGGACGATAGCAAAACATCGGCATTGCCCGGCAATACAGGCAAGAACGCTGTGGATCCATCTACGGTGGAATGGAATATATCCCATATTAACGCACCACAAGTGTGGGAAAAAGGAATTGACGGAACCGGAATCGTGGTCGCCAACCTCGATACAGGCGTAGACTACACGCATCCGGCCCTGCATCGCAAATGGCGTGGTCTGGATGCGGCAGGCAATGTCGTAAATCCAGAACTGAGCTGGTATGATCCGCATAGTCATGCGGCGCTTCCGGTCGATCAGGAAGACGATTCCCATGGTACGCATACGATGGGCACGATGGTCGGCTCCGAGGAAAATGGAACGAACCGAGTGGGCGTTGCCCCTGGTGCAAAGTGGATTGCGGTTCGGATTTTTAATCCGGAAACGACGGATGCAATTATACTGGACGGCGGTCAATGGCTGCTTGCGCCAAAAGATGCTCAAGGTAATCTTCATCCCGAGCTTGCTCCAGATGTAGTGAACAACTCGTGGGGAGGCGGACCGGGTCTTGATGAATGGTTCCGGCCTGTAGTTCAGGCGTGGCGGGATGCTCAGATCTTTCCCGAATTCTCCGCAGGAAACACCTCTCTCTCCAATCCGGGCGGACCTGGATCGGTAGCCAATCCGGCCAACTATCCGGAATCCTTTGCCACTGGGGCAACCGATATCAATGATAAACTGGGAAGCTTTTCATTGCTGGGACCCTCACCTTACGGTGAGATCAAGCCCGAAGTTTCCGCGCCGGGTGTAAATATTCGTTCAACCGTGGCTGGTGGCGGTTATAAAGGTGGCTATAACGGTACTTCCATGGCCGGTCCTCATGTTGCGGGTCTGGCTGCTCTACTGCTGCAAGCGAATCATTCTCTTACCGTGGACCAGCTGGAGGAAATTTTGGAAAACACGGCTACCCCTCGGACAGACAGCACATATCCTACTTCGCCAAACAATGGATATGGACATGGTGTCATTAATGCACTCGATGCAGTCGGATCTGTCATGCAGGGTCTGGGCTCTGTATCCGGTAAAGTCGTAACAGGTGGCGACGATCTGGAAGCGCCTGTTCTTGAGCATACACCGCCTGCAGCTGCATTTGAGGGTCTTGATATACCTTTGACGGCTCATGTTACGGATGATGTTGGCGTAACAGCCGTTGAGGCATTTGCCAAAACAGCGGGTTCGTCAAACTATGTATACATTCCGTTGGAGCGGACCTCCGGAGACAGCAAAGACGGTACATATCAAGCGTCCATTCCGACCTTTTTGGTGGATAGCGCAGGTCTGGAATACTATATCCGTGTAAATGATTTCGGCAATAATGGTTTTGAAACGGAAGTATATAAGGTGAATGTCTCCAAAGGTGTTAAACCAGGTCACACACAAGACTTTGAAAAAGACATCGCCGGTATTAATATCGGTGGTCAGGGTAGTGTTTGGAAATGGGGAACCCCCACAAGCGGCCCTAAAAGCGCACATTCGGGTACAAAGGTCATCGCGACCAATCTCGAAGGCCAATATCAGACCAACTCCAACAGTTATTTTATGGCCCCTCCGATTGATCTGACCGAGAGCTCAAAAGGGGCACTGGTCAGCTTCAAGCATTGGTACGATCTTGAAAACAATTCTGATTTCGGCAAAGTGTATGTAGCGACCACCAACAATCAGAATGCGTTTGAGCAGGTATTATCGTTTACTGGAACCAGCAATGGCTGGAAAACACAATATCTTGATTTGCGGGCATTCGCGGGTCAAAAGGTATACCTCCTGTTCAACTTTACTAGTGACAATACGGTTGTGAAAGATGGCTGGTATATTGACGATCTGTCGATTCAGGAGCCAGACACCGTTGCACCTGCTGCGCCGAGCAATTTGACTGCTGAAGCAGATACTGTGGGCAACGTCACGCTGGCCTGGAATGCTTCCTCCGATGAGGATGTAAAGCAATACAAGGTGTATCGTTCTACCCAATCAGGCAAAAATTATACTTCCATCGGTACAACCTCAGCACTGACACTCACAGATACCATCACGGTCGGTGGAGCGACCTATCATTATGCAGTGGCGGCTGAGGATTATAGTGGTAATGAAGGAATCAAGTCGAATGAGGCTTCTCTGAGAGTAGACGTGCCGGATACGCTGTATAGCGATCATTTTGACGGCAGCTCGGATAATGGCTGGACTCATTCTGGTACTAAGGATGAGTGGGAACGCGGCATTCCCAAGGAAGTAGGACCAGAGAGCGCAGCGTCCAGACCCAATGTGTGGGCAACCGATCTGGATAGCAATTATGAGAACGGAGCTGAATTTTCGCTGGTTTCACCAAAAATTAATTTGCAAGCTGTACGCAACGCAACACTGACCTTCAATCACTGGTTTGAAATTGAGGCTGGCTATGATTACGGTTATGTGGAAGTGTCCAAAAACAATGGTGACACGTGGAGCGAGCTGGGCAAATTCTCTCACAATACGAACGGGAAAAAGTGGGCTCCAGTTTATTACAATCTGGATAGCTACGCCGGCAATGAAATCCAAATTCGCTTCCGTTTGAAATCGGATAACAGTGTGAACAAGAACGGCTGGTATATTGACGATTTCCGTGTGCTTGGCATTCCAGCTACGACAGTGACTAAGGACATCGTACCTGAGTCGAATATCAAGCTGGAAAAAGCGGAAGAACAGTTCCCGCTGTACAAAATTACAAGTACTGAAAAGAGTGAATTCCAGGAGAAAGTGAAGCCGGCAGAAACAACGGTGGAACGTGGACGTGTCGGTCTCGACAGTCTTCCAGCCAGCGCTACGGTTACGGTATTGGAAACCGGACGTTCGGTAAAAACGGATCCGACCACGGGCAAATACAGCTTCACCCATGTAGCCGGCGACTATACGCTGAAGGCTGAAGCCTACGGTTACGTTCCTCAAACGAAAGCAGTCACGATTGAGAATAACAAAGTCATCAGAGCAAACTTTAGTCTTCAGGCCATACCTCACGGTACGATTCACGGGGTCATTACCGACAAGCAATCCGGTGAACCGATCCAAAAAGCGAAAGTGTTGGTGGTGGAGGATGCACGCATTGCTCCGGTCGAAACGAATGAGGCTGGAGAATTTACGCTGGACGTGCTGGAAGGAACATACACGTTGTCCATTGCAGCCGAAAATTATTATAGCGACAGTGTATCCGTTACTGCTCCTCCGAACGGTAGTGTGGAAGCGAATGTCATGTTGAAACCTTTTATCGGGTTCCAAGGAGGCATTGCTTACGATGACGGGACAGGAGAAAATGCTAGAGCCTTTAACGCGGCAGGCAATTCATGGGCAGTCAGAATGACACCTGAGTCGGAAGTGACTCAAGTGACAGGAGCATCGCTTTTGTTCTGGAACTCTGCCTTCCCGAATCCGGGAGGAACGGCATTCCAATATTCTATCTATGACGCCTCCGGTGCAGCAGGAGCACCTGGACGACTAGTGGCTGGTCCATTCGACGGGACTGCTGTCCGGGATGAGACACAATGGACGACGGTGCAGCTTCCAGAGCCGGTGACGGTTCAAGGTGACTTCTACATCGTATATACACAGTCTGCTGTAGGCACACAGTCGCCGGGTCTTGCTACAGATGAAAGCAGTCCCAATGCGCTTCGAAGCTGGCAAGGTGTAAGCGGCACATGGAGCCAATCACCTGAGGAGGAAGGGAACTACATGATCCGGGCTATCGTCAGATATCCGGTGAATGCTCCAACGATTACGACTCCTACGAAGGCTACCTATACGCAGGAAGAGACGATTACCGTAACAGGAACTTCTCCGGCAGAAGGAGCCGATATTCAGCTCTTTAACGGTAAGGAGCTGGCTGGCACAACGAAGGTGAAGGATCGCCAGTTCAGTTTGTCGGTTGATCTTCAACCAGGTGCTAATCCGCTAAGTGTCCAAGCAGCGGTATACGGCAAAATAACGGATCGTTCCGAACCGGTGGTCGTGACACTTGACCAGACTAAACCGGGTCTGATCCTGACTTCGCCAGATGAAGGAGCCCGTACGAATGCGGGTGTCGTGAGCGTCACCGGTACGGTGTATGACGAATTCCTCACCGATTTGACGATTAACGGCGAGCCAGCCGAATTTGGAAGTGACGGCACCTTTAACAAGCGATTGCTTATCAACGAAGGTGAAAATCAAATTACGGTGACGGCCAAGGATCTTGCCGAAAACGAAACAACCGTTACGCGCTCGGTGTATGTCGATACAGCTCTGCCGAAGCTTGAAAACATTAACCCTGCTGAGGATGTGCGTATTACTCCAGGGCAGTCAGTACGGGTATCTTTTGACAGTGCATCCGGTTTGGAGGCGTCCTTCCATGTGGAGCTGCCTTTCAACCTGTCCACTTTGGGCCGCAACGATATTCCATTAAATGAGACTTCGTCAGGCCACTATGAAGGTACTTATTTCACTTCATCTTCTCTGAACCTGGAAGGCGGAGTCATCGTGATCCGGGTAAGGGATGCAGCGGGAAATGAAGTGGAGACGGAGGCGCCGGGAAGATTGTATGTAACCAATGGTGGGGGACAGAACCCTGATCCGAATCCACCTACATCCAATGAGAAGCCAGTAGCCATTATTCAGGCTAATGAATCCGCTAAGAAGAACAAAAATGTACAATTTAACGCCAAAGCTTCCCGTGATGTAGACGGTGAGATCGTCAGTTACAGCTGGAATTTTGGGGATGGTGATACGGCGGTCGGTTCCAAGGTGAAGCATAAATTCACCACAGCTGGAACGTATACCGTGGAGCTAACGGTGACGGATAATGACGGCGCAAGCGGTAAGACTGTGCATACGATCACGATCCGTTAACACCCAGTAGGAAATGGAATGCTTGTTTTAGAATAACAATGAAGGCCCACAGCAAGCTACGGTTTATAGGCTGCTGTGGGCCATTTTTAATTGTCGAACCGTTCAGGAAGCGATACAATGAGTAGAACTCTATAAAGTGAATCGTTTCACAATAATATTTTAGCAGGAGAGGATCATATGATTCATTTGCAAAAAGAAAGCGGACGTATCCGTCTTGTGCTGGATGCCTATTTTATGGGGGAAGATATCGTTGTACTCATTTCTGGCGGTGATCAGCCCCATTTGGGAACGATTACAGCAGGGGCCAGACTCGAGCCGATTCAAACTGTGCAATTGCAAAATCACAAGGAGTTTTATATTACCGAAGAAATTGCAGTTCGCTTACGAAAAGAGTTTGCGGGCAATTTTGCCATTTGCTGCGGGACACATTTGGACCATGCATCCAAGGACGAAATCCGAGTGCTGACAGATATGGCCATACAACTGGGAAAAGAGCTCATTGGAGAACTCAAGCAAGCACGCTAGTAGCAACCTTTTTAAGTGAACTCTCGAAAGAGCAGATTGCGATAGGGGTATTTACTAAAGGAATACTTAAAAAGCAATGCAAAGCCATCGTCCTCAATTTGTACGGATTTCAGCGCAGAGGATGGAATCAAACTACGGATCATGACATGAACTGCACGCTGGTCTTGTCTGTTGATCGCTTTGGCTAAGGCAGAAGCAAAACATGGATTACGTGCCAATTCGCGATACAGCGGAAAAACGGCTTTTGCGATGGCGCGATGAACTCTCGGCTCAAATGTAAACTGCACAGTCCCCGGTGGAATCGTTGTTCCATTCGTATAATAGAGCATCGGTGGCTGAGCTAAAAAGGAAATAAAGTAGCCGATGCCGTTCGTGCCTAAGCCTTGTTTGGCGGCAAATGGAGCTACTGAGCAGAGAAGGGATTTCATCCGATCCAAATTCGCCTGAACGACAGCTCGTGACCATTGGACGGCAAAAGCACGTCGGGTTGCAATAGCTTTGTAAAATGGCAGCATAGCAGTGGATATTATCCTAAGTGTGTTTGCATTTAAACGTTTGTGAGGCGAGCGCTTTCTGTGGGATGTTGCACGATATAGCATAGCTCCGACCTCCTTGGCAGGATGCTCTCATGGAGCACAATTGATCTGTAACAGGTAAAATACTGTATGCCCAGTTACCTCAAAAAGTGCTAATATCGCTATGTTTCTTCTTTTTAACGTTCTAATTTAAAAATTCGAAATAAGTACTGTCCTGATTTGTAAGATTGTGGTACCCTAGAACTTATATAATTGCTATTTTTCGTATTGGAGTTGAATTTAACAGATGAGTGATTTGTACAAGGAGCCTCGATCTTCCGATCCTTTTCAGGAGACGAACGATTATAACGCCCCATTTAACCCGCCCCCAGTAGTTCCACCTACCAATAGTAAAGCTGTTGCCTCGATGGTGCTCGGGATTTTATCTGTTGTCATTCCCTATCTTGGGTTGATTATCGGAATTGTGGGTATTATTTTGTCCAGTCTTTCCCTGAAGGAAATTAATCGTCATGGCGAGCAAGGCAGAGGTATGGCCATTGCTGGACTGGTATGTAGTATTATCGGTACACTGATTTATACACTGATCATCATTTTTATAGTTATTGTTTTTATTGTAGCGGCCTCCAGTGGCGATCCGGATATTTTTTCAGACATTTAATGAATTGAAGAATGCTTGAGTCAGACAAACCATTCACGATTTGACTATTGGATGCTATGATAAAAGGAGTCCAATGAAGGAGAGTGAAGCCGTATGGCACGTACTCAAACACAAAAAGCGCTAAGCAAGGCAAAACGCGCTGGAATCTATTGCGCGGCACAGAGCCGCAAAACAAATGACCATTATGGCGAGATTTCACAGCACATACGAATGAAGCCGACCAAGCAGGAACAATTACAAAAGGTCAAGCACAAGAAGCGAATCGTTCAGAGCGACGCTTCTTTTTTTTGTCTTTAGCGAGAATTTTTTTGATTTTATAGAAGTTGTCACAATCAGGAAGACAGTATTCGTTATACAGATAATGACGGACACACAAGGAGGTGATCCTATGGAACGGTTCAGCCCCGGGGCCAACGACCATACAGAACATGTAGAATCCGTCGTGGAATGCGTCAAAGCTGGCGATCAACAGGCTTATGCCACCATCATACGTACTTATGAAAAGCAGATATATATGTACTGCTATTACATTCTGAAAAACCGCGAGGAAGCGGAGGATGCGGTACAGGATATATTTATCAAAGTATATCAGGCAATAGGTAAATATAGACAGCAGGTTTCCTTTTCAGCGTGGCTTTATAAAGTAGCATACTATCACTGCCTGGATCAAATTAGGAAAAAAAGCCGCTGGCATCGATTAATATCGATCCAAAAAGAGCAACAGCAACATCTCGATGATTACTATCCATCCGATGATGAACGCGAAGTCGATGAGCTTTTAATGAATCTGAATTCAGAAGAAAGAAATCTTGTGCTGTTGAAAGCTGTTGAGCAGTACAGCTTTGAGGAGATCGGAGAAATTATGGATTGCAAGCCCGCGACTTTGCGAAAAAAGTATGAACGGTTACGCAAAAAGCTGATTCAGCAAAAAATAAAAAAAGGAGGGCTAACGAATGAGCGCATGGCAGGATCAAACTGAACACGAGCAAATGGAGCAAATCCGCCGCACGGTCCAAAATAAGAAGATGCCTCAGGTTAGCTATACGGATGACATTATGAAGAGGTTGGGGGAAATGGACGTGGTGAGTAGGAAGTTGACTCATAAAAAAGGCACATGGACCCAAAGAGTGGCTATCGGTGCGTCTGCTGCGGCAGTTTTGGGAGGACTGGTGCTGGGAAGCGGTTTTGTGTCTCCAGCTATGGCCGAAACGTTAAAAAACATCCCGTTGATCGGCGGCGTATTCCAATATAATTTTGACAGAAGCTTGCAGCAAGCCAGTAAATCTGGACTGACGACGACACCCCATTTGAGTGTATCCCGCGATGGAGTGACCTTAAACATCAAAGAGGTTATGTTTGACGGAACACGGCTGGTGTTCATGATTGAACGCCAAGGGGTAGAGGATGAGAGGATTATGTCCCCTTATTTGCCCGAGGATGCCGTGAGTGTCGAGGGGAATACATTGGAGAAGGTACCCGTGGAAAAGCAAAAAAAAGGGTATTTGTTCACACCTAAGGTCTTTATTGAAGGACAAAAGATGGTGTACGGTTTGTTTACGGACGCGGTTGGCAAAAAGGAAGACGGCAAGCTCATCAACAATATGGCTATGTATGAAATAACCAAAGGACTGTCAGAGAAAAATCTACTTGATGAATTTGAGATTACAGTAAAAGTGAATGTGAGCGGCTTCCATGAGCCCTTTGAATTTCAGGTGCCGGTGAAGAATTTATCCAAAAACAAAATTTTGCTGAAGCCTGATAAGACACAGAGCAGCGGAACGTTCAGTTACACGGTGAAGCAGATCGAGCTGACTCCGGTAACAACCCGTCTCATTGTGGACAGCAAGGGCAAAGTACCGAGCGCCGCAGAGCAATCAGGCGATTTAAGCGCGACTAAAATGTATTACGACATTGTGAATCAGGACGGAAATCAGCTGGAGCAACATATGTTAGGTCTGTTCCATCGCAGCCCTGATTCCGAATACCATGAGGATGAGGCATACAGTCCATTTGCAAAAACACCGACCTCCATTACGATCAAGCCGTACACTATGACGGTTAAGAAGGACTGGTCTGTGATAGAGGATCAAGAGGGAAATTGGGCCAAAACATATCATAAGGATTTGGAAATGACGATCCCAGTCCCATCTCAATGATAAAACAACCCAATCCGGACGATAAAGGAGAGGAAATACGAATGAAGCAATATATTAAAGTGAAGCGTATAATATTCAAATCGGCTATTCTAGCTTCAGTAACTATGATTATGGGTACAGGAGTGACGATTTCCGATACTGCATGGAAAATCCAGGCAGCAGATGCACAATCAACTGCCCCGGAGGCAAGCGCAAGCAGTCTGACCCGGGATGGCGTCACACTGACGGTCAAAAAGGTGAAATATGACGGGATTCGTCTGACCGTGCAAATTGAACGCAAGGGGATCACCAAGATCAGTACAATGCCTCCTTTCAGCAAGGACAAATCCCAGAAGTTAGAAAAGGGTTACTTAATAGATCCTCAAATATCTATTAATGGAGAAAAAATAAGTTTATTGAGAGTCACAAACGCGGTATTCGACGAAAATAAAAAAATGTTGGATAATACATTAGAAATCGCAATAGACAAAGGATTATCTGAAAAAAATCTGCCAGACTCATTTGAAATGGCATTAAAAATCAATGTTAGCGGCATTAAAGAACCGTTTTCATTTAAGGTGCCTGTGCAGAATACGGTGAAGGACAAACTGGTCCTTAAGCCGGAAAAAACGCAGAGCAGCGGAGATTTCAGTTATACCGTCAAGCAGATTGAGCTCTCCTCGGCCAATACCCGGACCATTATTGACAGCAATGGTAAAGTGCCGAGTACATCCAAACAGACTGGAAATTGGAGTGCAACCAAGATGTATTATGACATTGCGGACCCGCAAGGCAAACTGATTGCTCAAGAATTGATGGGAATTTATAACAAGGCTCCGGCGCTCAATTATCACGAAGTTGAAATGTATGCTCCGTTTGCAACCAGACCCTCTTCCATCACCATCAGGCCGTATACGCTGACCGTCAACAAGAAATGGGTGCCTATGAAGGATGCCCAGGGTAAAGAAGTAAAAACATACCATAAAGACTTAGAAATGATAATCCCATTGAATAATTGACCTTATACAGAAAAACAAAAGAAGCGGAGCGAATCGTTCAGGCAACGCTTCTTTTGTGCTTCGAAAGATTCAATCCATTACTGCAAAAAGGACTTGATAATAATTATCATTCTTGTTAGAATCATAAGAAAGAAGGAACCCTGGCAGGGGCTCCTTCATGATAAAGCTATGGTTTGGCTTGGAAACAAAGGTTTATTTTGCTTCAAAGGTTTTGCAGTCTGTTTCTTCGGACGTGTGAGTGTTTGCAGGCTTGTTGCTTACGATATAAATAGAGCTTGCGCTGCATTTATTATCCTGAGCCCAGTACGTGCATGAGTTGACTTCGCACAGAACGTCTTTTGCCATATTGTTCACCTCCTTACAGGGATGTGATGGGCTGAGCAAATATAATCACGGTCAGTCAAGGTAGGACTTGTCCAACTGTGCTTACCCTCTTGGTAAGAAGAGGGATTTTGCTATGCCTACTTGTACAATATCAAATGAATTTTAAAATTGCAATGTTTACACATTTTGCAGTTCAAAATAGACACAAGTGTTCCTTTTTAGTTAGAAAACAAAAAGCTGTCCTTGTGCAGAAGAGAATGTTCTTCTGCCAGAGACAGCTTTTTTATATTTTTCTAACAGAATGGCAGCACTAAAAGACTTAGCGTGCGTTAGGAATATTTACGATCGGATCAATATCAGCATCATAGTCTACACCCTCGAACTCAAAGCCGAACAGCTGGAAAAATTCGCGACGATATCCTTCAAGATCGGACAATTCATAGATATTATGGGTCGTCAGTTCCTCCCATATTTTCGCTACTTCTGCCTGCACATCCTCGCGCAGTTCCCAATCATCAATGCGAATACGACCTTCTTGATCTACCGCAGTTTCTGGTGCATACAGACGCTCGGCAAACAGGCGGTAGCTCTGTTCTATGCACCCTTCATGCAGCCCTTTCTCCTTCATCACCTTATATAAAGCGGAAATATACAGAGGAACGACAGGGATGGCCGAACTGGATTGGGTAACGAGTCCTTTGGTGACTGCGACGAAGGCGCGTCCACCCGTGGTTTTCATTTGGTCGTTCAGCTGACGTGCTGTCGCCTCCAGATGATCTTTTGCACTTCCGATACTGCCTTCTCGGTAGATGGCTTGGGTAATATCTGAACCGATATACGAAAAAGAGAAGGTAGTGGCATTATCAGCGAGTACGCCGCCTGCACGCAAGGCGTCAATCCACAATTTCCAATCCTCACCGCCCATAACCTCTACAGTCCCCTGTACTTCTTCTTCTGTTGCCGGTTCGAGCGTCACGCTGCTGACTTCACCGGTGTGGAAGTTAACGGTCTTATTCGTGTAAGGCTCACCAATAGGTTTGAGCACGGAATTAGACGTTTCGCCTGTGCGGGGATTAGTACGGCGACCTGAAGCAACACTGTAAACCACCAGATCGACTTGTCCCAGTTCTTCGCGAATGGCTTCCACCG